>MDTG01009754.1_pt1 | contig 45188 bp, 44 predicted proteins | sample 811421 | NCBI WGS metagenome assembly MDTG01 (sample SAMN05326645, study PRJNA326480) | marine metagenome | isolation source: seawater | place: Pacific Ocean: South East | collected 2011 | reverse complement strand
AGAGGCTAATACTGCCTTGGAGGATTTTAAAGCAGACGATAAATTAAAAAAATCTTTAAAAAACGTAGTCCTGTCTTTTCGCGATATTGAAAACCAAAATGAAGATGAGTATTCTCAGCTTTTACGTCAATTTAAGGGGGATCTTTTTTCGCATCAATTTAAAATCAACCAAGTACAAGTTTTGGACTTAGATGCCAATGGGGCAGCTTTAGTTCTTTTTGTATCGTCAAAGCTGGGTCGACCCTCCAGCAAATTGGTGGTAGAGTCCCTCCAAAATATTTTCGGAATATTTAGTAGGGTGGAAACTGACCTTGTTGTTAAGGCCTGGTTACGGGATTTTGAGAAGCAGATGAAGGTTGATCGTTATTTAAACGTTTTGCTTAAGGATTCAGCCATCGCGCAGTAGGGTTGAGAAGTTTCTGCATAATTTTCTGTCTCTAGTATTAAGGCTTTTTTACATTGGGCAAAATTCTTGTTTATTGAAGCTGAATACGAAGGGTCATAATGCTTCTCAAGAAGTATCGTAACAAACTCAACCCACTTCTTATTTTTATAGTTATCCACTAACCGATAGAAATCCTCTTTTTCCAAATATTGAGAAAATTTTTCAACAGTATTGGAAAACTTCTCTGGATTTTTCACAAAATGAGTATATTCGGCTAGGAGAAATTTTACTCTCGCATCCACAGTCATTTGAATCCATAAACATTTGGAATTTCGCATTTTCTCGATTAGTGCTTTTGGAATTTGCCTATTTCCAATTTTTCTACTTTCGGATTCTACAAAAACAATGCGTTTAGGGTCGAGTCTTGACATCGAAACCAATAAATTAGACTCAAATTGTTTTTGACTCGGTTGAGAAATCAACGGATACGGACCCAAAAGTGAACCAAAGTGCTTTGCGATTCCTTCTAGATCTAGAGTTTGTAATCCTATTTTTCTAAGCTCAAAAAGCAGTTTAGTTTTCCCGGAGCCAGTTAAACCACATACAATTTGAAAATTAAATTTTTTGGCTAAAGCCTCCAACTCATTTATTACATATCTGCGGTATGACTTATATCCACCAGTCAAAATATTAATCTTAAAGCCCGTTCGAGTTAGGATTGTCGCCAAAGATCCACTTCGTTCGCCGCCTCGTTGGCAATATATTAGGGGTTGGTACTTTCTATTTTTGTGCTTAAAAAATGTCTGCAACATCTTAGATATATTTTTACATATGAGGCCGGCACCAAATTTCTTTCCTTCAAATGAATCCTTTTTATAAAGTGTTCCCACGAGAGTTCGTTCCTCATCAGATAGCACAGGCAGGTTTATCGCACCAGGTATGTGATCATCTTGAAATTCTCCCGGTGACCTGACATCGATAATATCTGAAAACTTATCTGGCTTTTCTAAAACGGAGTAAATATCGATGGCCTTAGAGGACAAAAGTTGGTACAGTAGGTTCATTATGAAAGTTTATAACTTAAAGTGCCAGTTTGGCCACACTTTCGAAGGATGGTTCAGGTCAAACGACGAATTTTTGTCTCAGAGCGACCAGGGAATTTTGTCTTGCCCTGTTTGTGATGACAACGTGGTATCGAGACTCCCTTCTGCAGCACATATTCAAGCTCAAAAGTCTTCCTCGACATTTGGTTCAGGGTCGTTGGATAAGGCAGAAAGAACCACTCAGTTTGAAAATGAAGTGAATAGAAAACTTTTGGAAGTCGCGAAACATATTTTAGAGAATGCTGAAAATGTCGGAAACCAATTCGCAAAAGAGGCACGGAAAATTCACAGGAAAGAAGCTCAGGAGCGTTCCATTTATGGCACAGTGACGACTGAAGAATCAAAGGAGCTAGAAAATGAAGGCATTGAAATTTTTTCCCTTCCGGTCGGCGTTGTCAAGAAAAAGCCCAAAAGTATTCAATAAATATGAAGAAAGTTAATCAGCTCTTAGCAATTCGTTTATGCCAGTTTTCTTCCTAGTTTTCTCGTCAACTTTTTTCACTATTACCGCACAATAAAGATGCACCCCGCCTTTCCCAGGCAGGGACCCAGACACTACAACGCTGCCCTCTGGGACCGTTCCATATAAAATATCCCCAGTTTCACGATCGAGAATCTTAGTTGATTGCCCAATAAATACTCCCATCGATATCACAGAGTTTCTTTTTATTACCACCCCCTCAACAACCTCACTTCTTGCTCCTATAAAACAATTGTCCTCAATAATGGTCGGAGTTGCCTGAAGTGGTTCAAGTACTCCTCCAATACCCACGCCTCCGGACAGATGGACGTTTTCGCCGATTTGAGCACAAGAACCTACCGTTGCCCACGTATCTACCATTGTTCCATTCCCAACATAAGCGCCAATATTGACAAATGATGGCATGAGCACGGTATTTCTCCCTACATGACTACCGAATCGAACGGTAGCTGGAGGCACAACCCTGGTTTTTAGATCTTTAAATTTGTCACTGGTATAACCTAAAAACTTATTGGCTACCTTGTCATAAAAATTTAAATCCCCTGCTTCGATATGCTTGTTATCTGAAATTTTGAAACTTAACAAAACTGCTTTTTTAAGCCAGTCGTTGACCTTCCACAATCCATCTTGAAACTCGGCAACTCGAAGAGTTCCATTGTCAAGGAGTCCTAACGTCTCTATGATCACATTTTGGGATTCTTTGTTAATCAGCTCGCTGTTATTGTTCCATAAATATTCAATCTTTGTCCGCAAATCAAGATTCGTTTGCATGGCTCTCCCTCATTTTTTGTTAGATTTTTCTATTTCAACGGTGGTGTATATTCCACCCCGAACATTCCATTTAGCTGTTATCTTTATGAATCGGGGACTCAGAAGTGTAAATAAATCATCCATGACCTGGTTCGTTACGGCTTCATGAAATCCTGGTTCATCTCGATATGCCCAAAAATAACTCTTTAACGATTTTAGTTCCACATTTACCAAATCGGGGATATATTCGATGTGGAAGACTGCGAAATCAGGTTGAGTCGTCAATGGACAAATACAAGTAAACTCTGGAATATCAAATTTTATCGTGTAATTACTTGTTAAGTTTGGATTGGGAAAGGTTTGGAGGTTTTTTTCTTTTTTTAGTGCCATAAGATGATTTTCCCCTGACAGGATATTTCTAATTAGTTAAACTTACGAATAATATAATATAGTTTCAATCTCTTTCGGCCGTTTTTACTAAAGTTTAAGAAATATTCGTGTTACTAACAAAAATAAGACTTTCGGGGTTTAAATCTTTCGTAGATTCTGCGGAGATAAAATTATCTACTGGTTTGACAGCGATCGTTGGTCCAAATGGTTGTGGAAAGTCGAACATTGTTGATGCCGTTAAGTGGGTGTTGGGAGAAGCTAGGATCTCCGAATTGAGAAGTGGACAGTCAAAAGATATAATTTTTAACGGTTCAAGGTCTAGAGCGGCTGCGGGACGAGCGAGCGTAGAATTATTATTCGATAATTCGGATGGCTTATTAAAAGGGATTTGGGGAGGATTTAGTGAAATTTCGGTTCGGAGAACCATCATTTCCGATGGCTTGTCCACTTTTTCGATAAATGGCCAACAAGTACGTAAGAAAGACGTTCAAGATTTATTTGCGGGAACAGGTTTAGGGCCGCGAGCCTATGCTATTGTGGGACAAGGTTCCATAAAGAACATAATTGAAGCCCGTCCGGAGGAGTTAAGATTTTTTGTTGAAGAGGCTGCTGGAGTATCTAAATACAGAATACGCCGTAAAGAAACGGAGAATCGACTGAGGGACAGTAAGATGAACCTTCTTAGGGTTGATGATCTTATTCAGGAGCTAGATAAGCAAATTGAGACGTTAACTTCGCAGGCGGAGGCGGCAGCGGAATATCAAAGCGCAGTTCAAAAAAAACTTCAAATAGAATTAGAAATTTTAACCCGAAAACGAGAAGAATTTGAAACTAAATTGTCTTCGCTTAGAACTGTTCTTGATGAAAATGCCGTTGAGTTAAAAACCTTGAACCATCAGTACGAAGAAAAAAACATCGAATTAACAGACTGTAGAAATAAAACTTTTGATAAACAAAACAGACTGAATCAAATGACTGAAGAGTTTCATGAGTTAAATTCAGAAATTATTCGTAAGGAAAGTGAAGGCAAGCTACTTTTGCAAAGTATTGAGCAACTGACTAACCAAATTTCGAATATCTCGATGGAGCTAAGTAGTTTAGACTCAGTTGTTAACGATGAGGCAATTGAGTTAACGAATGCTGAAAATCACCTTACCGAGATAGATTTATCAATTGCTGATTTAAATAAAGAAATATTGTTAGTCGACGAAAAAATGAAACCAGTGGAAAAAGATTTGGAAGCTATTGATATAGGTTTGGGTGAGGGTAATACTCAATTAGCATTGCTAAAAGCTGAAAAAATAAATATAGAACAAAAATCACGGCAAGATTTGGAACACGTTAAGGACATAGAGGAACGGTTACTTGTTTGTAAAAATGAACTACGGGGGGTAAAAAAAGAGGATACTCTAAAGCTGGATTCTGTAAAACAGGAGCTAGACAAGTTAAAAGCATCTGTAGGAAAAAATGTCGCCCGTCTAAACCAAGAGAGAGATAGTTTAACTAATATTGAAAATGTCTTACTGGAAAAGAACGTTGAACTAACTGAAAAAGAAGGTATTGTGCTTTCTGCCAGAGCATCTCTTGAGGCTCTATCGCATATACAAGAAAAAGAGTTAGGGTCAGAAAAGATTAGTGAATGGCTTCGCAAGGTGGGTCTTATTGATTGTGAGAAACTCATTTCAACATTGATCGTTGACGAAGAATGGAATCTTGCCGTTGAGACAGTACTCGATAGAAAGATGGCTGCTATCATTTTGGAGTCAGAGAAACAAAATAAAACCTTATTCGGGCTTAACGCTCCCTTCGGAACGTTTTTCATTCCGAAAAACTGGCAAACGGAAAATCAAAAAAGTTATGATAAAAGCAATCTAGGGTCAGTTGTGTCGAACGATTGCGCATCGTCACATGTGGTAAAAAATTGGCTAAAAAACTATTTGCTTGCAGATACCGATGATTACGCTAGAGAAAATATAAATTCGCTATCTCCTAATCAATATTACATAACTAAGAGCGGTAATATTTACGGTAGGGATCTGTTTTTTTTAAATTCAACTACTCCACAGACAAGTATTTTGTCTAGAGAAAAAGATATTCACACCTTAATGGAAAAGGTTAAAAATTCAGGCGCGGAATTTCAACAGCTTCAGACTGAAGTTGATGGTTTACGAAAGCAGATTGATGTAAAAAAAAGCACTGTAAAACAATATTTGCAGTTATGCGAAAAGGAGCAGGTGTTATTACATGAACAAGAATTAGCATTAGCAGTTTTGTTAGAAAAAAATGAGAATTTCATATCGAGAGAGAAATCATTGCTAGGTAACATTGAAAAACTTGAGTTCGATAGGAAACGTATTAATGACCGTTCTGTATCGCTGCAAAATGATTTGAAAAGAAACTATGAGGAAATCAAAAAACTTGAGATTTGGAAGGAAAAACAAGGAAAAGAGAGAGAGAACCTATCAGAAGTTATTGGAGGTTATAAGGAACAACTGCAAAATCAAACAAAATCCAAAAATGAAAAACAATTAGAGCAGATGAGTCGTCAAGAGTACATTGCCGGAAAAAATGAGAGATTAGACGATTTGCAGAAGCGAAAAGCGGAGTTGCTCAAACGAAAGAACGAATATTCCAAAATAAAGATAGAGAAGGAAAACGCCACCGATGAATTCAAAATAGCTGAATCGTTAAGAGCTAAGGCGAACTTTGAAAAGGAATTGATTATTTTGAGAAATGAGCTTAGAGAAACTACAAATCAAGAAAAAACGGTTGGTTCGGAAATTTCAACCTTGCAAGATTTGATTGCCGAGAAAAAAGAGGATTTTCACTCTTCGGAAATTGTTTTGACAGAGAAAACATCAGGGTTAGAACAAATAAAAAATGATATACAGATGAAATTAAATGATTTAGGAAAACATGATGAACGTAGATTGGAATACAAAAGCCCGGGGAAAAGCTTGAGTCAGCTGGAGACAGAATTATATCGTTTTACAAAAAAAATGGAAAAAATGGGACCTGTCAATTTGGCAGCAGAGACTGAAATAACATCGATAAATCAAAGAAGAGAAGACTTAATTTCTCAAGTAAGAGACATTAGAATTGCAGAGACCGAACTAAGTCAGGCTATAAAAAAGATTGATGCTGAAACGAAAGATCGTATGAGTCAGACTATGGACCAAATTAACAAAAATTTAGAGTTTTTATTTCCTAAAATGTTTGGAGGGGGACAAGCTCGACTCATGCCACTTGAGGAGGATCTACTAACAGCGGGTATGGCAATACAGGCTCAGTTACCCGGCAAGAAAACTATGTCGATACAGTCTCTTTCTGGAGGGGAAAAGTCAATGGCTGCTGCAACCCTAATATTTGCTTTTTTCTTGCTTAATCCTGCCCCCTTCTGTTTACTGGACGAGGTAGATGCGGCATTAGACGACTCCAACACACGAAAATTAAGTACGTTGGTTGTAGAGCTTTCAAAAAAAACACAATTTATTTTCATAACGCATAATAAGATTTCCATGGAAATTGCCAGTCAGTTGGTTGGTGTTACGATGAGAGAACCTGGAGTTTCTCGGATTGTTTCCGTAGATATTGAGTCAGCTCTCTCTACAAATGAGAATGGCGTTGCACAGGTAATTTGAACTGGTTAGATTCGGTAGTTTTTCTTTTCGGTGAGGCTATTGTGTTTGCACTTGGTTCTTTCGTAGCATTGAGCGTTGCAATATTTTTTGATTATCTGCGTCAAAAGAAACGTAACGTTTTAGTCACGTCAAAAATTTTACCCACAAATAGTCAATTAGGAATCCAAAAATTACCACGGTTAGCCGAAAGGATTAACTTGGATCCAAGGTATGAATGTATCGTAACCTTTCGTGGCTTAAGCAAACAAAACTACGAAATATTTCTGTCAGGAAAAAATTATAAAAAAAAATCGGTTTCAAAACAATTTTTTTATCATCAAACTTTAATGACAAAAACATGTATGACTTAAATTCCTCATTTTCGATTGTTCTAGCCGATCGATTTGGACATATTACTGAGAATGAGTATCTTGAGTTTCTCGACCATATCGGACAGTTAAAAACTATTTTGGGCAAGGATACAGTATTGCAAAAACCACTTCCAACCTATTCAAAGATTTATAAGTCTTCAAAGCAAGCATACAGCAGAATTTCCAAACTGGACTCAATACTCGAATTTACTCTTAATTCTTCTGATAGTATTGATTTAAATTTATTAAGAAATTATATGGAGAAACTGGGTTACATAGAGATCATGCCATCAAAGTTTGTATTGTTTGATGGCAGGGAAAGTAAATTGTCTACCGCAGAATTTGGTTTTTCGAAAAATAATTTTAGATTTCTATTTAATATTGCTGTTTCCGAAGACTCTCCACGAGATTTAAAAGATATGTTTAATGGGTTACGTTGGATAGCAGAATATTTCCAATGCCAGATCTTGGATAAAAATCAAAAGACAGTTACCAAAAACTCTTTTATGGAAATTATAAAGCAAGTGGAAATCCGACAAAATCAATTAAAAGAAGAGGGCTTAAATCCGGGGAGTAGACTATCAAGGGAAATATTTCACTTAAGATGATTAAATCTTCGCAAAAAAAAAGGAATTATCTAATTGGTGAGATTAAACGGCACCAGGTCGCATACTATGCGGATGACTGTCCAAAAATAAGTGATCGAGATTACGATAAATTAGTTAGAGAATTGTTTTCCCTGGATAGTGAGCTTGACATCCCGAGAAGCTTAACTGAAAAAACCCTGGGAGTGGGCTACAAAAAAAAGGATGAGTTTAGCTCTGTAAAACACACGATTCCTATGTTGTCTTTAGACAATGCTTTTGATTTTAACGAACTCGATCAATTTTTTTGTAAGGTCGAGGAGTTTTGCAGAAAGACTAACATGTGTTCTCCTCCGGTTTACTGCGCTGAATTAAAGCTTGATGGCGTGGCAGTGTCTTTAATATATGTTGACGGGAAGTTAACAACCGCTGCAACTAGAGGCGACGGGATTAACGGAGAGAATATCACTGAAAATGTTATGGGCATGCAAGGAGTCCCGTATATATTGGATTTCAGAAGACTGCAAAAAAATAATGTTAAGTTCAACAACGAATCTTTTTTAGAAATCAGGGGAGAGGTTGTCTTTCTAAAAGATGATTTTAAGACATTCAATAAAAATCAGGAAAAGTCATCCGAAAAACTGTTTGCCAACCCGAGAAACGCAGCGGCGGGAAGTTTAAGGCAACTTGACGCAGCTGTGACAGCATCAAGACCTCTCACATTTTTCGCGCATGGCGCAGGCGAAATTCAAGGTTTTACAGACAACCTTTTTGGCAATCATTCAATTTTTTTAGAGTTTTTAGAAAAAATTGGATTCAAACCACTGGTACCTCGAGTCAAAAATATGCAGCCGCAAGCTATCAAAGATTTCATAAGTAACGTGTTAACAATTCGAAAAGATTTGGCAGTAGAAATTGACGGAATAGTTGTTAAGGTGGAAAGTTTTGAGCTTCAAGAGAAAATGGGAACTACTGTTAGAGCTCCACGATTTGCTATAGCGTATAAACTACCATCAGAAACGGTTGTTACTGAGATTCTAGGTATCGATGTCCAGGTGGGGAGATTTGGAACGCTCACACCCGTAGCGAGGTTGAAAACGGTAAGTATTGGCGGAGTTAAAATCTCAAATGCTACTCTACATAACGAAGAAGAACTAGAAAAAAAAGGCGTTAAAATTGGGGACAAAGTGGAGGTGAGAAGGGCAGGTGACGTAATTCCCGAAATTGTACGAGCGTTGGACGATCGGACAAACGAACGGGTAATAGATAAAAAATTATCGTTTTCAATGCCAGACTTTTGCCCCTCTTGTGGTGGGAAGACACGAAAGCCAAAAGGCGAAGCAGCGCGGAGATGTGGTGCCGGGAAAAAGTGTCCTGCCCAATTTGAGCAGTCTTTTATTCATTTCGTAGGTAAAAAGGCAATGAATATAGATGGATTAGGAGCAAAAGTGATTAAGCAGTTAATTGACGAAAAACTAGTTCTTTCTTTTGCGGATATATACAAACTAAACCGAATTCAGTTGGAAAATTTAGAACGATTTGGAAGAAAATCCGCAAAGAAATTATTAGAGAGTATCAACAAGTCGAGGACTTCCACACCTGCTAAACTACTTTACTCTCTTGGTATAAGACACGTTGGGGTACAAACCGCGAAATCTATTTGTGACTCAATAGAGTCTTTTGAAGAATTGTTCTCAATTTCTTCAGAAAAATTAAGTACCATAAAAGATATTGGTCCAGTTGTAGTTGACTCTGTTTTAAGTTTTTTTAAAAACACGCAAAATTTAAAATTGACTCAGGAATTAATAGGAGAAATTGTCTTTGAAGAAGAAGAAATAAAAAAGAGCGGAGTTTTTGCTGGTAAAAGTGTTATTTTTACAGGGGCTCTAAAAGTGCTAAAAAGGATCGAGGCACAAGATCTCGTTCAGAAAAATGGAGGAATAATTTCCTCTAACGTAAACAAGAATACAAATCTTTGCGTAGTTGGTGAAAAAGCTGGTTCAAAAGAAGCTGCCGCCCGAAAACTGGGTGTAAGAGTTATTACCGAGGAAGATTTTCTGGAAATGATTGAGGTAAGAAAGTAATGAAAGGGGAATAATGATTAAGAAGGCCGTTTTTCCTGTCGCAGGGCTAGGAACACGTTTTTTACCAGCAACCAAGGCATGTCCAAAGGAAATGTTACCAGTCGTAGATAAGCCCTTAATCCAATATGCGGTTGAAGAAGCTGCCGATGCGGGCATAACTGAGATGGTTTTTGTTACTGGGATGTCAAAAAGGGCGATTGAGGATCATTTTGATAGTGTGCCAGAGCTTGAACGAACTTTGAAAAAGCAGGAAAAAGAAGAGCTCTTTGACTTGGTACAAAATATCCCTCCAAAAGGTGTTTCATGCATTTTTATTAGGCAGCCAAAACCGCTTGGATTGGGCCATGCTGTTTATTGTGCAAAGCCTATTGTTGGCGAGGAAAACTTTGCCGTTATATTAGCAGATGATTTAATGATTCCAAAAAATAAAGATCCTGGAATACTAAAGCAAATGGTTAATAATTTTTCTAAAAATATTTGCGGGATGGTAGCAGTAGAGCATGTGAAAGGTAAGGAAATTGAAAACTACGGGGTTATAGGAGGTAATTCGGTTTCAAAAAATTTGACAAATATTGAAGTAATTTGCGAAAAACCTGCAGAAGAAGTTGCACCATCTAATCTTGCGGTCGTTGGGAGATATATTTTTACCAAGCAAATTTTCCGAGCAATAGATAACATTGGACCTGGCAAAGGTGGTGAAATTCAACTAACTGACGCAATAGCTTATTTAATAGCGGAAAAAAAAGAGTTTCAAGGCTTCAGATTTGACGGAGTTAGGTTCGACTGTGGTTCTAAACAGGGATACCTACAGGCAACGGTAGAATTGGGCATTCGGCATGTCGATGAGGGAAAAAACTTTAAAAGTTGGCTTAAACATAAACTTTTTTGATAATTTTGGTAAATTTATCAGTTTTAGTTGAATACTGTCTTAAAACGTATAGAATGTAATGAAATTATGAATTTTGGCCTTTAGGAGGAGTTATGCCCCGGCACGTTAGATATGGTGATTATGTACAAGCAGTAACGGTTGATGAAGAAAAGCTAAGTTACTCGAAGCTCATGCCAAGTGTTCAGCTAGATTCGAGTGGTAACGAGATTCCTCAGAAACCAGAGAAACTTAAAATGAGTGGGATGGATGTCTATAACGTCATCAAACCTTATGTAAGTACTAGATTCATGGAGCAGGTAAACGCCGTGGTTCCTCTTGCTGCATATTTAGCTCTTTTTCAGATACTTGTTCTGGGTGTACCAATTGCTGAGGCAGCTCTTTTGGGAGTGGGACTCTTAGCCGTAATGTTTGGGTTAATGGTATTTATGGAAGGTCTTAAGCTGGGATTGATGCCATTTGGGGAGACTATAGGCTCGAAACTGCCGCTAAAGTTACCATTAATCGGGGTGTTATTTATTGCGTTTCTCCTAGGTATTGGTGTAACTTTTGCGGAGCCTGCAATCGGAGCTTTGCAAGCAGTCGGCTCTATTGTTGACCCAGAAAAAGCTCCGTATCTATATACTTTGCTTAGCCCCCAAAGGGTTACTTACACTGTCTTATTTGTCGGTGCTGGCGTGGGAGTTGCGGCAGTTGTTGGTACCTTGCGGTTCCTTTACGACTGGAGTTTGAAACCGTTAATCTACCTTCACCTGATTCCAGTTGTTTTGCTGACGGGATATTGTTTTTTCGATCCTGATCTCGTAACTATGATTGGCTTGGCCTGGGATTGCGGGGCTGTTACTACGGGCCCGGTTACCGTTCCACTTGTTTTGGCATTGGGGATTGGAGTGGCTAATGCTGGGGGTCAAACAGGGAAAGAGAGTAAGTTACAAGGGTTCGGAATCGTTACATTAGCCTCGTTAAATCCAATTTTGGCTGTCCTGTGTTTAGCGATATTTTGGAAGTTTACAGTTCCAGTAGACGTCATTCTAGCCGAAGCACAAGCAAACATGGCAGCAGCGGCCACCGCTGCGGAGGCTGCGTGGCACACTCAATCTCCATACGCTGAGGTTGTTGGTGGTGTTCGGGCAATTGTCCCTCTCGTTATATTCTTAATGATCGTGTTATTTCTGGTTTTGCGCGAAAAGCTACCAAACGCATTTATTGTCGTTTGGGGCCTGTTCCTCTCGGTCCTCGGGATGTGTATTTTCAGTATAGGGTTAACTTACGGGCTAGCTCAATTGGGTGCCGGTACTGGGGGACTTGTGCCGGGTTTATTCGTCGACATGGATGACAGTTTGATGCCGGCAGCGCCGTTATACAACTTTGGTATTGGTGTTGCAATAACCGCGTTATTTTGTTTCCTTTTAGGATTTGGGGCAACACTAGCCGAACCAGCCCTTAACGCTCTAGGTCTCACTGTGCAAAATTTAACTAACGGTTCATTCAAAAAATCAATGCTTATGTATTCAGTTTCTACCGGGGTTGCTGTCGGAATTACCTTGGGAATACTCAAACTTATTTTTGGATTTAGCATTTTATATATTCTTGTTCCAGGCTACATTTTGGGAGTGGTGCTTACCTACTTATCTACCGAGGAATTTGTCAACGTAGGTTGGGATAGTGCTGGCGTTACAACTGGGCCGATCACAGTGCCTCTCGTACTTGCTATGGGGTTAGGATTCGGAAAGGCAGTCGGAGCAGTTGAAGGATTCGGAATTCTCGCGTCTGCCTCTATTAGCCCAATAGTAGCTGTTTTAGCGTTAGGTGTTTATGTTCAATGGCGAGTAAAAAAAGATAATGAGCGGGCTGCATTAGAGGCAGCGGATGACACTGCTAAAGCGTAATCTGTTATTACTAAAGGAGAGATACTCAAATGGCAAAGCGTAAAGTAACAAATTTGACCGATGTTTCGGAAATAACATGTGTCGTTCAAAAGGGAATGGCGGACGATATCGTTCAGTCACTACTCGATGCTGGAATTCAAGGGGCCACAGTTCACTCGGGAGTTGGAACTGGAATTAGAGAAAGAATGGGAATGCTTGGTGTGGCTGTTGAAGTGGAACGAGAAATAGTACAGGTTTTAGTTTCAAAAGACCAGGTTGACAGGATATTTGAGAGAATGTATCTCGCGGGCCGCCTAGACACACCGGGAATGGGATATATCTATGCTGCCCCGCTGGTTCAAGCAGCCACTTATATACCTGCCCATCTCCTTGAAGACAAGGATTCTTTATCTTCACTGGGAGTATAAAATGAGCGATTCTAAAATCCCAAATATTGACTACACTCGTTTGTTAACGTGCATTTTATACGAAGGGGGAGCTGCCGATGTGCTGGAGGAACTGTACAAACGAGGGATAAAAGAGGGTTATTTTGTATCAGTTAGAGGTGCACCAATAGGGAGATCTTCAACTGTCGAGGGTTTACCTGAGATTCCTAAGACGGAAATACTACGTGTCGTCGTTGCTGCAGATCAGGCAGACTATATTTATCAAATGATATATGAGTTTGCTAAACTAGACGAGCCGCAAATGGGTATCATTTTTGTGAAAAAGCTTACAAGGTCATCGCTTAATATTCTTCCGGAAGATACCGATCTTACGGAGATGGGCTTTCAGCAAGATGCAGCCTGAATTGACTATCGATAAATTAAACTTAAGAAATGCAGAATTAAGGAGAAATAGATGAACGAAGAGTCCGCAGATGTAAAAATAAAAAAGAATAGGAGACGCATTTTTGATGCGGAATCTTTTGTGCAATTTAACCAGGGGCAGGTTTTTGTCGGGCGTTCGGTTATTGAGGAAAATAGAGCCCTTGCGCTGAAGAGTTTTGCCGCAGATGCACAAGGAAATAGAGAACTTTTATTGAGGACTGTTGATGATGTTTTGCGAAACCGCGAGGTCATGGTTGAACAGTTAAGTCCCGCTACCCCCGAAGAGGAACGTTTTCAAAGCTCGATGAAAAATAGGGTAAAAATTGAAGAACTAGAAAAGCAGGCTGAATTCAACAAGGCTATGTTAGAGATAAACCAAATGATGGTTGATGCAAATAAGTTACTAATTGAGATTAATCTCAAGACAAGGCAGACAAATGAAACCCTGGTAGAGTATTTGGATGAGCTTTCAACATTAAATGCGAAATGGTTGGATGGGGATCTCGAGAGTGCCATGAAGGCTTCTACAGGCTCGGATAATGATTCAAGAGTGTCAGATAATACTTCTCGATCAGAATCGGTGGCTGAGTTGGCCCAGAAAAACAGGGAAACCATTACTGCGTTATATGAAAGAGCTAGTTCTAACAGAGGTACAATTTTGGGCGAAGCAGAGAAAAGTGCGGAACTTAGGGAAGAAATTGTTACGCTTAGGGAAAAAATTTCGGCTAATCAAAGGCGAGTGGCTGATAAAATTATTGAAATGTAAGAAGGTGCGTTAATAAAAATAAGTTTGTTAGAGATGGTCACGCGCTGTGTGGCGTCATCTTTTGATGTTGTCCAAAAAAATTGGTTAAATAGTTTCCTGACCGAGTTGCAGGGTGTCCGCGGTTGCGAATAACGCCCGTATGTGATTGTTGGGGCTTCTCTTTTTTCTTGTAGGAAGATGATCGCAAAGCAGAGGGTATTTGAAATTTTAGATGGCTCATCGAAAGATTCTGCTAGCCGGATTTGTGAGCTTGTCATTATCTCGATAGTAGTGTTGAACGTTTTTGCCGTTCTTCTTGATTCCGTTCCGGAAATTCATCAAAAATACAAAAATTATTTCGCATCATTTGAACTTCTTAGTGTAATTTTTTTCACATTCGAGTACTTTTTAAGAGTTTGGTCATACGGGGCTAAATATGACTCTGATAAGGGAGGTTCCTGGAAGGGGCGTAAAGAATATATATTCTCTTTCTATGGCCTTATCGATTTCGTGGCCACAATGCCATACTACTTGCAATTCATTTTTCCCGGTATGGATCTGAGGGTCCTAAGAGTATTGCGTATGTTAAGAATTCTTAAGTTAACGCACTACAACTCAGCCCTTCAAGACTTGTTTATGGCTATAATTGCTGAGAAACGAGCATTCGGTTCCGCAGTCTTCTTAGTAACAATTGCAACCATAGTTTCTGCTTCGTTGATGTATTTTGCAGAGGGATCGCTTCAACCTGAACATTTTTCTTCTATCCCTAAGAGTATATATTGGGCAGTCATAACCATTAGCACTGGTTATGGTAACGTTGAACCAATTACTAATATTGGTTGGATAATTGCGGCATTAACTGGATTTACCGGTGTTTGCATGGCTGCGATTTTAACGGGTATCGTAGCATCATCGTTTTCAAATCAATCAGCCCGTAAGCGTGCGGCGTTTGAGGGACAACTTAAACTTGTTTTAGTAGATGAAGTGGTTGATGAATCAGAGAAAAGACTTCTAAGGATGCTTCAGACGAAATATAGAATTAGTGATGAAGAGGTTGAAGAAATGTTGAGTAATCTTACAAATGGAGAGATTACAAAGCTATGAATTCGATTAGTAAAATACAAGCTAAAACTTACGCGTTATTGGACGGTTCTGAATATTCGGCAGCTAGTCGTTTTATCGAATTTTTTATTGTTTCAATTGTTGTTCTCAATGTGCTGGTAATTATTTTAGAGTCAGTACAAACTGTCAACCAAAATTTTGGCCATGCCTTTTACTATTTTGAAGTTTTTAGTGTGATAATTTTTACGGTTGAGTACATATTGCGAGTTTGGTCATATGGACTAAGGTATAAAAAAAATGGGGAGGGAACATGGAAAGGTAGAAAAGAATATATTTTTAGCTTCTATGGGTTAATCGATTTTTTTGCTACTGCTCCATTTTATCTTCAGTTATTGTTTCCTGGATCAGATCTTCGATTTTTGCGCGTCTTTAGGTTACTACGAATTTTTAAATTATCAAGATACAATAGCGCACTCCAGGACCTTGGAGAGGCTGTGGTTGCTGAAAGAGAATCATTTTACTCTGCTTTCTTTCTCCTATTAATCGCTTGTCTTCTTTTTTCTTCACTCCTGTATATTGTAGAGGGACTAGCGCAGCCTGATGTCTTAGGTTCCATTCCGTTAGCCATGAAATGGTTCATAATGACAATAGTTGGAGGATGGGGAAACGTTGACCCTACTACAGCGTTAGGGTCTTTATTAATTATTGTTACGCAGCTGATAGCAATTATGTTAGCTGCTATTCTCACTGGTGTTGTAGCGACTGCTTATAATGCACAAGTAACTAGACGTGAGGCTAAGTATGAAGCTCTCGTAAGGGAAGTTCTAGCCGACGGAGTAGTTGACGAGGACGAACAGAAAGAGCTTGATATACTAAAGCAAAAATTTGGAATGAGTGATGAGCAAGTCGAAATGATAGCTGAGCAAGTGAGGGTGGAAAACCAGGAAATAGAAGAAAAAGCTCAGCTAGAAAAACTTAAAAAACAAAAACCGACTAATCCAGATGGCTGACAATATAAATGAAAGAAAAACAACAAGATACTGAAAATCTGGCTGATGCTTTCAAGCGAGGCGTGGATTATTCAAAAAGGTTCAGAGCATTTAAAGAAGAAGTGCGGGAAGAGAAAAACTGGGGTTTACGCGTTAGGGTTACTGCAATTTTCTTAACATTAGTAGTCGGTGCGATAGTTGGCCTCGTTGCTTTATCCCTTTTGTCGGTTGTGGAGTTTTTTAATAGTTTTTGGAAACCGAAAATCATTACAGATTTTGCCGAGATAGAGTTTTCGTGGAACATAACGCTCGGAATCAGTTTGTTTATTTCGGCATTAGTTGCCGGACAGCTATTAAAACTTATTTCTGGTGGTCGTCCTAGGGGACCAGCTGATTTGATCTTAAGTGCCCAACGAAATGAACCACCCGAAATAAAAAATGGTTTTTTGTCGGCAACTGTAGCCATGATTTCCTTATCAGGGGGAAGTTCTGTTGGAATGTTTGGGCCGTTGATGCACTTTGGCGGATGCTTTAGTTATTTTGTTAAAAAAAACATAAAGCTAGTTACCAAATTACCTCTCGAGGTGATACTAGGGAGCGGCGCTGCTGCTGCCATCGCAGCGGTTTTTTCAGCACCCATTGGTGCAGCGATTTTCGCGCATGAAGCTATTATTCGCAGATTTGGTTCATTTGGTGCAGGACCAGTGATAGCAGCTGCATTTAGCGCGCATTGGGTTGCGTTAATATTAGTTGGCGAAGCTACTTTATTTAATATTTCTACCTCGCCCGAAATAAATATACGTACTTTATTCATCGCGATGGGAGTTGGTTTTTTGTCTGCGATAATATCAATAATTTACATTAATTCAGTTACTTATATGCCAAACTTGGCAAAGAAGGTTAATGTACCCCTGCCGGTCAAGCCTTTAATCCCAGCGGCATTTCTCTTTTTAATTTCCCCAATGTTTCCTGCTTTATTAGGGCATGGATTGTGGACTGTTGACTTAGCGTTAGCAGGTCAATTTAGCCTTGCTTTCCTTATACTGCTCATTCTACTAAAAATATTTGCTACCTCTTTTTGTATAGGTTTTGGTTTTTTTGGTGGTGTTTTTGCACCGGCCCTCTTTTTAGGCGTACTTGTTGGAGGAGTTGTAGATTTAACGCTAATAAGTTTCGGATACGGGACGTCCAATTTTGGAATTTTAGGTGCAGCAAGCTGTATCGGGGCGGTCATAGGGGCCCCACTTGCAGCAGTTGTGATTGTTTTTGAACTTACCGGTAGTTATGAATGGTCGGTACTTGCAATGGTTAGTGTAGTCACATCACAACAATTCACACGGGCATATGCTGGACGATCACTATTTGATAGACAACTATCACTTAGGGGTATAAAGTTGTCGGACGATCATAAGTAATCTCATGCAGTTAAACTCCTCATCAGTTCGGTCTCTATATCGATCGTCTCTGTTTCAGTAAGAGAATACTCTCGTTTCACCAAAAAAACGTCTTCGACTTTCTCTCCGAGCGTAGAAATTTTTGCAGAGTGTATTGAAAAGTTGTGAGAAGCTAAAATATTAGCTACGGTGTATAGTAGACCGGGGTTATCTATGGACGTAATTGAAAGTATGTAAAACTCTGCTTTCTCATCGGGCGTTAACTCGATTCGTGGAGTAAGGGGAAAGTTTCTTTGCCTGCTTGATAATTTTGGTGTGGGTTCCGGAACAGAAACTTTCTTTGTATCGTTTAGAATTTCGACGAGTTCTAATTCACACGCTTCTTGCACTCTACGGATATCATCTTTCAACATGATTGTTTGATCAATCAAAAAGCTGTCGAGAACGTATCCATGATTAGTGGTGTTTAATCTGGCATCCAAAACCCCAAGGCCCCTGAGATGGAAGTATCCTAAAATATCGGCAAATAAATCTTTCCTGTCTTTTCCGTAAACAACAACTTTCAATCCAATATTGTCGTTAGTTACTTTGAAAAACACAACATACTTGTCCGTAAGATATTTGTTATGTAGTAATTCAGAGTGCCATAAAATTTCACTTGTTTCGTGCCGTAAAAAATATGAAACATTCATATACTTTTTAATTTCCTCTCCTGCAAGTTCATATACACCAGTGAGTTTTTTGTTTTCTTCCGCTTCAGTATGTGCTGCAAATGCGTCTTTGCCCTCCTCTTTTTTGAGTAAATAATTGTTGGTTTTATAAAAAAGGGTTACAAGCAATTTTGCTTTCCAATTATTCCAGACTTTTGGGGATGTTCCTCTAATATCCGCTACTGTCAACAGGTAGAGACAAATAAGATTCTCGCGATTAGAAACTTTCTTCGCAAACCGCATAATAGTTTTAGGGTCATCTATATCTTCTTTTTGGGCAACGGAGGACATGGATAGATGCTCTCTTACAAGAAAGCTGATCACTTCCGTTTCCTTTTCCTTTAATCCGTATCCACTGGAGAATTTTCTTACCTCTATTTCTCCGAGCCTTGAGTGATCCCCTCCTCTACCTTTTGCGATATCGTGAAATAATGCTGCTAAATAGAGTTGATAAGGCTGAACAAAGGTTATTAATTCGCTACACAAAGGAAATTCGTGTGCATGTTCTACTTTCGTAAAACGTTCAAGATTCGCAATAACCTGAAGCGTATGTTGATCCACTGTGTAAACATGAAAGAGATCGTGCTGCATTTGTCCGACAATCTTTCTGAAAACTGGTAACATCCTTCCCAAAATTCCAAGTCTATGCATTGAGTTTAGAGTCTGAACGAGCTTTTTCTCTCTTTTGAAAATATTTAAAAACTCTCGCTTTGTTTCTTTTCTTCTGACAAAGCAATCTGAGATTAAACTACGGTTATTCCATATAATTCTGGTCGTTTCAGGGCTGAATCCAGAGACTCCTGGAGTCTCCTGCAGAATTTTAAAACACTCAATTATCAGCATCGGGTCCTTTTGGAGGTCATCCTTTTTTTCGAAATCAAGCAAACCTCGAAATTCTAAAAAATTCGTATTCACTCTGTTTATCCATAGCTTCTTTTTAAATCGCGCAAAATTTGCATCATTATTTTTGGCTAGTAGCTTAAGTTCTATACTTGCCAAAAACATTTCAAGTATTTGATAAATTACTTTTGCCGAATTAAAAAAGCTCTGCATTAAGCGTTCGCTAGCTCTTCTATTAGTTTCGTCTAAAAATCCGTAAGTTGTTGCTACCTTAGTTTGTAAATCAAAAATTAACTTGTCTTCGCATCTTCCCGCTACAATGTGGAGGTGTCCTCGAAGAGTTTTTAATTTTGCTTCATGTCTTTTCAGTTGGCTTGCTTCTTCTTCCGTGAGAAGCTCACTGGCTAGAGTTTTTTGCCAATTCTCGTTAGTGTAAAATTGTGTACAGATCCATTTAATGGTTTGTATGTCCCTCAAACCACCTGGCGACTCTTTAATGTTCGGTTCAAGGTTGTACGGTGTATTTTGATATCTAGCGTGTCGTTTTTGTAGCTCCAATAACTTTGCTCTAACGAAAGACGATGAATCAATTCTCTCTTTTCTTTGTTTTTTTATTTCATTAAATAGATTCTTTGCCCCGCGTAAATATCTAATTTCTAACAAATTAGTTGATACAGTTGAGTCTTTTTTTGCTAGTGCGATTGACTCTTCAACAGTTCTGACACTTTGTCCCGCTTCTAGTCCAATGTCCCAGAGACTGGATACAAATGTGCCTATCGCTTCAGTTTCTTTAGCATGGGTTTGCCTTCGAATCAATATCAACAAATCTATATCAGAGTAGGGCGCCAACTCGCCTCTGCCATATCCGCCCACCGCGAGCAAGCATGCGTCATCAATGTTGAATTCCGTCCAAATATTTTTTATAATTTCGTCAACTTTTTTTGTGTATCGAGTCATTTTAGACAAAGCACGAGTCTCCTTGGCCCACGAGCTACAGAATTGACGCCTCGCATTGACTAGTTCGTCTTTGTAACTGTCTAATTTCATACTGTTTTTTACTGTTGTAAATATTTATCAGGATTATTCTCAGATACTGTCATGACTTCATAGCCGTCCTCAGTAACTAATATCGTGTGTTCCCATTGCGCAGAAAGACTGCGATCTCTAGTTACGATAGTCCAACCATCTGGCATTTCTTTAACATCCCGTTTGCCAAGATTAATCATAGGTTCTATGGTAAAAGTCATACCTTTTTCTAGAACTACGCCAGTTCCATTAGTACCGTAGTGTAAAACTTGTGGCGGTTCGTGAAATTTTTTCCCGATACCATGGCCACAGAACTCTCTTACAACTGAGTAATTATGATTTTCCGCAAAACGTTGTATTACATGCCCTACGTCTCCCAAAAATGCTCCCGGTTTTACGGCCCGTATACCTTCCCACATCGCCTCATATGCGACATTTACAAGTCTTTTAGCTGCAATTGAGGGTTTGCCAACTAAAAACATACGACTAGTATCTCCGTGATATCCATTTTTGATAATAGTGACGTCAATATTCAGAATATCCCCATTTTTTAGCTTTTTTGGCCCTGGGATTCCATGACAAATCTGATGGTTAACGGAAGTACAAATAGATTTTGGAAAGGGTTTGTAGCCAGGTGGCGCATAGTTTAATGGCGCAGGAATCACTTTTTGAACATCAACCATAAAATCGTGGCACAGTGCATCAAGTTCACCTGTAGTAGCTCCCGGTTTTACGAACGGGGTTATATAGTCAAGCACTTCCGATGCAAGCCGTCCCGATAGTCGCATTAATTCTATTTCTTCTTCAGATTTGATTGAAATGGCCATAACTAGTAGAATAATATGTTTTTCAATTCTTTTAAACTGGAGTATTAAATGACGGTATCAATGAGAGAGATGCTTGAGGCGGGAGTTCATTTTGGTCACCAGACTAGGTTCTGGAATCCAGGCATGGCTCCCCATATTTTTGGTCATCGGAACAAAATTCACATAATCAACCTTGAATCTACCGTAAAAAAACTTGCTGAAGCAGTTAAATTTGTGAAAACACTTGCGGCAAACAAAGGTGTTATTATGTTCGTTAGCACGAAGAGAGCATCTCGCGAAATTATCGCCCAGGAGGCTTTGAGATGTAAAATGCCGTACGTAGATCAGCGATGGCTTGGGGGCATGATGACAAATTTTAAAACGGTAAAAGCTTCAATAAGTCGGCTGAAGGAGATGGAAGCAATTTCGTCAGAGGGAGGGCTTGAAAACCTTTCAAAAAAAGACGCTCTGAATTTCAACAGAAATTTAGAGAAATTAAATAAAGGTCTGGGAGGCATTAAGGATTTATCTGCATTACCTGACGCCATTTTTATAATCGACGTCGGCTATCATAAGATTGCGGTCCAGGAAGCTAATGCGCTAAATATCCCCGTCGTGGGGGTCGTAGACACGAATAATTCGCCGGCGGGCGTTGACTATGTCATACCTGGTAATGATGACTCAAGCAGAGCTGTAAAACTGTATGCAAGGGAAATGGCTGATGCCATCATAACAGGGCAAAGGAAAGCGGTGGAGGAAATCGTCAATGATGAGAAATCAGACAACAATGATGAAGAATTTGTAGAGGTAGAGTCCGATGAGTCAAATTAAAGCTTCTGAAGTAAAAGCATTAAGGGAGAAAACGGACGCCCCAATGATGGAGTGCAAAAAGGCTCTTGCGGAGGCTCAGGGAAATTTTGAAAAGGCTGAGGAAATTCTTCGGGTAAAGTTGGGCTCAAAAGCTAGTAAGACAGCATCTCGAATAACCGCGGAAGGTGCAATAGCGATTAATGTGACAGACTCAGTTGGTTGCATCATAGAGGTTAACTGCGAAACTGACTTTGTGGCAAAAAACGATGATTTCCTCAATTTTGTCAGAGATTTATCAAAATTAATCTCCCAAATTAAGGAAGCAAATTTGAATATTCAAAGCCTAAAAGGGGTTAAGTTTGAAAATGACAAATCTGTTGAAGATGTAAGATCACATCTTATCGGGAAGATAGGTGAAAATATTTCTATCCGGAGATTCAACGTTATGAAGGCTTCAGGCACTTTTCACGTTTATCTTCATGGAACAAAGATTGGAGTTTTACTGGATCTAGTTGGTGGTTCAGGTGAGGTTGGTAAGGATGTCGCTATGCATATTGCTGCGATGAAACCAAAAGCGTTGGATGTTGCAGATATAGATAAAAATTTGATAGAGAAAGAGCAGAGAGTTGCGAGAGAAAAAGCTGTCAAAACAGGAAAACCGCCGGAAATCATTGAAAAAATGGTTGCGGGAGCGGTTAATAAGTACGTAAAAGAGGTATCCCTGTTGGGTCAAGTATTTGTAAAAGCTGATGATGGAAAACAAACAGTTGCTGAATATCTCAAAAGTGCAGGAGCAACTGTTAAAGCATTTCAGTTATTTGTTGTAGGTGAGGGATTAGAGAAAAAATCCGAAAATTTTGCGGACGAGGTTGCTGCGACCCAGGCTGCCTCAAGGACTTAACGTTCATAAGTGTAACGATATTGGATAAGACGAGTTGGACTCATACAAAAAACCTTATAAAAGAGTACTGTTAAAACTCTCTGGCGAAGCGTTAATGGGTACAAGTCAGTTTGGTATCAATAAAAAGACTATAGATTCTATCGTGGAGGAGATAAAACAAGTTTACGATTTAGGCGTCGGATTAGCGATAGTCATTGGCGGAGGTAACATTTTTCGTGGAGTAGCATTGGGTGCTACCGGATTAGAGCGGGCCACAGCGGACTACATGGGTATGATAGCAACCATTATGAATGCTATCGCACTACAGGATGCTATGCGACAAGCGAAAGTTGAGGCTAAAGTGCAGTCTGCTATACGTATAGATCAGATTGTTGAGCCGTATATGCGTCAAAAAGCTATGAAATATCTGAACGAAAAAAAAGTTGTAATCTTTGCTGCTGGTACGGGAAATCCTTTTTTTACCACTGACACAGCCGCGGCCCTCAGAGGGGCAGAAATAGGTGCAGAACTTCTCATAAAAGCCACTAGAGTTGATGGTATTTACGAATCGGATCCAGAGCAAAATCCAAGCGCTAAGATGTACGAATCAATTTCTTTTGATGAGGTTATCAACAAAAAGCTTCGTATTATGGACGCTACCGCGTTTGCGCTGTGCAGAGATCAAAAGTTACCTGTGCAAGTAATAAAAATCACAAAACACGGTGCTCTTAAAGAGGCGGTAATGGGCAGAAATGAAGGAACGTTTGTTTATAGTGACTAGGTAGATATTATGGAACAAAATATTAAGCAGACAGCTGAACGCAAAATGGGCAAAGCTATTGACGTAATGAAAAGTGATTTCGACAAAATTAGAACTGGAAGAGCGCATCCCAGTATTTTGGACCAGATTAGTGTTGATTACTATGGTACGATGACTCCAATCAATCAGGTAGCCTCAATTACGCTTCTAGATAGTCAGACATTAAGTGTGGTTCCATGGGAAAAAAATATGATAGGATCAATCGAAAAAGCAATCCTGGAATCTAATATCGGCCTTAATCCTTCTTCAGTCGGGGATTTAATTAGGATCCCTATGCCTCCTTTGTCACAGGAGAGAAGGAGGGAACTAATTAAAATCGTTAAGGGGTTTGCTGAGGATAGTAAAGTTTCGATTAGAAATGTGAGAAGGGAAGCAAATGATGCATCTAAAAAGAAACTGAAAGTAAAAGAAATTTCTTCCGATGACGACAAAAGATTTCAAGACGAAATTCAGAAAATAACTGATGCTAATATTAAGACTATAGAAGATTTATTGGCCGTCAAAGAAAAAGAAATTATGACTATATAAACCGGATAAATAGATTCCTTGAACATGAACACTATCGTAGCCAATAAATTTTTAGATACAAGTCCATCGCTAACTCATATCGCAGTTGTTATGGATGGGAATGGTCGTTGGGCAGAGAGACGGGGCTTAGTGCGAAATCAAGGCCATGAAATTGGTGTTAGTAGTTTGAAACAATTAGTAAAAAATTGCATTGATGAGAACATTAAATATCTCACAGTTTTTGCCTTTAGTTCAGAAAATTGGACAAGAATTGATGCAGAAATACATTTCTTGATGGCATTGTTTGAGCGAACCATTAAAACTGAATTAGGAGACTTAAGTAAACAAGGGGTAAAGCTTAAGTTTGTTGGGAAAAAGGAAAGCCTCCCGGATTCATTAGTCGATATTATGGGCGAGGCTGAAAAAACAACAAAATCCAACGGCATTTTAGGTCTTAATATTTGTTTTAATTATGGAGGGAAATGGGATATCGTGCAGGGAATTAAAAAGTTATTAAAAAATGATCCAAATGTTATTAATGATTACGCCAAACTAACGGAGCAATCCTTCTCGCAATATTTAGAATTGGCAGATATTCCCGAGCCTGATCTTTTTATCCGTACCGGGGGGGAACAAAGGCTTAGTAATTTTTTGCTCTGGAATTTAGCATACACAGAACTATATTTTACCGACATTTTATGGCCTGAGTTTGATAAAAGCGATTTAAAGGAAGCTATTAATTTTTATGTTGGAAGAAAACGTAAATTCGGCGGCACGGTTGAATTCCGAGTGAGCACTACCGAAGAAGAAAATAAAGATCGATTATCAAACATTTTCTAATTTAAAAATTAATTGTGTTATTTAGTATAATCGGAAAGAAAATTGCTTGTTTACAGAATAATTACTGCTAGTTTATTAATCTTCTTTGCTACAGTATTGTTAATTTATAGAGATGGATTTTTTTTCCCTGCTTTAATACTCCTATTGCATGGTGGAATTTTTTTGGAATGGCTATCCTTACTTAATGCAAGTCGATTAGAAAAAATAATAGGGTTGTTAATTTTAGTTCTTTTTTTTATCTTATTTATTAACTCGTACCTTTTCGAAAATTTTTTACTGGTATTGTTGGCTTCAAGCTGTATTTTCTGGCTCGTAGGAGCACCGGTTACTACTTTAGTAAAATATCGGACGCCAAAGGCGATGAATTTAATTATTGCGTTAGTTGTCTGTATTGCTAGTTTAGCAGCCCTTTTTACGGCTTTTCTTAATGGTATTCCTTTCTTGCTTTCAATATTAGTATCCGTATGGATAATTGATTCAGGAGCCTACCTTTTTGGAAAAGTTTTCGGCCAAAGAAAACTAAACGCTACAATTAGTCCTAATAAAACGTGGGAAGGTGTTTATGGAGCATTCTTTTTGACTTTTTTATATTGTTTATTTATGGTTCAAATAGAGGGAACATGGCAGAGTTTAGCATTGGAGTACACGGGTGTTTGGTGGTTAATAGTTTTGAGCATTATTTCATTTTTTGTTGCAATCTTTGCAGACTTATTTGAGTCTAAACTGAAGAGAAATTCGGGCAAGAAAGACTCGGGTCGGATTCTTCCAGGTCACGGCGGTTTTTTTGATCGATTTGATGCCACATTGTCTATTGCGCCTCTGGTCGTACTTTTTAATATATTAAATAAAAGCATATGAAAAACCTTGCAATATTAGGGGCGACGGGATCTATTGGCAAAAATACGCTGGACTTAGTGCGAAGTGCCCCTGAGCATTTTAAGGTATTCTCATTAGTGGCTAATTCAAATGTGTCCGACATGAAGTCCTTAATTGAGGAATTTTCGCCCGAAGTGAGCGTAATGCACGACATGTCAGCCGCAAAACACTTAAGGCATCTCGTTGATGTTGATATCATGCAAGGGGCAGAGGGGATACGGGCAGCCGTTACAGAGGAGTGCGTGGACATAGTTGTAGCTGGTATTGTTGGGTATGCTGGATTACCCTCGATAATGCTTGCTATTGAGTCGGGAAAACAAATTCTTTTAGCAAACAAAGAAGCGATAATTTGTGCAGGAGGACTAATAATAGAAAAAATTAGAAGCTCTGAAAGTAAAATTATTCCAATCGACAGTGAACATAACGCGATATTTCAATGTTTAGGACAGAATTATGAATGTTTCAAAAGACCTAAAAATGTAAAAAAAATCATCCTTACGGCATCCGGTGGACCGTTTAGAAGTTGGTCTTGCGAACAAATGCAAAATGCGTCAGTTGAGAGTGCTCTTAAACATCCAAATTGGAAAATGGGTAAGAAGATTTCAGTAGACTCGGCGACAATGATGAATAAAGGATTAGAGATTTTGGAAGCACATTGGTTATTCAAGTTACAAAACGAAGAGATTGATGTGCTAGTACATCCTGAAAGCGTTATTCACTCTATGGTTGAGTTTGAGGATAAATCAACGCTTGCTCAACTATCAAATCCAGACATGCGAGTACCTATCTCATTTGGCCTTTCATGGCCAGGTAGAGGATCAAATAAAATTGAGACTATCAACTGGAAAAAATTTCCTCAACTTTCCTTTCATCCGGTTAATACAAAGAAATTCCCAGCGATTGAAATTGCGAGGGATGTACTAAACGAGGGTTCAACCGCCGGAATGATATTGAATACCGCTAATGAAATTGCAGTTGAGGCCTTTCTATCAAAAAGAATTCATTTTTTAGAAATAACGGATGTCGTAACTCAAATACTCGAAAAAATGTCAGATACTTTTAACCATAGAATCAGATCAATCGAAGAATTAGAAGATTTCCATAAGAGAATTGTCAGCCAATTTTCTCAATTTTTTGGTTAGACCAAATATGTTTTTTTTCTTCTTTTTTGTAACCGTCACAGTGTTAATTTTTGTGCATGAACTGGGTCATTTGATAGCTGCTAGATTGGTTAGGGTTAAAGTACGTACATTATCAGTAGGGTTTGGTCCTCCGCTACTAAGCCATAAAGATAGAACCGGCACGACATGGAAACTTTCTTATTTCCCTTTCGGAGGATATGTTCAATTAGAGGAGAGAAATAGGACAGGTCTGCAAATTGACAGTAATACTACCAATAAATTTTTTAACTCATGTTCATTTCATGAAAAATCATTTGTCGCTTTAGCAGGGCCTTTTGCAAATATAATTTTCGCTTTTATTTTAGTTTTTTTTGTTACCTATCTAACCGGTAGTAAAATATTACCAATTTTAGGAAGTACAGAAAAAACTATAACTACTGAATTGAATGAGTTAAAAGAAAATGATGAGGTTATTGATATTAACGGTGTAACGGTGGGCTCTTTTGACGAAATGGATATGATATTTAGAAGTCAGCTTGCATTGAACCCAAGTCTCCTCATTACAATAAAAAGGGGTAGCAGTTTTGTACAAATGCAGGTGAGTTTTAAGGAAGAAACGAGAAAAGTAGTTTTGACTAACGGCATTCAGACTACTGGATTATCCCCAGGGATAAATGGGTTTGTGGTGGAGGAAGTGAAAGAAAATTCTTTAGGGGAAAAATTTGGCTTCAAAAAAGATGATTTGATTGTGTCGGTAAATGAAAAAAACTTAGATACCTTGGAGTCAAAAAACTATATTACAAATAAATCATCACAAAAGTCTTTTTCAATTTTAAGACCGGAAATTGATGAAGAGGAGAGTTTTAAAAAAGTTATTTTTGATGTGAAAGAAAGTAGTGACGAATTGATTGGACTAAAAATTAGTCCTAATTATATCAACCGCGCTCCCTTTACTTTATGGGAGTCTTTTCGAAAGTCCGTATTCATTATAAGCTCCCATTTAGGTCATATTTTTGCGACAATCGGAAATTTTGTAACTGGGGCTGTAACAAATATTTCTGGCCCTTTGGATGCTGGCACCGTTATTAGCAAAAGCTTTGAAAATGGTTATGGTGATTACATTGTGATGATGTCTATCTTAAGTTTAAGCATTGGTGTTTTGAATCTAATTCCGCTGCCAGCATTAGATGGAGGCAATTTCTTAATTTACATAATTGAGTTCGTTAGAAACAAACCATTCAATGAGGCTTTTTATTCAATTGTTCAAAGGATTGGTGTTGCTTTAATCTTTTTTGTTGTACTTGGCATAATTTTAAATGATTTAAAAATTTTTTTTTGACTATGCTAAATAGAGTAATATAGATAACCTGATGTCTTGTAATTAAATATTCAAATTGACTATGAAATTTATACCTTCGAGTTTCCTTGTATTATTTTCTTTAACTTTTCTTATAATTTCTTCTTCGTGCTTTGCGCAGACCAAAGAGAAAGAAGAAATAGCTGGTGACTTTTCAGTAGTGGTTGAAGATATTCGTGTAGAAGGGTTAAAGAGAATAGAACCTGGAACAGTCTTTTCGTTGATAGATATTGAATTAGATCAGATAGTAAACCGAAAAATCGTCTCTGATGCAATCAAAACACTTTTTAATAGTGGTTTTTTTGAAGATGTTAAAGTATTTTTAGAAGGGAATTCATTAATTGTAGCGCTCAAAGAAAGGCCATCGATTGGGTCAATAGATATTTCTGGATCTAAAGAATTTAAGGAAGATGCGTTACTTGATGCATTAAAAAAAATAGGTTTATTTGAGTCGGAAATCTTCAACAGAAATCTTCTCGATAAAGCTGAGCAGGCTTTGAAAAATCAATACTTATCTAGAGGTAAATATAACGTTAAAGTGAAGTCAACGATTAGCCCTTTGTTACGAAATAGGGTTGCCATAGGGATTGTAATTGAGGAAGGTAATGATGCTAGGATTGAGGAAATTAAAATTTATGGGGCTAATCAATTTAATGAGAAGGATTTACTAAATCTTTTTTCTCAACGAACAAAAAACTGGTTGTCATGGTACACAAAGTCAAATCAGTACTCTAGAGAAAAACTTGATGGTGATTTAGAAAACTTACGTTCCTTTTATTTAGACAGAGGTTATCTTAAATTTGAAATTATCTCCAAACAGGTATCTTTGTCTCCCGATAGAACGAAGGTTTTTATTTCTGTTTTGATTGATGAGGGGAATGTATTCAAAGTCGGAAGTGTAAACTTAATTGGAGATTTACTAGGGCAGAGAGCATACATTAAAGAAAAGTTATTACTCAAGTCAGGTGATGTTTTTTCCAATCTTAATTTGCAAAAGAGTTTAACTTTAATTCAGGAAAGGCTTGGTGATTTTGGATACGCCTTTGCGAGGGTGTTTCCAACGACTAATTTCAAGGAAGAGTCAAATACGGTTGATTTTGATATAAATGTTAATTCCGGAAGTAGAGTATATGTACGGAGGATAATTATTAGCGGAAATGCAAAAACTAGAGACGAGGTTATACGTCGGGAACTAAGGCAGTTGGAAAGTGCTTGGTACGATGCTGAAGCTATCAGATTATCAAGAGCGAGGATTGACCGACTTGGTTATTTTCAATCTGTGGACATAGAAACACTTCCTGTGAGCGAAACGCAAGATCAGGTAGATATTGGTATTGAGGTTGAAGAGAGACCACTTGGTAGCATTTCGGCTGGATTAGGGTTTTCAAGTTCAGAAAATATTGTCTTGACGGCTGGAATTTCTCAGGGTAATTTTCTCGGCTCTGGCACCAACGTATCATTTCAAGTAAATACAAGTGATATTTCTCAAACGTATGCATTCAGCTACACTAATCCGTATTGGACAGATGATGGTGTAAGTAGGACATTTGATGTTTATACGAGGAAGTTTGACGCTAATCAGATTTCATCGCTTGGTGATTACAAAATTGATTCAAAGGGAGCTGGAATTCGGTTTGGTATTCCTTTTACAGAGTTCGATAAGATCTTTTTTGGAACAAAATATGAAGCCACTGATATCAACCTAGGATTTTCGCCTCCTCGTCGATTTGAAATTTACTGCATTCCATATCTACCGGACTGCTCTACCAACTCACTTGTTCTGTCGTTAGGTTGGACGAGAGATACAAGAGATAATGGTCTAGCGCCAAATAGGGGGACGTTTCAGAGAGCTAATTTCGACTATGCAACGCCTTTAGGCGAGGTAGAATATGCTAGACTAACCTATGAAATTCAATGGTTTCGGCCAGTAACCGATAACATTACGTACGCTACTAATCTTGAAACCGGTTATGGATTTCCGTTGGGCGGCACGGAGTACCCGATCTTTAAAAATTTTTATGCTGGCGGTATCGGGTCTCTGAGAGGTTTTGCAAATAGATCCATTGGCGAAAAAGACGAAGTTGATGGATCTTCTCTCGGCGGAACGAAGAAAGTGGTGATTAATAACGAGTTACTTTTTCCTTTACCAGGCAATGTTGGAGATCGGACTATAAGAATATTTGGATATTTTGATTTGGGATCAATCTGGGGAGAATCTCAGGAATTAAGTTTTGAGGGAGTGCGAGCTTCCGTTGGTATTGGTTTGAATTGGTTTTCCCCAGTGGGTCCACTTAAGCTTAGTTTTGGTAAACCAATTAGGAAAAGAGAAGGCGATGAGGTCCAAACTGTACAGTTCCAACTCGGAACATCCTTTTAATTAAAATGGGAAAAAAAATATGAAAGTTAGTTTTGTGAAATTTTTTTTTAAATTGCTATTTTTATTGCAAATCGTAGCTGTAAGCCCTAGTGTATTTGCAGAAACCAAGCTTGGCTTTGTAAAAGTAGATGAGGTGATTAGAAAAGCTAATATTGCAAAGCAAGCTGAAGATAAATTGAAAAGAGAATTCGCTCCGAGAGATAATGAATTGAAGAAAATTGGAGCTAAACTAAAAAATCTTGTGAGCAAGTTCGAAAAAGAACAGTCGGTAATGACGAACACTGAAAAACAAAAGGTGCAAAGGGAAATTAGTAATCTTGAAAAGGAGATACAGAGGAAGCAAAGACAAGCAAGGGAAGATCTAACGCAGAGAAAGAACGAAGAACTTGCTGCTGTTGTTGAAAAGGCGCGAGCAGTGATAAAGAAGATTGCAGTTGAAGAGAAATTTGATTTAATTTTAGAGAATTCTGTTTATGCCTCGCCAAATATTGACATAACTTCAAAAGTCATAAAAGCCTTAAATGACCAAAAATGAAATATCTGTTCAAGAGTTGGTTAGGTTGTTTGGCGGAAAGTTATATGGGAACGAGTTACTGCGCATTAAGGGATTCAAGAATTTCGAGAATAGCTCAGAAAATTTCGCATCATTTTTCATAAAGTCAGAAAAAAATGTCGACGTCAACAAGTGCGAGTCGTCTTTACTAATAGTACCCCCGTCGTTACATGGTTTAGATTCATTGCTGAACGCACGAAACAGTGATAGGTACGCTACTCTAGTTCATAGTAACCCAAAGCTAGTTTTTGCAAAGTGTTCAGGTCTGTTGACCAGTCGAATCAAAAATAATGAGACAAGGATTCATCCAAAGGCAACCATTCATTCCTCTGTTAAATTAGGAAGAGGAGTTAATATAGGTCCTAACGTGGTCATCGAGCAGGGTGCGAATATTGGTTCAGATACTGAAATAAAAGCAGGCTCGTTTGTTGCAAATGACGTAGAAATTGGAGATGGTTGTATTATCAATCCGAATGTGACCCTTAATTGTAATGTAGTCGTTGGGGACTTTTCTATAATTAATGCTGGAGCTGTTATTGGAGGTGGAGGGTTTGGATTTTGTCAAGACAGCGATAAGGTTTGGCATAAAGTTCCTCAGCGTGGAGGAGTTTTAATTTCTGACAATGTTGAGATTGGGGCAAACACAACCATTGATACTGGGACATTTAGCCCTACAATAATCGGTAAAGGAGTAAAGGTCGACAACTTAGTGCATATCGCGCACAATGTGGTTATAGAGGCTAACACTATAATTGCTGGTTGTGTTGGTATTGCTGGAAGTGCACACATCGGTGAAGCCTGCCAAATTGGGGGTGCAGCTGGAATTCTAGACCATGTAAAAATTCCTAGTGGTTGCATCATAGGTCCGATGACGTTGGTGATGTCGAGTATTAAAACATCTGGTAGTTACGTAGGGGTATATCCTATGCAAGAAAAAACAAAATGGAAAAAGTCTGCAGTTCATATAAAAAAGTTAGGTCGTACAAACAATGAGTAGAGAAACCCTTAATATTAGAGATATTTTGAATACGCTGCCTCATCGTTATCCATTCATTTTGGTAGATAAAGTAATTTCATTGATTCCAAATAAAACCATCATTGCAGTCAAGAATGTCACAATAAACGAGGAATTTTTTGTAGGACATTTTGGCAACTATCCTGTAATGCCGGGGGTGCTAATAATTGAGGCATTAGCGCAGACCGCTGGGATTTTATCATTCAAATCTCTTAACCAAACAGCCAGTGATGATTCCCTCTATTTTTTTGTTGGTATAGATAATTGCAGATTTAAAAAGCCAGTCATTCCCGGAGATGTTTTGAAACTGACTGTATCTATTGAGAAGGTTAAAGGAGGAATATGGAAATATAAAGGTATGGCGACCGTTGAAGATGACACATGTGCGCAGGCGGAGTTGATGTGCGCTCTTCGAAAAATAGATAATTAGAATAAAGGTGAATATACATCCGACGGCTAGTATTAACAGGAATGCTGAGATTTCTTCTAGCGCAATCATTGGTCCTTACACGGTAATTGGAGATAATGTAAAGATAGATGATAATACTCAATTACTGAGCCATGTCTCAGTTATGGGCCACACATCAATAGGGAAGAATAATACGGTGTATCCGTTCTCAGTTATTGGTGGGCCTCCACAAGATGTTTCTTACAAGAACGAGAAAACAAGGTTATCAATTGGTGATAACAACGTTATACGAGAAAATTGTACTTTAAGTACTGGCACGGTAAGGGGTAGAAGTGTCACAGAAGTGGGTAGTCATAATTTAATTATGGCCTATAGCCACATTGCTCACGATTGTAAATTGGGAAATTATATTCTAATGGCGAACGGTGCTCAATTAGCTGGACACGTATTTATAGACAACAACGCGACGTTGGGAGGTTTTAGCCTGATCCATCAATTTGTTAGAATTGGTCGATACTCATTTACGAGTATGGGCTCAGCTGTAAATAAAGATCTCCCTCCTTTTTGTTTGGCATCGGGAAATTATGCGCGAGCAATTGGACTTAATCGCGTTGGTCTCCGTAGAATCGGCATGGATAGACAACTGATTGATACTCTTGCGAAAGCATTTCGGATATTAGTTCAGAGAAGAAAGAGTCCAAATCTAGATGAGTTGAGTTATCTCGCAGAGCAATTCAATGAGGTTAGAGAGTTTATTGATTTCGTAAGACAATCAAAGCGAGGAATTTTACGTACCCATTTAAAAGCTAGAGTTTGACAAGGCATTTTTTATAATCGACGCCATGGTTTTTGATGCCTTTTTTGAACCTAATTTTTTTTCGAGTTTATAGAAATTTAAAATTTGTTTTTTTGCGATCTGTTGAGTCTCAATGATTTTCGTCATCTCGTTATAAAGTTTTTCGGTATTAAAATTACTTTGCAAAAGCTCGGGAACAATTTGTTGTTCCATTATAATATTGGGTAACCCTACATACTTAGTAAGCGAAAATATTTTGAATATTAAATACGAAATCAAAGAAGACTTATAGAATATTACACAGGGGATTTTAAGTAAGGCTGTCTCAAGACTGGCAGTACCGGATGCAGTCCCGACATAGTCTGAGCTTATGACAACGTCATGCGTCCTTCCAAACTGTATGTGAAGAGGCAACCCCTTTTTTCTAAGAAATTCAACTCTATTAATTTCCATCATCGAAATATCAGTTTCATTTGCTAATGATATTATAAATTTTGCATTTTGATATCTCTTATGTAATTTCAATATAGTCTCGCATATTACGAAAAAATGATTTTTAATTTCTGAAGTTCTGCTTCCTGGGAGGAATGAAATTACAAGATCTTCTTGTTTAAGAAAAGAAAACTTAGCTCTGGTATCATTTTTGTAAGCATTCATTGGCAACGTTTCTACAAGTGGATTTCCCACGTAGACAGCCTTGAAAGGTTCAGCTTTATATAATGTCTCTTCAAAAGGTAATATTAATCCAACAAAATCTAGACTTTCTTTTAGTTGCTTAATCCTATTTTTTTTCCATGCCCAAATTTGAGGGCCGACATAAAGAATTACTGGAATACCAAATTTTTTTGCAAAACGGCCCACTGTTAAGTTGAATCCGATGAAATCAACTAAAATAATCATGTCAAACCTGGAAACTTTTATTTTCCTAAGAATCTTATTTTGGGCTGATTTGAGAATTCGATATTTATATAATGCTTCAATAAATCCAACAACACCAAAATCATTTGAGTCAATAATAGTTTCGTCGAGGTAGGGGGACAGAATGTTTCCGGCCATTCCTGATATATGAATAGCACGCGCATATTGATTTTTAAGTTCTACAACGAGTGATTTAGCTAATATTTCTCCAGATTTTTCTCCGGTTGATATTAATATTCTTTTCACTAAAACTTGCCTAAAACTTGTTTACGAGATTGGCGATATAGCTGACATCATCGCTCTTTAACTCTGGATATATCGGAAGTGATAGACATTTTTGAGCAACATCCTCAGCATTTTTAAGTGCAACATTCGCATGCGACGATTTGTAAACATTTTGTTTATGTATTGGAATAGGATAATAAATTGCTGAACTAACACCATTTTCGCGCAGATAAGTCTGCAAGTCGTCTCTATTGTTAGTAAGTATCGTATATTGATGAAATACATGATCGAAATTTTTACTGATTGATGGGGCCGTAACCCTAGGATTGTTGATTTCATCATTATATTGCATAGCTATTTTTTTTCGTGCATCATTAAATCCATCTATATGCTTCAATTTAATACGCAATACCGCGGCTTGTATCTCGTCTAGGCGACTATTAAAACCAATAATATCATGATGATACCTACGACTACTTCCGTGATTTCTTAACATTGTGATTGTTTTTGATTTGGCACTATTGTTCGACAGTATTAAACCCCCATCACCGTAGGCACCTAAATTTTTACTGGGAAAAAAACTAAAACACCCGAAATCACCGATGGTTCCGACTTGTTTACCGTTAAGTTTGGCACCAAATGCTTGCGCGCAATCTTCTATTATAGCAATATCCTTACCTTGAACTATTTCCTTAATGTACGCAACGTCCAAAACTTGTCCAAATAGGTGGACTGGTATAATAGCCTTAGTTTTATCAGTAATAACCTCTTCTAACTTTGTAACATCCATATTAAAAGTAACAGGATCAATATCCACAAAAACAAGTTTGCAATTTGCATAAGATGCTGGCCAGGCTGATGAAATAAAACTAAATGGAGTCGTAATAATTTCGTCGTCGGGCTTAGGATTTAAAGTAAGAAGCGAAAGATGTAATGCGTCTGTTCCTGAGGCAACTGAAAATACATTTTCTGACTCAATAGAGAAATAATTTGCTATTTCTTGTTCAAATTTATTGACATTAGGTCCCTGAATAAACTGAGAACTTTTCAGGACGTCATTTACTACTTTGTTTATGTCTTCTTTTAAAAGTTCGTATTGTGTCTTTAAGTCAACCATTGGTATCATATTGTTTCCTTTTTACCGCTTGATTTGTAATAGTTTCTGCAATCCTGAGCGCTTCAATTCCTTCACTGGCGCTTGTTGAGCATGGGTGAATCTTTCCAGTGAGAATATTGTTGATAAAAGCTGAGATTTCGTTTTCAAGCGCATCTTGCTCTTTAGTGTATAGTTTTTCTGTAGTGGGTTTGACTAAATTACCGTCCATCAGAAACTTTGTTTGATGAATTGTTTTCTTATTTAGATCAAGAGTAAATAACTCATGTTTGCCATGCAACACAACTTGTCGTATGGGATCTTTTGCAATTCGGCTTGCATACAATGAGGCTGAACAACCATTAGTGAATGATAGCAAGGCTGTGGACAAATCGTGACTTTGCTGAACTACGTTACAATGATTTGATTGAACCAAACCTACGGGAGATTTAAAAAAAAAATTTGTCAGGTCTATATCGTGAATCATTAAGTCTGTGACAACATTTACGTCGTTTGCCCGTAAATTGAATTGTGTTAAACGTGTTGCTACTATGTGCTTAACTCTATGGTTATCCTCTCGATTGCCTAAAATATTGATAATTGATTGTACCGATGGATTAAACCGTTCCACATGGCCTACTAGTAATATCAGTTTTTTATCCCTAGCTTTTTGTAGAAGTTTGTCTGCTAATTGGACACTATTAGTTATTGGTTTTTCAACCAAGACATGGATACCATTTTCTAAAAAAAAATCAGTTATTTCATAATGCAAGGTCGTGGGAGTAGCTACGCTGACTGCATCAACCTTATCTACCATTGATTTATAATCGTGAAAGAACGTACAATTATACATCTTAGAAATATTTTCACCATTTCTTGAAGATGAATCCGCAATACATTGAAGGTAACAATCTTTATTTTTATAGTATTTTTCGGCGTGAAATTTTCCTAAATGACCAACGCCTACAACACCAACTCGGAGTTTTTTATTCATAATATTTCGTGTTTTTTATAGTGTATATTAAAAATGCAAACTTTTTTGATTGGAGTTGACGAGGTTGGTAGGGGCGCTCTGGCTGGACAGGTCTGCGCAGCAGCTGTAGTTCTTAGAGATAAAAATATTGCGCACGTGCCAATCCATTTCCTTAATGAATTAATTGATTCAAAGAAATTATCAGAAAAAAAAAGATTATCTATATATCAGTCCTCAATAGAACATAAATTAATTTTTGGGTTGGGTTTTGCGACTGTTCAAGAGATTGATCAGTTTAATATTTTAAATGCCACGATGATGGCAATGGCGCGAGCTGTTAATCAGTGCGTTTTAACGACTAAGCTTTGTGCATTAAGGGCATCCATAGACGAGAAGGTAGTCTACGATATAGCTGTTGATGGCATTTTTAGCCCAAAAAATTTCGGATGCATGCCGTCTAGTAAGCTTTTGTTTCGGACCATCAAATCAGGTGACAGTTTGATACCTGAGATTTCTTGTGCGTCAATTATCGCAAAGGTAACACGAGATGGTCAAATGCGTGCAATACATAATAAATTTCCTGTTTACGATTTTAAAAATAACAAGGGATATGGTACGCGAAAGCATATGCTTGCTTTAGAGGAACATGGTGCCAGTAAAATCCATCGACTTTCATTTAGACCAGTAAGAGAGGTGAAAAATTGGGATTAACCTATATAAAGTCAAGAAACAGTGAAAACTTTAAGGCTATTAAGCAAATAATTAAATTTAAAAGAAAAAGGGGCACTAAAAAGTTGTACTGGATAGAAGGGGAGAAAAACTTAAGAACATTTTTAAATTTTGAAAATAAACAACTCATATTTAGGATCATTACCACCGAAAATCTTTTTAAGTCGATTCAGGAGGATTTTCAATTGTATTCAGATAATTTTGAATATCTTATTTTTAGCGAAACGCTGTTTGAGGAAATTTCATTGATCAATACAAGGTTTAAAGTAGGATTTTTAGTAACATTTAAACCGGGCAAAAAATCTTTAGAAGTAAAAGATCAAACAGATATTCTCTATTTCAATGACATACAGGATCCAGGTAATCTTGGGACAATAATAAGAAGTTGTGCCGCAATGAATGTAGGAGAAATATGGCTATCCTCAACATCGGTTGACCCATGGTCACCGAAAGTAGTTCGAGCGGCCGCAGGTTATCATGGCTTAGTTAACCTTGTTGTTTTTGAATCTTTTGCTACCGTTTTGGAAGCATCATCAAATCTAACTTTGTCAACTTATCTACTTTCTCCAGAGAAAAATGCTACGTCGTTGTTCGAACAGAATTTAAAGAGGAAAAATCTTTTCATTTTTGGGAGTGAAGGTAAAGGTTTCCCAAATTTTTTAAGAGAGAATTTAGAGCCTCAAAATATTTTAAAAATACCTCATATTGGCGTGATCGACTCACTAAATTTATCGGTTGCTGCCTCTTTATGTATCGTCGAGGCGAGACGGCAGAGAGGTCTGCTTCTATCCTCCCGTTGACTTTATCACTTCGACCGGGATTTTTTCCCCATTTTTAAAGCTAAAAATTGTTAGGGCCGCGTTTTTTACATCTCCAAACTCGTCAAAAGCAATCGGTCCAGTAACACCCAAATAACTAATCTTTGAAATCTCACGGGAAAAAACTGCAGGATCTGTCGAATTTGCCTGTTTCATTGCCTCAGCAAGGATCATTGTTGCGTCATAAACATAAGGCGCGTAAAGTTTAACATCAATCCCATTTTCGTCCAAAAAACGCTGCCTAAATTCTTGATTTCTTTTTTTCGTATCATCGTCAAGGAGTCCCCCTGCTTCGGCGCAATAAACTTTTTTCGAACCAAGTGCTTCTCCTGCTAATCGCGGAAGTTCAGCGGTACAAATTCCATCTCCACCGAAAAATGTGACATCCATATCAAGTTGTTTTAATTGCCTTAACATTGGTCCAGCTACTGCATCCATGCCTCCAAAAAAAATAAAATCTGGATTTTTAGCTTTTATTGCTGTTAGAATCGCAAAAAAATCTGTCGCGGTCTTGTGCGTGAATTCATTCGCAACAACGATTCCACCGGAGGCCTCAAACCCTTTTTGGAACTCTTTGGCAACCCCTGACCCATAAGCTGTTCTATCGTCAACCACAGCAACAGTTTTCAAATTAAGCGTGTTGTAACTATATCTTCCCAATGTTCCCCCTAACTGTACATCGTTTGCGACCACTCTGTACGCAGTTTTGAAACCTTGTTTTGTATATTGGGGTAAAGTTGCTGAGGGGGATATTTGTGGTATACCCGCTCTGTTATACATTACAGAGGCTGGAACTGTTGTGCCGGAATTGAGATGTCCTATGACGCCGGCAACTTCATAATCAATCAGCTTTTGCGCCGCTGCGGTTCCCTGTTTAGGGTCCGCCGCATCATCCTCAGAGAGTCCTTCAAAAACAACGAGCTTATCGTTAATATAGATTTTTTGTTCGTTAAGATCTCGAATTGCCATCAAAAAACCTAATTCATTATCCTTTCCCAGATGTGCTTCATTCCCGGTGAGGGGAGCTACGTGTCCGATTAATATCGAATTTTCGTCTTTTTTCTGAGTACACGAAAAAGCTGTACAAAATAGACAAATTAACCATAAAGATCTGTAATTACTCATTAGTTACCCTTTATTTATTAAGCAATTTTTGTTTCATAATCCGTTGTTCTTCTTTTTTCCACTCTTTTTCTTTAATTGAAGCTCGTTTATCGTGCCGTTTTTTGCCTTTCCCTAAACCAATATTTATTTTAATATAGCCGTTAAGAAAATGTAGGTCCAGTGGTACTAAAGAGTATCCAGATCTCTCCACTTTTCCTATAAGTTTACTTATTTCGAGCGATTTTAAAAGTAATTTTCTTGTTCTGACGGGGTCTGGTTGAACATGTGTTGAAGCTGATGACAATGGGGAAAAATGTGCTCCAATTAAAAAAATTTCTGCTTTGCGGATTACAATATAGGATTCGGCCAGCTGCGCCCGACCGGCGCGCACAGCCTTTGCCTCCCAACCTTTCAAAACTAGTCCTGCTTCATATTTGTCTTCTATAAAATAATCAAAGTAAGCTTTTTTATTTTTTACTATTATCATTAACTCTATGCCAGAAATATACCGTACCCAAGAAGTATTAATGTCTCAAAACGAGTTGTACCAACTAGTCGCAGACGTCGAGAATTATCCGAAATTTTTACCGTGGTGTAATTCGGTGTTAGTAATCGAAAAAACACCTACTGTTATTATCGCCGAATTAGATTGCGATTTGCGCGGAATCCCAATAGAATTTACGACAAGAAATAAAAATACTTGTCCGGAAAGTATTGAGATTTCGTTGATTAAAGGCCCATTTAAAACTCTGAACGCTATTTGGACGTTTAAAGCATTAGGCGAAAAAAAGTGTAAGGTAGAGTTTAGAATTAGCTGGCAGATGGCGAACTTTATTCTTGAGAAGACCACAGGTGTAATATTTAATCAACTTTCTCAGAAAATCTTTGATTCATTTGTACGGAAGGCGTATGAGACAAGGAGATATGATTAAAATTGATTTTTTGCTTGCTGATTGTGATCGCGTTTTCACTCAAACATTGTTTTCACCGGTAGGCAAGCAAATTATTGACTTAATGCCGTTACTCAACAATGAACTAAAACAGGCATGGAAAGAGTCTGGTGCCATATCAATAAATGCAGAGCAGGTGAGCGAGCATCGAGTTTTAAATGAAGACACTAGGATTATGATTTTAAAAAAATTAATAAATGACCCGAAAGATTTAAGGCGAAAACGGGCAAGATTATCACCAATTAAAAAGGTAAAAACATGAAAGAATTCCCGCACGCACTAACTTTTGATGATGTCTTGTTGAAGCCGGGATTTTCCAAGCTTCTCCCAAAGGATGCCTCACTAAATACAGATTTAACAAAAAAAATTAGCCTTAATATTCCGTTAATTTCTGCTGCGATGGACACGGTAACGGAATCTAGATTAGCTATATCGATCGCTGAGGAAGGGGGTCTGGGAGTAATTCATAAGAATCTTACCCCGGAAAAACAGGCAAATGAGGTTTCCAAAGTAAAACGTTTTGAATCAGGAATTGTTAAAGATCCTATTACTGTCGATCCAAATATGTCGGTTCGCGACGTTTTGAGGTTGACTACGGAAAAACAAATTTCTGGTCTACCAGTTATAGAAAAAAATCGCATCATCGCTGGTATCGTAACTAACCGAGATTTAAGGTTTGAAACCGAATTAGACCAGCCTGTTAAAAATATTATGACCCCTAAGGAACAGTTGGTAACGGTGAAAGAAGGAGCTGACATAGAGGAAGCGAAATCTCTAATGCATAAAAACAGATTAGAGCGAGTACTGGTTACAAACAAAAAATTTGAGCTTAAGGGTTTAATTACCGTTAAGGATATATTAAAAGGGATAGAGCATCCTTTTGCCGCGAAAGATGACCAAGGAAAGCTTCTGGTGGGAGCTGCTATAGGTGTATCGCCAGGAACTGAAGCTAGGATCAAGAAACTAGTTGATGCAGGCGTTGATGTTCTAGTGCTAGATACCGCTCATGGTCATTCGACTGGAGTGTTGGAAAAAATCAAATGGATAAAGTCAAATTATTCTAAAATTCAGTTAATTGGAGGGAATATAGCAACCGCAGAGGGGGCTCAAGCTTTGATTGATGCAGGCGTTGATTCTGTGAAAGTGGGAATTGGCCCAGGTTCCATCTGTACTACTAGAGTTATTGCTGGAGTTGGTGTCCCGCAGATAACAGCAATACACGACGTAGCTCGCGTAGCTCGAAAGTTTAACGTTCCCGTCATCGCAGATGGTGGAATTCGTTATTCCGGAGATATAACGAAAGCGCTGGCTGCAGGAGCTAATACGGTAATGTTAGGAAGCATGCTTGCTGGAACGGATGAAGCGCCAGGTGAAATAATTTTTTATCAGGGCCGTTCGTACAAAAGTTACAGAGGAATGGGTTCAGTTGGAGCGATGCAAGATGGATCGGCAGATCGATACTTTCAAGATGAAAGTCCTTCAAACGACAAATTTGTACCAGAGGGTATTGAGGGTCGAGTACCCTGTAAGGGTTCAATCAAGCAAATAATTTTTCAGCTTTTGGGAGGCATCAGAGCAGGATTAGGGTATACAGGGTCTGAAAATATTCAAGATCTTCATAAAAAAGCAAACTTTGTACAAGTTACAACCTCGGGAGTAAAAGAGTCGCATGTGCATGATGTTCAGATTATTAAAGAAGCCCCCAACTATCAGATCGAATGATGGAAAAAATACCCTTTATATTAATCATAGACTACGGGTCTCAATTGACGCAGCTTATTGCTAGAAGGATAAGAGAACAAGGATTTTTTTCCCGTGTAACCGGAATTATCGGGCTTAAAAAAGAGTTATACGAAATACGTAAACAGAGTGAGCAAGAGAATTTGTTGATGGGTATTATACTCTCAGGAGGTCCTGATTCCGTTGAGGGTCAAAATAGCCCGGCTGTAGACAAGTTTTTGTTTGATCTAAGGGTTCCTATCCTTGGAATTTGCTATGGTATGCAAGCAATTGCTAAGGGTCTAGGTGGTGCCGTTGAATTAGGGAGAAGCAGGGAATTCGGTAAATCTGTAGTAAGAGCACATGGTAGATCAAAATTATTAGATAATATTCAAGATTTTACTAATGACGAGGGTCACGGGCTCCTTGACGTGTGGATGAGTCACGGTGACTCAGTAACGAAAGTGCCTCCAGGATTTAAGATAATAGCCTCCTCGTCGGACTGCGAAATTGCGGGAATCGCTGATGAAAATAACCATTTCTATGGCCTACAGTTCCATCCAGAAGCTAGTCATACCAAACAGGGAAAAAAAATCCTAGAAAGATTTTGTGGGACCATTTGTAATTGTCCATCCGAATGGACAATGAAAAAATTCTCCGAAAACAAAATTTTAGAAATAAAAAAAATAGTCGGTCAAGATAAAGTACTTCTGGGTTTATCTGGAGGAGTGGATTCCTCAGTTGTAGCAAAATTATTAGACGAAGCCATTGGAAAACAGTTAATTTGTATTTTTGTAGATACTGGTCTTTTGAGACGGAATGAGGCTGCAGCTGTAATGGAAATTTTTGAAAATAGAGTTGGTGGAGTTGTAAAAAAGATTGATGCTGGAAAAATTTTTTTTGAAAAATTAAAAGGTGTTTTTGATCCGGAAGAAAAAAGGAAAATTATTGGCGGTTTATTTATCTCAATCTTTGAGAGAGAGGCAAAAAGGTTTTCGGATGTTGTTTGGCTTGCCCAAGGAACAATCTATCCAGACATAATAGAGTCAGCGGGTGGTGAAAACGATGGGTCTACAAAAAAAATAAAAAGTCATCATAATGTTGGAGGTTTACCGGATAGGTTGGCACTGAAATTACTTGAGCCAATAAAGGTATTATTCAAAGATGAGGTTAGGCAATTGGGTCTTGAGTTAGGTTTAGAAAGAAACATCATTTTTCGTCATCCCTTTCCTGGGCCAGGCCTGGCTATCAGAGTATTGGGAGAGGTTACTTTTGAGAAAGTTTCTATTCTTCAAAGCGCCGATGAGATTTTACTAAACTTATTAAAAAAAACAACTGTTGTGGAAAGAGATGTTCTTGAAGGACTAACCGTGGAAGAAAATATTGGGAAAAAGTGGTACGACGCCACCGCTCAGGCATTTTCTGTATTTTTGCCTTTAAAAACTGTTGGTGTAAAGGGAGATGACAGGAGTTATGATTGGATTATCGGTATTCGTATAGTTAATTCTACGGATTTCATGACGGCAAATGCTTCGAGACTTCCGTATGAATTATTAGAACAAATTTCTTCAGAAATAATCAACAAGGTACAAAATGTGAGCAGGGTAGTGCTTGACATATCCAATAAGCCCCCTGCCACGATAGAGTGGGAATAAACTAAAAACATATTTAAAAGCAATAACTTATAATATTTAGGCAAGGTTAAGTTGCGAAAAAGTCAGAACACATCTCTTACAGAAAGAAGTAACGTCGATTATTTAATGTGGCGGAAAAAGATTGACAACAGTCTTTTTCGCCACAAGGGAACTACTATCCCTAGGTGGGTTGCCCAAATGTGGGAACTCGAAAAATATTTTCCTGATAGAGAAGGAAAGAGTTCTAAAAATGATCCCATTACCACAACAAAAATAAAGTTTCTTAAGAAAAAATACTCAGGAAACGTGACATGCGTTTATCCAAAGAACCGAGCAAATAAGGTTCATAGATTGTGGATTTCGGAAGAACTTACAGACGAACTAAAAAAAGTTTTTATGATGAGTCATATGAGGGATATTGAGTCTGCACTAAGAGGTGATGTAGGAGACATTGAGAAACAAATTCCTTTTTGGGAATTTGTAGACATTGAATTTGGTGCAAAGGAAAAGGAATTTATTTTCACTGCTCATTATAAACAGGAACCAGTATTCCCTACTCTCTTCGCTAATCTAGCAGGGTCCCCTGCATTAAAAATTATTGAAGATGAAATTAAAAATAAAAACGAATTCAGAATTCATAAACAAGATTGGAAAATCAAAAATCAATTTGATACTGAAATAGGTGCGTTTAACGTGATCTATACTTTGTTAGATATAAAAAACAAGTTGATTTATATTGGAGAAGCAAAAGACTTAAGAAAAAGATTAAAACAAAATTATTCTCAAATTCCTTATTGGACTCACTATCGATACGACACACTGCCGAAAAATACATCTACAGAAATTAGAGTTGCTCTCGAAAGAATGGTAATTCGATCATACGCAAGTCTTTTGAGCAACTCATCCTCTGTTGAAACATTTAATATTTCCAATTATAAATTAGTAAATGAGAAAATTGATCAATGACCTCCATCTCTGGAGTTGCAAAGTAGTAACAAACTCTTTAAAAATATATATAAAACAATGACTTGTATAAAAAGAACTATTGAGTGGGAGTAAACAAAATAATGAGTAATTATCGGGCATTCAAAAAAGACGTACAAAAAGTAATAATGGAGATGAACAAAGCGTTAAAAATATTGGAAAAGATTCAAAGTATCAACCAAGAAACCATTGATAGAGAGAGATTATATACATTATTGATAAAAAGTGAATTTAATCAAAATAATTATCCGCAAGTCAAAAAAGAGAAATCGTTATTGATAGATTTATTGTCTAAACTCCGTGATATCTATCATGCTCAAGAATCCATGTGTTTTGGGAGTAATAATTTAGAGTTATTTTGTTACAAGATATTCTGGTTAAAGGAATATAAAGTTTTCTAAATTATTGTATGACGACGAGGATATTAAAAAAGTCTTTCAATAAAGTGATCTATAAATCTCGATTTCACATATTAGGATAGAATACTATAAATTAAAGAAAAAATTTTATAATGAACTCTCTTTTATATTTGATTATTCAAATTATAAACTTATTTGAATTTGTTCTCATAGTTTATATAATTCTTACTTGGCTTGTTAATTTTAATATAATTAAGACTGGTAATCGGTTCGTTTATAGCATCATGGATGGTTTATATCGATTATGTGAACCAAGTTTAAATTTTGTAAGAAGATACTTACCTGCTTTTGGTGGAATAGATTTATCACCAATAGTTGTTTTTCTAGGTTTGTGGTT
>MDTG01145366.1_pt1 | contig 45203 bp, 33 predicted proteins | sample 811421 | NCBI WGS metagenome assembly MDTG01 (sample SAMN05326645, study PRJNA326480) | marine metagenome | isolation source: seawater | place: Pacific Ocean: South East | collected 2011 | reverse complement strand
GCCGCTAACAAAGCCAAATTGGACAAGGAAAAAGCCAAATTGGACAAAATTAAAGAAAAAGAAAACAAGCTAAAAGAAAAAAAGATTCAGAGCAAAAACCAAAATCAAAATCAAAATGTTACCAACTACACGGAGACAACGGTACTTGAGACTACCAAGGATGATGAGGAGATTCCATCGTCAGTAGATTCTGATAAAGAGGAAGATAAAGAAATCAATACCTCTTCTGACAAGGAAGAGTAGCTACGGAAACTCCACCTCTCTAACCCGATATGTAAATAAAATAAAACTCAAAGCAACTCATTATATCTCTGATTAACATAGTAAAAAATTATTAAATTTGAATTTATTCTCTTTTTATTTATAATTTACTCGGCAAAGTACACATATCTTTGTCATCAACCTATTGTAACAACCTATACAAATCGCATGACCGCATTGGGGTAACACCTTACCCAGTTTATTCATGTCCTCTAAGCATACCGGACATTCTCCATCTTTTTCTTTATTGTCTTCAGCATAAGCTCCTCTCTCCACCTCGGAAAATACTCTCGAGGCCTTATCTATGGTAAACTGAATTTGGGACAACAGTACATACTTTTCTGAATAATACATAACGTTTTATATTATATGTATCTAACTCAAATACTTTTGTGACAAATGCATCAATTTTATACTTTCACTCATTCTCTTCGCACATCTGCTATATTATTACGAGTATTTTAATCATATCTCATTATCCAATTAAAATACTATATTATTACTATCTTATTTATACTTATTCATCCGCTACCTGCTCCTTCTCAGATTGTTCCTCCTCTTCCTTTCTCTTTGTAACGCGACGATTTCCAGCCGACTTTCGCGGAGATCTTGAGGCATACTGAATTCTAGAGTCATTTCTAGTTTCACACATCAGTTTACCTCCCTTCATTCCCTTCACGTTAGCAGCCTGAACCTTGTAAGAGTCTGAATCATCTACAGGATTCAAGGATAACTCAACATACTCTCCTTGAGTTAAATATCTATATTGTTGGTCATCCTTCACTGTTATAGCGGTATGATGAACAAAAATATCTGTATCAATTACGGAGGAATCTGGGCCGTCAATAACGGTAATAAAGCCATAACCAGCTTTATTATTAAACCACTTGATTCTTCCAGTGAATATTTCGGGTGTTGCCATTGTCACAATTTAAATTTTGTTATTAAAGATTAACTTTGATATTTTGGTTTATAACATTATACTATATTAATCTTTATATACATATTACTCTAAACTTCATACATAGCTTCTCCACTATTCACATATAAAATTGAAGTACTTACGATTAATCATAGATACTTTACTTATCACTTTAACTCAATAATTTAATAATGGTAAAGATTTGCACTGAAGGGTACACCAATAAGGATGAAAGCATCATAAAGCACTTTAATTGTTTCCCTTTTCCTCTTAGCGATTTCCAAAAATATGCTATTGAAGCAATTACTACAGGTAATGACATTCTTATTACAGCTCATACTGGAAGTGGAAAAACTTTACCTGCAGAATTTGCTATACGATACTTTACGCAAATAGGAAAGAAAGTTATCTACACCTCTCCTATAAAAGCTTTGTCGAACCAAAAGTTTCATGAATTCTCACAGAAATTCCCTGATATATCTTTTGGTATTCTCACTGGTGATATAAAGTATAATCCTGAAGCTCAAGTTACAATAATGACAACAGAAATTCTAAGGAATTCACTTCTTAACAATAAATATAAGAGGGAAGAAGAGGTGGTAAATATAAAAGATACTAATGATAACGGTATTTCTAACAATTTACTATTTACAATAGATTTTCAGAATATTGCATGTGTAGTTTTCGACGAAGTACACTATATAAATGACGCCGACCGAGGAAAGGTATGGGAAGAATCTATTATGTTTATGCCCCAAGAAATTCAACTTATCATGCTCTCTGCTACAATAGATAAACCTGATATATTCGCTTCTTGGATAGAGAACATCAAACACTCTAATCACAGTAGCAGCAGCACTGTTTATTTGGCTCCTACCTCACACAGAGTTGTGCCTCTTTATCACTACCTCTACCTAGACATAAACATAGGTACATGCACCAAAATAAAAGACAAGGTCATGGTATCTAATATGAATCGCTTCTGTAATAAACTACTTACACTTAAAGATAAAAAAGTTCCTTTCGATGACAGTATTTATGACTCAGTTTCCAATATAAAAAGGTTCATGGACAAAGAAAACATCCGAATTTCTTCCACAGCAACATTGAATAACATTACGAAATACTTGTATGATAATGACATGCTCCCTGCAATATGCTTCATATTCTCTAGAGTACAAGTTGAAAGATACGCTAACGCTATACACGTACTCCCAGGTAACGTTATAGATAAAGATGGAAATGCATTTAATATACAAAAAGACTGCGAGGCAATACTGAGAAAACTACCCAATCACGCAGAATACTCCCAGCTTCCTGAATTCCATAATATTGTAAGATTATTGGAGAAAGGTATAGCTTACCATCACTCTGGTATTATACCAGTATTTCGTGAAATGATAGAGATCCTGTTTGGACAAGGAAAAGTTAAGTTACTTTTCGCAACTGAAACTTTCGCAGTAGGAATAAATATGCCCACTAAAACTGTGCTGTTTTCTGGATTTCAAAAATTCAATGGTGCTTCACTACGTACTATATTCTCTCATGAATATACGCAGATGGCTGGTAGAGCAGGACGAAGAGGTCTGGACACTGTTGGACATGTCATACACCTTACTAATATGACCTCCCTACCTTATAAACATGACTACAAGAACATGATGAATGGTAAACCACAGCTACTAACTTCTAAGTTCTGTATTTCTTACAATCTAGTACTTAACTTCATATCAAACCGAGCAGACAATAATGATACAGAAGCACCAAAAGATTATGATCAAATAATAGATCAACTTATTCTATTCTCTAATGATAGCTTCTGTCAATCCCAAAACTCTTCACATATTTCTAGCTTGAAGAATGAACTAGATGCAAATAATAACAAAGCCGAGCTATTGAAAGTTTCATTAGATCCGCATAAACAACTTATAGAAGAATATAATAAACTACAAGACGAAATATCGAACACTAAAAAGGCAAAAAAAAGAAAAGATATGGAAAAAAGAATGAATGAAATTAAGTCTTCAACGAGAATGTTTGATCATATTATGAAATCATGGAAACAACTAGAATCAACATCAAATGAAATAGAAGAAATACAAAGAGAAATTCTAGCTTATATGGAGTTCTTTGAAACACAAACAAATAAATTTATTGCTCTTCTTTCCCATTTCGATTTCATTTCTAAGATGGAAGACGAAGAAAAGTTCACTATTTCAGAAAAAGGTATACACGCTTCTCATATACAGGAGGTCCACTGCTTATGCCTTGCTGATATTTTGTGCTCCACAAATATCTTTGAAGACTTTACAGAAAACGATATTGTCGCTTACCTGAGCATATTCTGTGACATCAAGATAAAAGATGATATTAGAATTACTTCGCCAGATTCCATTACATTCGAAAATAAAAAGGTATACGACGCTATTATACTTACATCCACGAAACTCAATGAGTATACTGACTACGCTACCTCTCTTCAATTATACCAGAATGTCAAAGAGGAGAAACTTTGTTACGACCTCATTGAATCTGTTTACCAATGGTGTGAGGCTAGTACAGAAGAAGAATGCAGGGGAATTCTGTTTACCCTGCAAAATAATTATGATGTATTCAGCGGCGAATTCATAAAATCTATCCTGAAAATAAATAATGTTACATCAGAGCTGACAAAGGTATGCGAAAGTAGTCAACTCGTTTCGTTACAACATAAGTTGTCGAAAATATCTGGATTGACTCTTAAGTTTATAGCTACAAACCAATCATTATATTTGTAATCGAAATAATAAAATGACTATAAGTAACTCATTATATTATTCTTTTTATTGGATATTATTTGGCGTTTTCTTTTTCCTTATTATGGTAAGTTCGCTACTGTTGTACCTGTTCTATATCCTGTAGCTAGGGCTGCGACACTAGTAGACCCTCCGTAAGGAACTTGCAAAGTGGAAATATCTCCCACATACACATTCTCCATTCCATTCAATTTATTGGTGGAGTCTACTGCATCTTTTAGTGATGATTGATAATGATATATGGTTTGACTGGCTTGAGCAATTAGTTCTTTTGTTACAGGAGAAGTTTGTGGGTTAGGTTGAAACAATGTATAACCTAATTCGGTTAGCATTTCGTGATTCTTTGTGAAAGCTTCATATATGTCATTCACATACTCGTTGTTGTTGGGATCGAGTGGTCCTTCTCCAAAGTGATTTAGAGTAACTACGGGATTCACGTTAGCATCACTGTTAATATTTACTTCTCCTTTCATTGGAAGGTTGGTAGTTTGTGCATGAGTTAAGACTAAGTAATTCTCTAATTGAGGTAAGGTTGAATAATAGGTCATCCATTTATGTGAAGAGGAATCTCGACTTTGAACATGAGATAAAATATTACTATTATCGAATCCTAAGTCAGCCGCCGGTACGTACGAAACAACATCTTCAGTAGTATCCGGGAACAAGGCATTCTTCAAAGCATCTGATTTTATATCATCGCTTAAGTCATTGTAATTTATTGTGCCTCCAAGTGTTCCAATTACATTACCAATACTTCCTTTGTTCGATTCCCAAGACCGATATGAGCCATGACTAGCCGGAAATTCTAGATTATGATTACTATTTACCCATTTTGTTATATTATATGATCCTCCACTATGCATGGTAGACCATGCGGTAAAGTCGTAAACATTACCGTTATCATCACCTACGTTCGAGATAGAATAGACATACCTATAACTATGAGCGTACATTTGACTTAACGTTTCTGGAGTTAATACGAAGTTGTAGTCGCCACTATAAGGGGTAGTAGTTTGAGTCGTCTGTTGTTCCAACTTTCCATAGAGACAAGTGAATCCAGCATGATCAGCAAGAGTAGGTGGTATGCTGGTTATGCCGCTTCTTTTAACTATGGCAGTTGACTGAATCGATCCAGCACATAAGAGACACTTCTTTGCCTTATATACTGTTCCATCGAACGTCTCTACTTTCACCAAGGAAGATGCAGTATTCGATAACTTTTTCACTGTTGTGTTGTAATTTATTGATATATTTGGCTTAGTAGTCGTCTTATCTGCAACTAATAATCTGGATCGTGTACCAAAATCTGACGCGTATACCTTGTTATTATTCATGTTCACCCCATTTGTTGCATCCATTGTAGCTTTTAATTGCATATAGGGAGCATTCAGACTCACTATTGAAGCGGGATCAGTATAAGAATATTGCTCTGGTTGCATAATATTGGTAACTTCTGTTATTGTATCCTTCCAATCAGAGTATCCATCATTTAATACTTGTTCATTGTCAATATACTGCAAACCGAATATAAGTGTTCCTCCACCAAATCCATTTCCTAACCATACATTCTTATTATCTGTTGTATCAAAATTGTTCATAAAATCTGAGTCATTCTGAGCATCAGCCCACATAAATACGTCGTCATATCCTCTGCTCTTATACTCTTCTAATGTATATTCTCCCTTCTCTAGTAGCAATACATTCTTGTCTGGTTTCGATTCCGCTATCACGTATGCTGCCATCGATGCTGAAGGTCCTGCACCTATAATTAAGTAGTCAATGACGCTTTCTACTATAACATTCCTTACTACTTCTATAGCAGAGTTGCCTGAAGCATCTTGAACGTTGTATGCCACGGTATAGCTACCCTCAATAGAGGTATCTACGTCACTTGTAACAGTAATCGAGGATGTCAAGTCGTCATTATTGTAATCCGAAGCTGTTGCTCCTGCGTCTGTAAACACATCCCCTACCTCAAGAGTTACCGTGGGGCTATCAATAAGATATATAACAGGAGCAGTAGTGTCTACTACATTGACTACTCTTATAACTTCCACTGCACTATTTTGAGATGAGTCCTTCACATTGTATGTCACACTATAAGTGCCTGGAGTTGTCATGTCCACCGAGTTTACTACGGATATGGAGGAAGTAAGATCCACGCTATCATTGTCAAGTGCAGTGGCTCCAGCGTCTACGTAGATGTCTCCCTTTTCTACTGTTGTAGGTGAGGAACCCAACAGAGATATCAAAGGAACAATAGAGTCGTATACAGTTACTGTTCTTACTACTTCATCGGCAATGTTTAGTGATACGTCCTTAACGTTGTATTTCACAGTGTATGTCCCAACAGCAGACGTATCTACCGTGCTAGTAGTCACGATGGAAGGAGTGAGATTAAGATTGTAGAAATCCAATGCAGTAGCTCCAGCATCAGAATATGTCGTTCCTATCAATACAGAAACATTATCGTTTCCTATCATAGTAATTACTGGCTTTGTGGTGTCTACGACATTCACAGTCCTGGTTACTTCAGCAGCAGCGTTCCCTTGAGAATCACTGACGTTGTACCTAACGATTGAAGTACCAATGTAAGATGTATCTACTGTGTTCGTAATCACAATATCGGATGTCAAAGAGTTACCCAAGTAATCCTCCGCTGTTGCTCCAGCGTCGTCATATGCTACTCCTTTTTCTATTGTAATGTAAATTTCACCATTAATAGTTATAACAGGATTTGAATAAGGAGGACTAGGATCTGGGTCTGTTGGTGGGCCTGTTGTTGGAGGATACGTCAAATTCATAAAAGCAATGTTATATGCTCCAATTCCTCCTGCTCTTCTCCTTGTGGCTCGTCGGGTGGAAATTCCAGGAAAACCTGTTTCTGATTTATTGTAATGACCTTTGATGTCATTGTTAATTTTTCGAGCTCTAAGAACTTTACTTGTAATACTACTCATGTCCTCTTTCAGATATAATTTGTATTTCCACCTAAAAGTTTATTTTTGTATTATGATACTGTATAAATTTCTCTATACATTATCATACTTTATTTATTTGGGGAAAGTTTCAATATATATATACAAAAACAATCCGAACGTGGTTACGTTACTTAAGAAAGGAATAGGTTTCTTAAGATCAAGTGGATGGTAGATAAGAGTAACTACAACTAAAAATAACAACAGACACAGCATTGTTATTTGAACTAGTTGCTTTTGCGTCAAAGCTACGAAAGAAATGAAATACTTAAATATGTTAAATACGAAATTTTCTTTGAAAAAATATTCCACTATTATCATGAATCCTAGAATTTCCAAAATTATTACTAACACCATTCCTAATTGGCATATAATCTTGGATAAATTGGTTTTCTTAGATAATACATCTACTTTCGTATCAAACATTAATACTTTCTTCATTCCAGACCATAAAAACATGATACTCGCCAATAATATACCATACTTACTTGCAGATTTATCCAATTTTAACTTATTCAATGTATTATCTAAATGTGTCATTCCTATTTAATACCCTCTCGCAACTATTTATATTATACAATCAGATTAAAATCATATATGATTGAGATCTGAATACGAAGTACATTCATTTCTGTAGATAATATATATATACTGAACTAACCGTGTCGTAAAGATTTATGGTAGATATGGACACTTCAAATATGGAAAGTTTAGAAGTATCCCTTTGTGGTATTAACGAATTGACATATGATTCAGTAAGAAAAGTAGCACCAAATAATAAGTATGTATACGTAGAAGGCTATAGTTCTATAGGTGAAAACGCTTTTGTTGGTTCCTCTATACGTTCAATAAGAATAGGTAATAGTATAATAGGAATAAGAGATAAAGCTTTCAATGGAGTTAAAACTTTAAAGAGTGTCTCTTTTGATGATTCATGTAGAATAAAATCGATTGGATATCGATCATTTTCTGGCACTTCTATAGAAACGGTTGAACTACCTAAATCAATGGCAGCTATATTTGATGAGGCATTTTCCCACTGTGTTTCATTAAAATCTGTAACTATCACTGGAAACTATCTAGAATACATAGGGTACGATGTTTTTAAAGGTACGACTGTAAACTTTCGTAACTTACTAGAAGTGGGCAACTCATCACACACACTAAGTACTACTACCGATATAGTCAAATCGGTATCATCCTCTACACATACGATAAGCGGAACAGGTGAGTTAACACTGTCAATAGTCCAGAGTGTAATAGGCGATGGAACCGGAGTTGTAGATTTAATTATTGAAGGGTATACATCGATCGGTGGTGATGCATTTGCCAGCAATTCCCTCAGCGGTAGTGTTACTATTCCAGCCAGTGTGACGAGCATAGGAAATAAAGCTTTCATTTACTGCTCCAACTTGACCTCTGTGATCTTGGAGAGTGGCATTCAACTAACGACGATTGGTATTAATACCTTTTTTAGTTCAGGTCTTACAAGCTTTACTCTCCCAGCATCAGTGACGAATATAGGAGAAAGAGCGTTCGCTGATTGCTCCAGCTTGACCTCTGTGAGCTTTGAGAGTGGCAGTCAACTTGCGACGATTGGTCCTTTTGCCTTTAGTAATTCAGGTATTAGTGGGAGCATTACTCTACCAGCGTCACTGACGAGCATAGAAACCAGTGCTTTCTTTCTTTGCTCCAGCTCTTTCTCTGTGAGCTTTGAGAGTGGCAGTCAACTGACGACGATTGGTGTAGAAGCCTTTATTGACTCACAAGTTAGTGGTAGCATTACTTTTCCGGCATCATTGAAAAGCATAGGAGAAAGAGCGTTCGTATCCTGCTCCAGTTTGACCTCTATGAGCTTTGAGAGTGACAGTCTTCTAACTACGATTGGTAAGCAGTCATTTTATAATTCAGGTCTAAGTGGGAGCATTACTCTCCCAGCATCACTGACGAGCATAGGTAATCAGGCTTTCGGTTGCCCCAGCTTGACCTCTGTCATCTTTGAAAGTGGCAGTCAATTGGATACAATTGGTCCTCATGCCTTTACAAGTTCAGGTCTAAGTGGTAGCATCACTCTCCCAGCATCACTGACGAGCATAGGCATGTATGCTTTTACATTTTGCGGCAACTTGACCTCTGTGAGCTTTGAGAGTGGCAGTCAACTGACGACGCTTGAAATGTATGCCTTTTATCATACAGGACTGAGTGGGAGCATTACTCTCCCAGCATCACTGACGAGCATAAAAAAGGGTGCGTTCTATGATTGCCGCAGCTTGACCTCTGTGAGCTTTGAGAGTGGCAGTCTACTGTCGACGATTGGTGAGAAAGCCTTTTATAAATGCTACGTCTTGACCTCTGTGAGCTTTGAGAGTGGCAGTCAACTGACGACGATTGGCAATAATGCCTTTCAGAATTCAGGACTTAGTACTTTTACTGCACCACAATCTGTTTTGGATGATCTTGGTTTAGAAGCTGGAGAAAATAGGACGGTAGGAGGTAAATCAAATGTCAGCATTATACTCTCAGAATCAAGTACAGTTAAGGAAATCAATGTAACATCCGGTATGAGTTTAGTTGGAATAGGAATGGAAGGTACCATAGAAGGTGAAAATATTAATGCTGTCTACGAGCTTGATCATGACAGCGACGTTCTCAAGTACAAGATTACAGATAACGAATCCTCTTTATACCAATTAAGTGCGGAAAGTGCATACTGGATTGATACTAGTACTTCTTCTTCTCTTACTTTTACTCCTACGAATACTGGGGATGATAACCCAACTACGAAATATTTGACAGAAGGAATGAACTTATTTTCCTTGAGGTCACCTGGAGTAATATATGGAAATAATATTGATTCTGTTTATAGTTATTCATCAGTAAATAAAGGATACAACCCTATCCTAAGATCTAATAATGGAGAATACGGAGATTATTACTCTTTGCAAGATAATATTGGTTATTGGGTAATCACTAATGCGAGTGGAACTATAAATATTGGAGAAGATGTTATTAACATTACAGCAGGGAGGATTCTTAAGGAGCAAAACTCATCCCTCCCACACGGTACTACTAAATTGGTTAATACTGTAGTATCATCTACAACACATACGATAAGCGGAACAGGTGAGTTAACACAGTCAAAAGTCCAGAGTGTAATAGGCGATGGATCTGGTGCAGTAAATATCATCGTTACTGGTTATAGCAGTATAGGAGAGAGAGCCTTCAATGAATCAAAAGTAAGTGGGAGCATAACTCTACCAACATCAGTAACGAGCATCGGAAAATTCGCTTTCCTTGAATGCACCATGACCTCTTTGAACTTACATGAACTCAATCAACTTACGACGGTTGGTATTTACGCCTTTATGGAATCAGGTCTGACCGGTAGCGTTACTATACCCGCATCAATTACTAGCCTAGGTTATAATTCATTCTATGCCTGCTACAACTTGACCTCTGCAAGCTTTGAAAGTGGTAGTCAACTGACAATGATTGATAGAAGTATGTTTCGTAGTTGTAATAATCTAAGTGGGAGCATTACTTTACCAACATCTGTGACTAGTATAAATGAGTTTGCTTTTTATGGTTGCTCAAGCTTAACTAGTGTTAATTTTCATGAACTCACTCAACTTGAGACGATAGGCAGAGATGCATTTGAAGATTCAGGTCTGACTGGGAGCATTACACTACCAGCGTCACTAAAGACCTTAGAATATGGTGCATTCTATGAATGCCTCAACCCTTTCACTATCAGCATTGAGAGTGGCAGTCAACTAACGACGCTTGACCATAATCTCTTTAAATATTCAGGTCTCACTGGGAGCTTCACAATACCAGCATCAGTAATTACCATGGGATATTATGTCTTCCAGCATTGCACCAGCCTGAAATCAGTGGTAGTGGAGAATGGTAGTAACCTGAAATCCCTGGGAACTCGTTCATTTGAAGGGTCAGGTGTTACATCATTTTCTGCACCTCCATCTGTTTTGAAAAGTCTAGGATTAGCAGATGGACAAAATTCGTCTGTTTCTGGTTTACCAAATGTAACAATAGCTTCATCTGTTAAGTCTATAAATGTATTTGCAGGAATGAACTTTGTAGGTATAGGATTAGAAGGAACTATAGAAGGATCAAATATAAGTTCCGTCTACGAGCTCGATCTAGACAGCGATACTCTAACGTACAAGAATACAGAGGATGACTCCTCTATTTACCAATTAAGATCTGAAAAAGCATACTGGATTGATACAAGTAATTCTTCTTCTCTTACTTTTACTCTAACGAGTGGTGGGGAAGCGGAAAATCCAGCTACAAAAGATATGACAGAAGGTATGAATTTATTTTCCTTGAGGGCTCCAGGAGTAATATATGGAGACAGCATTGAATCTGTATATAGTTATTCCTCTGAAAATAAAGGATACAACCCAATCGTAAGAACAAATAATGGAGAATACGGTGATCATTTCTCTTTGCAAGATAATATCGGTTATTGGGTAATTACTAATGCCAGTGCTCCTATAAGTATATCTTAAGAATTCTATTACTCATCAGGTAGCATAGCTCGTAATATGGGGATCCTACTCCTCTATGAGACAACCACTTATATTTCTGTACGAGTTGATTTGATCACAAAAGTAAATCAACGGACTTTTCACTTTTTCACATAAATTCTCAACGAAATCTATGTGATTACCCATTCTTTCACATTCCTCTTGATTCACGCTGAGTACTTCCATTATTTTGTCTATCTTCTTGGAAAGATTAAGTATTTCCTGTGTTAAGATATCAACCTTATCACTTAATTCCTGCATATAGCCACACAGTTTAGATTATATGAGCTGAAACTACTATTCTAAAATACACTTATTAAATAAAATATACTTTATATTTAATAGATAATTGCGAAAAGTATGAGTTATATAATAGTAGGAGCTGGACCTGCTGGACTATCTTTGGCGTACTCTTTGGCTATAAATTCAATCCCTATAACTATAATAGAAAATAGTGACCAGTTAGGAGGATCGTGGAATTCGCAATGGATAGATAATAAATATTTTAGCGAAAACTCTCCCAGAGTCATAGTGCATAACGACAACATGAATAGTCTTTTACATCACATAGGTATGGATGATAGCGATTTTACGAATATATATGGTGATTCTTTTGCCACAAATATTAAGATGCTTAGTTTTTTGAAAAGGCATTTCCATTTGAAAGATTATATTATCTTTGGGGCAGCCTTCATCAAGTATAGAAGTATCAAAGTAAACGAAACAGTGCAGAACTGGATGGATAAATCTAGTCTGTCTACATCAGGAAAAAAGGCTATTACAATCATTTCCATTTTACTTTGCGATAGACCTGAGAACACTAATGTATGTGACCTATTTGGTATGTTTGGATTATCTCCTGTTCCTCTAAGACAAATGATAGAACCTAACAAATGGCATGAACTAATTCAGTACTACATAGGATACATGCCGCACGTACAAATCATAAAGAACAGCAAGGTAATAAAAATTATAAAGAATTATAAGGCAATTTCTGTAGATGGAGTTATCGTAAGAGATAACAAATCTCATCTTCAAAATACTATTTACGCAGATAAAGTAGTTTTGTGCACTCAATCAAATGGTATAGTACCGATACTCGAAAATAGCGACATTGACATAAAAAATAATTGGTATCCTTTCCGGTACATGAAGGTATGGGGTGAGAACACATTCTATTGTGGATTTGGGTTTCAACTTAATTTTATAGAAGAGGTAACTATGCCATCTGAATGGTGTTGGAGCTGTACAGGAGATTGGACAGTGATAATCCTACCTATAAGTAGGTGGTTGAAATCTTTTTCTAATGATCCTGATATAAAAACAGTGTGGTCTTGCTGCATAGTGGACATGGACACAAGAAGTACATACTTAAATAAAACGGCTAACGAATGTACCGATCAACAAGAAGTAGTAAACGAATGCATACGACAAATAAACGACCAAGGTAACATAAAAATAAACCCTGCAGTGGTGACTACCAGTGTAGGACTTCACAGGATCAACTCCAGATGGATATCTAAAAATACTGGATACACTCAAAGCAAATACGGTAATTTAAATATGAAAGGAAAAATGCAAAATCTTTTCGCTTTAGGATGCTTTACTGATACTGGAACTGCATCTGTTGCTACTATGGGAAAAGCTATTGATGCGACGGCTCATTATCTAAGTTACTACGAAACCAACTTGCAGAAGAAAGTTTTCTCATTATGACACTGACATTAGAAAGCAGGAGCACTCTTTTCTTCCTATCATTTCTTTCTTCCTATATTCTATACGTCTGATTTTCTAAATATGTACATTCCAGACTCTATAATATACTCGATCCTCTTTGTTATCGTAGGAACTGTTGTAGGTGGAATAGTTGGGAAACTATTCTCAAGTGACCTCCCGAAAGTTTGCAAATCGTGGAATAAAAACCACGTTATGGAAATATCTCTATTTATTACTGGCTTTGTCATGTATTATCTATATGCCTATATGAAAAAAAAGATGAGGTAATCAATGTATCAGCATAAGCATAATATAATATAAATGTTCTTCAATCAATTATATTATAAATTTTTTATTTTTATCCACAATCATGTAAAATTCTTCATTTGTAGTCTTTCTTCTCCCTTCTCATTCTCATAGAGGAAACACGTTGTTCCTGCACCCATTCGTAATCATCGCAGTTGTTCACTAGACGCTTCTCAAGTAAATTAATGTATTTTACATTTCTCAATCCTACTACACTCTCTAACAACCCTCCTCCTCTATTTTTGCGTCGAGTAGCGGCCTTCGTCTTCTTCGACCCACGTCCTCTCTTACCACCTATTTTAGATGTTTTTCTTCTTCTCGTTGCGGGCTTATTCATATTTACAGTATCTATCTACTGCTTCACTAATTTACTATACATTTAGATTATATTAATATGGAGTTAAGGGTGGGTGCAGGGATATAGTAGAAGAGATAGACAATAATGGAAGATAAGTAAAGTAGATATGATGATATTACCTAACTTATGTCACACATTATATATCTCATATTTTATCATTATGGGTCCTACTGAATAATGCTCATCATATATCACTCTAAATATCATCAACCGTTAAGTTGCACTGCTAATGGATATAAATCTCTACTCTTCTTTTATTATTTTTTCTATGTGGGAAAGCCTTATTTTCTTCTTAAGAGAGCTCTCGTCAGTAAATATAAGGATATTGAATTGCTGAATGCAGAATTCTTCGAAATCCTGCCGTATCGTTATCCGTGAAACTAACTTTATGGATGATAAATATACAACATATTGAAATAACCCATCATTGCGTTTAATTTTATCGAAAATGTATCCTTCATAAATTTCTCTACCATCATACCTTTCCTCTGACAAGCAATGCTTTAAAAGATTGCTATCATTCTGTATTTTTCGTATAGATCGAACTGTTGTATTAATGTACTCCATTCTAGAAGTCCACTTTTGAAGAAATATATTGTAAGATGTGCTCGTAGGTTTACCATTAATATTCAAGTTGTTCTGTAAAACCGACATATTCAGTAGGTCTATTAATCTTCTGATAGGTGAAGTAATGTGCACGTAATTATCCAACTTCAAAAATTCATGTTTCTCCTTTTCATCATATAGTTGATACTGACCACTAGAACTGTGCCAATGAGTAAGAAATCCGGTTATACTTGATGGCAAGTTAGTAGGTATAACTACACTTTTATTTATTGTTACAGATCTGTATATACCATTTTTGTATTTTGTCATCTCGCATGCTGCATAATAATTCATTAATATCATAGAGTACGACACAAGATCGAAACTGTTCTTTATTTCTGTGGTGTAGCTGTACTGTGAGTTTCTTGAGAGGTTCTGCATTAACAATAGAAGAAGCTGATAATCTTTATTCTTCAGTAGCTTGTCCGACCCATAACTATGGTTGTCCTTTACATTCACATACGTATTCTTGAAATCATAAGCAATAATTTCATTATCCATTATGGTCAAGTCCAAACTAAGAGCCATCCGTATAGATCCAGCTCCTAAACTACACATGCATTCGCTTAGAATGGTAGGTAGCATAGGCCTCTTTCTATCTGGCAAATAAATAGTTGCGATCCTCTCAGAGAATGAATCCCATAAAGATAACTCTTCCATCCACATAGATACATTGGCGATGTAGATACTCACTTTGTAAGATGGTACTTCATAGTTTATTTGCTTAACACTCAATGCATCATCATAGTCAGTAGTTTGCTCTGAATCTATTGTGAAAACATACTCACTCGTCCTATCTGTCAAATCGTACTTTTCCACCATACTCATCAAATACTCTCTCTCCGTGTTTTCTTTTAACTTTTTCATAGCTACTTTCGTGAATTGTTGTATGGACGCATACAGGGACTTACAGTATAACTGATATTCATAAAAGCTTTCCAACTCCTCTACATCTCCAAGAACACTCACTATGCTCCCTTGCGGATGCTTGTCCTCCCAGAAATTATGCTTGAATACTATGTACTTGTTCGTCTTCTTCTTTGTAAACTCAATTCTTAATTTGTAAGGAACAAGGAAAGAAGGTAACCTCTTATCATCAGGAACACACTTATAAAGGTATTTATCCTTTACCTTCCCATATATTTGGTTTGAATTAAGTACCAGCACACCTGGTATTATAGGCATGTTCCTTACTGAAGAATGTAAGATGTTTATACTTTCTCCGCTATATTCGTATACGTCACCTGAGAACAATTTGTACTTTATTGGATCAAACCCTCTCCATATACTGTCTGTTTCAATAGGCTCTTCTAGTAACGTCACGGAATCGTATATGTCCCAACTTTTATAATCTCTGTCATGAGATACGAACTTGAAAGATTTCATTATTATATAAAGTATAACATTTTGTATACCTTATATACTTATACAATAACCATTTTAATCAATTTTCTCAGAGGAAGGTGCATTTTCCTCATTTACTTGGTCTGATCCTGTTATTCCATGATCTTCTTCTTCTACCTTCTTCACTATCTCTCTCTTTACATTCTGTGATTGTAGCATCCTCATACACGTATGATTTATTATAGCTAGATGATTCATATAAGTTTTGTATTTGAAACTGCACACCGAAGTGTCTGCACTATTGTACTTGATACTGTACCACCAATAGGCAGGAATGTGAATGACCTGTCCCACTCTTAATGATACATCAAGCATTTTTGTTTTCTCCACGTCGTTCTTAAACTCATCCTGAACTTTCCAAGGATTCACTGGAGAAATAAACTCGAAATTGTCGTAGTCTACTCGGTGACTCAAGTACTTAGTAAACTTTGGGGGAAGTAGTTTAATTTGAATGCTGCCACTTGTCACCAAGAAGTAATTTCTGTAGTTCACTTCATGTGACAATATAGTGTGAACATTCTTGGCTCCGAACATGTAATCATAGTAACAAGAGCACACAGACAATGGACGAAGTAGTTGATCGTGCTGTTGGTACTGTTTCACTAAAGATGTCTCCTCCAAGAAATCATAATTGTTACTACTCAAAAATTTTTCCTTTCCGTCCTTTCTGAAAACTTCCGTTGCAGTATTTAACGTTAATGGTAGATACTTCTCTGCTCTCTCATCTGTTTCATAAATATCTCTTATCTTCACGTCGAATGCTCCGTAACTTTTCCGCACTTCTGATACGTTGCAATAGTGTATCATGTTATCGATGTTTTCCATCTTAAATATTACTGGTTGCCTCAAATCACATATCTCTTCTAGATTTTCTTTGGATGGTTGGTCTACTTCAAATACTTCCAAATCGTCGCTAACTTTCAAGTGGAAGTAAATGTGCAAGTAGAGGAAAAGAACCACACTAAATACAAATATAAACAAGAATATCTCCATGTTTCGTACTATTTATTAAATTTCTTATTTTATGTAATTTTACTAACTGTTCATGATATTTTATAAATATAATGAACTTTTACTTATTCTACGCATTCTTTCCTGTAACTAACAATTATGCTATGCTGTCTTCATTTTTCGTGCAGGTTTATTAAAAGTGTGTGCTTATCATATTTAACTTACTCTTCATGTACTCTATCATATATTCCTTATTAAATATCTCTTCGTATAGCTTCTTGGAATTTGCCGCGATATCTTCAGGGACCCTTTCCATGTTCATTATTTCATTAATTTGGTCCATCAGTCCTTCCAATTTAACATTGAAAATATTTGCTCTTACATTGCTCTTACCCATATCACTATTATATGGTATCAATCTATTGGTGAACCAAACTTCGTATTTCTTTTTACCTTCCATCTTAAGAATACACGACTTGTACGCCAACTCTCTTCCCAGCCGATATGCTGCAACGTGACCATCTATGTGCAAAATGTATTTATACTCCGATTGCTGTTTAGGATCTAAACGATCTCCTTTTGCGTCAATTTCCTTTATTTTTCCACTGTATCGACCAATGTATACTTTATCACCTTCTCTTTTGTATATCTTGTCACGATTGTTCTTTCCTGTTAATTTTGCATTGAGAACAGATTTGTATTTGTCATTTTCTTTCTCTTTTTCTTTCTCTTCTTGTGCTAATTCAGCGACAGCAATTCTTTGATTAGTAGCAGCATCTATTCCACAACCAGTAGCACTCCCCCTAAATATAACTTCATCCTTCTTTTTATTCCATACCGTAGTGTAGTCTACTTTACTTTCTCCTGAGCAACTACTTGGGTAAAACCTTCCAGGATTCACTAGTCTCCAATCAGCATACGTGGGCACTAATATGTCAGAGTAGCCTTTTTCTTTGCAATAACCAATTATAGGGACGAATGGTTTCTCTTTGTATTCTTTGTCTAAATCTTTACTACCATAAATGTTTTTATAAGGTTCTTTCCAGTCCGATGTGACTACGGGGAAATCTCTTCTATTGAAGAACAATACGCAGTTCCTTACTCCAGATCCAGATTGACATGTTTTTGTAATTAATTCTCTCATCTCGTTCCATCCTTGGTCTCCTATTTCGAAAGAACTTTTATCTTCATTTTTATCTTTTCTCCTATTTTTACTTTTATCATCCCAAGTTCCTAATATACAATCATTAGCACTCCAATTCTTGAAATCAGTCATGTCATCTCCATAATTATTCTTGTATTCTTCCACGTTATCAGTTAATTTATTTTCACCTATATTGAACATGAAGTTCTTCTCTTCCCAATCATTTTTATAGTTTATGTTCTGGAATGGTATAAAGTACTGCAATTTACCTCCTGCTATAAGTATAAATACTCCCAACCTGATATTATTAAACATATATTTGAATGTTCTCAATATATCCTCTCTATTGTACCTCTGGGTATCGTCCCCTGTCACGCCACTAGGCTCGCTAGGCTCGGCACCAGGAGTATTAAGTTCAGCTGAGGACTCCTGTAACTTCTTTGCTTCTTCTCTTTTATTACTTCTTGATGCACCAGGCGATATAGATTTTACGCTTTGCTTCTCTACGGTATTTGAGGACGATGGTTTCTCCGATTCCTCTTCACTTGAACTTATTGGAATGCTACTTCTTTTAGATGTTAAGTCTTTTTGTTTAGATGATGCAATTGGTTCAATAGTATCCGTTTCATTGCGACGATCAGCCAAAACAGCCACGGATGCAGGCTCCGCAACCTCAGAGGTAGGCTCCCAAATACAGTACAACAACAATGCTACTCTTGCAGAGTCCGCACCACAATCACCATTACATCTAGGGTAATATACACTATAACCTTCCTCTACCTTATTTGGACTATAACTTCCGCAGGTTTCAGTGTGTGACTGGTTGGCAATAATATCCAAGATGTTATTATTTTTATTAAATTCACTTTTCTTATATAAGACCAAGAAATGGTTCCCATAATCTCCGTCACCCACAAAATCAAATACAACAGGAGTTGCAACATTATCCTTCTTATCCATAGCATTTTCACGTACAGAGTAGAATCCACCATTTTCTTCAAGTAAAGCAGAAGGAATATTTAATTGGTTCAAAATGCAAAAAATGTCATCAATGCCCAACCAAACAGGACTACCCGTTTTCTCGGTAGAAGAGTCTCTTCTTTCATTGTAACAATATTCACCTGTCGGTACGCTAGCTAGGTACTCTCTCACGAGTCGTATCCCTTTCTCTTCATCTTTCAAGGTGCCTACCTTGTCCTCTTCGCTACAATATGACTTAGTTAATAGAGGTTCAGGGTCATCCCCTCCTATTAAGCTCTCAGTTCTTCCCATTTGCTTTTTCTTCTTACTGAATACATTTGGCAAGTTTCCTGCGTCTCCTCCTGCATTCTTATTATAAAATGTTTTCAAATCCAAGTCCTTTAATATCAAAGTGAAATCTTTTTCATTAGTGATGTATGGTAAAATTTCTTTCTCACATTTACCTTTATTGTTATAACTACTATCAGGTAGATTGCTATTTTCGAATTTATTCTTCAGAATATTAGCTAATTGAATTTCAACCTTGATTTGAAACATAGAAAAGTATTCATTGTCAACGATATCGGTTCTTTTCTCTTCATTAAATAACAATTTTTCCCCCAAAGATATACCATTATTCCTCCAGGTAGATTTATGCTGGTCTACCAGTTCGTACTTCTCAACATTAATAGCTTCCTTGTTGTTTTTCAGTTCATCTAGTTTTCTTTGTAGCGATAAATTTTCCAAATCTATGTATCCATCATCCTCTATTCTTACCAAATCACCTTCTTTACTAAGTGTTACAAGTCGCCTCATAATTTCATCGTCCTCTCCTCCCCATCCTTGGTAATCATTAGGAAAACCATTAATTTCTTCAAAAAGATTTTTACCTATCAATGTGACACCACCTATATATTTTTGGTCTTTATTGTACCTTTTCCACCCTCCCGCAAAATGAACAATAGCGTCTGCTTCATACACTTTTGCATATACACCTACCATATTCTCCTTAGGAATTAAGTCGACATCGTGGAAAATGTAGACGCTGCTATTAGGGTACATCAAGTATCCTGCATTCAATAATGCACCTCTGTTGAATTTGTTATTATCTTGTGATTGCTCTACTATAACAACCTTAATATCAGCATCTACACCGTTTAATACAAAACGATTGTGTACTTGCTTTAAAAACTCTTCCATAGTTTCTTTGAATTCCTTTAAGTGCTGATTACGAGGATCATCCTTGGAACTTTTCTTGGCTCTGAATGGAACTATGATTGTCATAGAATACTTATCTGACGCACTCTTGGAAATCTCCGACTTCTGCTCTAATGGAGAAAAAGGAAATTCTATTTGTTTTATTGAATAATCCTGTTGATTCAAGAAGTACATCTTCCTCATATTTGCACTACTATCGGAAATAGGGTTGACTACATTAAGAATAATAACTTGGTTGTTATAATTTTCTGTACTATCCCTTATTTCCACACTGTACTCTGAGTTCTCCGTATTGTTAGTTTTATCGATGCTTTTGACCGGGGCTCTGTATTTAATTTCTGTTTTATCCAAGTTAGTATACGCGTATCTTTTCTCCCTAATTTCTATTTCCTTACTACGAATGGCACAGTTTGTTAGGACCTTTTCCGCAACTTTCATCAATTTGTTGTTCCGCAATTCTGAAATCATGATCTCTTTCTCTTTTTCCAATTTTACTACCTCTTGGTACTTCCTTATTGTCGCATCTTCAGTAGTTATGACATTATCCTGTCCGTTCCTATTTTCATTTTTCCTCTTTTCAGCTATCTCCTTTTCTCTAGCATTAATGATCTCTCGAATCATCTTCGGGATAGGTACGTCACCAGTAGATCCAACAATTTCTTTATATGCCATTTTCGCTGCAGCAAGTTGAGAAGCATTTGAATCTATCACCTCTTCCGTATCATCTAATAGTTTACATATGTCGCTGTCACTTTTATAACCAAATATGTGGTCTAGCTTGCATCTTATTACATTTTCTTTTAATGTAGAAACATTCTGTTGCAATTCTTCAATTTGTGTCGGTAGTGTAGTATACATGGGAACCTCACATTCTACACACTTATCCACACCGAAACTTAGCTGCCTATACTCATTACCATCTCTTCGAATTGTGCTAGAGATGTAAGGATAGATGTGATTACTATAAGGGTCACCACATATTCTACAATTAATACCCTCAAGTTTATTATTTACTAGTGTCGACAAAGGTATATTATTTCGTGCACTTCTTTTGGCATCTTCGAATGCTCTTGCTCTTGTTTCGCGAATGTCCTTCGCAAGTTCAAAAAATTCATTCAAGCACTTTATATTTTCTTCATGTTCTAATGCATTAGGCTCAGTCATAATGAATTGTCCAGCTTCATATAGCAACGATTCACCAGTTTCTTTGCCTTCTAGTACTTCTTTGTCACATTCTCCCATATCATCATCTCCTCCATATTGTTGCATGTATAGTCCGTTGTCCCTAGTCGTGAAATGACTGTCATTTATGAAAATTCCATCTGGATTTGCTATACCATAATCACTATTTAAGTATACGCTATCATTTTTCACGAAACTTAACTCTTTATTTAATTTCATACTGGTGGTAAATTAGTAATTGAATGTTTCTTTCCTTAATATTACTATCTATTATTTAAATTACTTTATCTTTCCTAGTAATTTAAATAGATTCGCTATTTATTTATAAGAATCTCTTTGTGAGATTCGTTCTGTCTGCCTCTGTACTCAAATCGTTTTCACATTGTCGCATGTACGCTTGCATTGGTGATTCATGATAAGGTAGAGGGAGTGAAGTAATAAGCTGTTGTGCACTCAATGCACCTTTATTTACTTGGTCCATCTGAATTCTTTGTAAGTTATGAGCGAAGTTAACTCTGTTTTTAATATATTCTTCTTTCTCTATCCTCAATTGCTCTTGGTATAATTTATCATTCTTTCTTTTGTACTTGAAATACAAAATGGAACTTACGACAGACACTAATCCGACAAACATGCCAAAGTTATAAAGAAAATTGTAATGTCTTAATTTGAATTCTCTACATTTATCAAGTGAAGCACTAATGAAATACTTAGCTCCAGGTTCAATTAACCTTGGAATTCCACCTAAAATTTGATTCTTAGGTTCCATGAGTAACGCATCTCTTATATAATATAGATATTCAGATTATTTTCTATCTTCTTTTACTTACTTAAACTATATTTGCTATATATATACGGATAATAAAGGTAAACTCCATTTTGTATAATCCAAGATTAACATGGCAGGTACTTCCCCAACTACTTCTCTTATCATTTTTCTTATTCTCACTTTAGGCTATTTCATAGCCAAGTACTATATAAGTTCCTCTACCTCAACCGTGACGATACTGTATGTTCTAGCCGTGTTTGTTTCACAGTTCTTCATTAACGTATCCATTACTGAAAGCATTTGTGGATCACCCCAGTACGTTACTTCCATTTACACAACAGTATTACCTTGGTTATTTATATTCGGTTCAGTGATGGGAATCCTTAAATTATTCCCAAGTTGGCTTGCTCCTTTCTCTAATACTTTCGGGTACGGAGTGTGCATTCTATCAGGAATAAATGGTTTATTCGAAGAAATATTAACAGATAGAAAAGCGGTTAATATTCAAAACAAAGACCAGGCTGGCTTCGTACAAGCTGTAGACCATCTATACGAAGACAAATCGGTTTTTATAAATTCTCTCACTTTAGAAAATCTCTCCGATCAATGGAAAAGCATGAGATCAGTTAACCTCATCAAATCATCCGCAGGTGATGTCGGAGGGGCTGCTTATAATAAACTAGTACACTACATAAAAATGAAAAATGAAGTGTCTGAATTTATATGGTACCTCCTAGCTGGAAGTTTAGTAACTTCATTAAGTTATAACTCGATAGTTAATGCTGGATGTCAATTATCAGCTGAAGAAATGAAGAAACGTCACGACGAGTATTTGGCGAAGGAAAAAGAAATAGCAAAGAAGAAGGACGAAAACGCAAAGACAGAAATGGTTTACAAAACATATGATTAAACAAGAATCCAAATAATATGATTTTTCTATTTCATTGTTAATTTTTGTACATTTAGCATCTGCTCCAAGAATATTATATATGCATCATGCTTGCTGATATAAGCATTATGACAAAATAAGAAATTATTCCTAAAAGTAAACTAACTAACCACAGCGGAAGTATAGTTTTATTGGATTGGCCAACTCCAAATTCTCTGATATTTCCATCTTTAGAGAATACAAAACCTGGCTTGTAAGTTGATAGGACAAAATAAAATACTGCAAACAATGCTATTGATATAGTAGTTGCATATTTACGTATAAAATGAGAAGGCATTATGTGTGCAATTGTTCCTATTGTTCTTTCTTAACGATTAATTCATATAATAATAATTCATTATATTATAAAACTGTTGTTTTTTGTATTCTTTAGTTTTCAATAAATCACTATGCTCGATTCTTTCCTTAAAGACATGCTCTCCCCTTTAGGGGCAACTTACTGTGACTACTTCTACTACCTTATGGTCATAGAGATAATACTTATCGCTTACTTTCTTTTACTTGCTGCTAAGATGTTCTTTACATCTTCTAACAAGAAGGAGGACGTCTACGTTCACAGTTTAATGTACTCTCTTCCTACTATATTCCTCTCCTACTTTACTCACCGTTTATTGTACTCTATGTGTGCAGCTTCTCTGAATAAGTAAATTTTAACACATTAACTATTCCTGTCATGCGTTGATAAAAAATAAGTAACATAATATTGTTATTTATTTTTCTATAATTATAATTTCTTTATTTCAGTTCCTGTTTGCTCAGTGAAATGATACACTAGTCCGTCGTTATTATAGTCGTCTATGTACTTTATTGATTTTATACCAGATGCTATAAGAAGTCTACAACACACTAAGCAAGGAAAGTGAGTTATGTAAGCAGTGCATCCTTCACTTGAAACTCCTCTTTTGGCACAGTCACATAACGCATTCTGCTCAGCGTGAACAATAGCTTGCTCATGGTCATCTCTTACTACGCTCATATGGACACTTCCTGGCAAATAACCATTATACCCTTGGCTGACAATTCTGTTGTCTTTAACTAGTACGCAGCCTACATGCAACCTTTTGCATGGGCTCCTTGTTGCTGTTACTTTCGCTATTTCTGTAAAGTATTCATCCCAAGAAGGTCTCTCCAATATTGGTTCTTTAGGTTCTTTATTACTTCTTTCGGTATTTATAAAGTCCATTACTTACTATATTTCCTTTACACTACTCGTTAACCTCGTCTACTTATAAGTAGTGGAATATGTTTAGGTGATTTTTAACTGAATATAATAGTCATAGATACAATTAGATTAAGAACTAAAAGGCGAATAAAATATAAAGAGGAAAAGTATTTCATTTAATATAAAACCCGACCAAGAGAATAATTATGTGTGACGATTTCAACAGAAAGTACAATGAAATAATTGAGCCTCTATATGGAAATAGAAGGTCAGTCGAGGAAGACAATAATTTAATTCAAAGTAATGCTCTACCGCACCAGTATTGCGTAAGCGAAAGAGTAGACATGACGTCTTACGATACTTACAGTATAGACCCGATGGGATGCGAAGATGCAGATGACGCTTTCAGTATCTTCGAACGTGAGGATAAACTATTCTTCGCATTGCACATAGCCGATCCAACCGAGATTATTAACCCTTTATCCGCTTTGTGGAAAGATATAGAAAGAAGAGTAGTAACAAGATATCCTTCAAATATGCAACCTATTCATATTATACCAGAAACCATAATGGAAAGAGCAAGCCTAATGGAGAACAAACATGGGAACATAAAGTATGCTATTACTATTTTGACTGAGATAGATTACGAATCATACAATCCATGTAACCAAGTGAAGCTACTTTTTACGCGAATTAAGGTATCTTCTGAAAACGCTTTAAGTTACCAAAGAGCAAGCGAATTATTCGAGGAAGGAAATGATACTATAGTTACAGGAGTTAAAATAAGCGAATCCCTAGCTTATATGCGAGGTCAGAAAACAAAAGGAGTGAGGTTGAATGACATCTCCACTTCTTACCCCACCTTTAATGATACACTGTCTCCTTTGCTGTACAAGGATACATTGGGAGAAAAAAAAATGAAAGTAATGATTGCGGAATTTGCAATTTTTGCTAACACTTTCGTAGGAGAATACCTTAAAGTACACTTCAACGGGATTGGTATCTACCGATCCTGTGCTGCACAAGAATGGTTAAATACTGTAAGCTCTGGTATATCAGGTACAGAGCTATTGAACGAAATAATAGTGAATGGAATCAAAGCGGAGTATCTTTCCACGGTGAATTCTCATGATCTTGTAGGAGCTCCAGAGTATTGTCACTTTACTTCACCCATTCGTAGGATGGTTGATTGCGTGTGCCACTACTTACTGAAGTATATACACCTTCAAACAAACGGAACAAATAATATACTTGTTCCATTTTTAGCCAATCAATTAGAGCAGTTCTCTAAAGACAGTGTAAGAATAAGCAAATCTTTTAAGAACATCCAATACAAGGACACAAAGTTTAGGCTGCTACAGACTATGTATCATATGCTGGAACGTAACGAAATTGTAATGATAAAGTACTACCTCAGCAGCCATACAAGAGGATTTCTAAATATTATTATATGTAACATAAATCATCACTCCGTATACATTTCCTACACATTGAGAAGAAATACTTTGTCAAGTGAAATCACCTTTAAAAGTAAACACGAATTAGCTATAACTAAAGTGAACTGTCTTGGAAAATTTGATGAAGGGAGCATACCTGAATTAGACAACCTATTTGAATAATATTACATGACTAATTTGATATCATTACTGTTTACTGTTGCTAATATCCCTTTACTTTCTAATTTTTAATTTTCTTCCTGTGTTTGGTTTGACATGGTATTTACCTCCAGTTAACGTATCCATTGCAACATTATTGGATTCACTAATATTTATCAATTCCTCTTCTAAATTTTTAATTTCTTCGTCTATCCCCTTCTTTGTTGACTTTATGGCATTCAACGATTCGTCTAATTCTACTAGACGATTCACTATAGCTTCTGTACTTTGATTGAGCATTTTCTATGATATACAATATTGTCATTTATTTATATTACAATATTGAACGAACTGTCTTAATTGATTGATTGTGCCACCCATATTTTATTCTATTAACAGTAAAAGTTCCCTATTACCCTATTACCCTACCCTATCCTATCATTTCATTTTCATTTCAATGAAATATCCACAATTATCGGATAATGATCGGAATCGTATATGTTCAGTCCTTCATCATATCCATGGTACACTTCTACTTTTTCTACCATACTGTATAACGCAGGAGATAATAAAACATAATCTATCATTGCGAATTCACTTGATTCTACTTTTCCATCTCCATTTTCATCCCACCAAAGAGAGTACCTTTCACTTTTCTGCACCATCTCTTCGCAGGAGACTAGATATTCAGATAATGTAGAACGTGATTCTTCCTTTTTTTCTGATCGTGCACCGTACTTCACTATATTGAGTACTCGGGATGTAGGGAAATGATTGTTAATATCCAATATTTCACTATCGTAGTCATTGAAATCACCCATAATTATTATTTCGTATTCTTTCTTTCTGTACTCTACTACAATTTCTCTTATTATAGCTGCTTGAGCTTCTCTCTTTGCACACCTCTCTGGGTCTGTAGGCATAGCAAGGAAATGAGCACCAACTAGTGCTACATTCATATTCCCAAAAGAAAACTCTGTGATGTAATGTTTACTTACAGCAGTTGTGCCTCCTTTACCTTCGTATCCGCATTTTGATTCGGGTAAAGGATAACTTATTCTCAAGTCGGTTCTTCTCAACTCTCCTGTAGAAGGATCTACCTTTGTAATCAATCCTACATTCTGTCCTGTTGCGGAATCTTCACCTTGCACCACATATCTTCTGTATTGTTCTTTGTAGCTAAGGTAACTTATTAGTTCATCCAGCTCATCGCATCCTTGAATCTCACATAAGCTTAATATATCTGGATTCACATAATTTACGACCTTTGCTACACTTTGTATGTGTGTATGAGCAGCAGTAACGTTATTCCATGGACAACCTTGACCAGGACAATCTGACGGTTGATAATATTCCGTGAATAGCCACTCAACATTATACTGCATGAATCTTATTGATTTCTTGTCCAACCTTCTGTCACTATCGCTGTTCGTTCCATTCACAAAAGCACAGTCCTCCTCGATAGTTGACCCGTGCTGATTGGATGTTAAGTAATTACCTTGGCTGCCATGCAAGAAAGTCACGAATGTACCGAAAAAGAATATATTCAATAAGAAACTAATCATAATATAAATATTCTAAAGGAACAGAATGGAGAAAGAAAGAATGTTATACTTTCTAACTTTATATTTTCGATTAACGATTTAAATTACATATATTGATAATTACTTCCTTCCGGATATAAATATATTCAATTAGATATGATCACCAAATTCATATCTAACTAATTATTATAGATACGAGGACGATAAAAATAAAAAGATTGAATTTTAGAGTATACTACTACTATGAGCAACGAAGATTCTATTTCGTCTAATAGTACCCGCTTAGACAGCATGGAGGAAATAGATTGTAACACTACAAGTAGCGAGAGTTCCCGATTGAGCACGCCGGAGGATATATCATATAATGACGTACTGGATTTGCTATGCTTGACATTTCTTATATACGATTACGGAAAGAAAGTTGAGTACGTTCCTGAGGATACCTTGAAGAAGTTCATAGGTCGCTCCTCAGTTTTGGAATCTTTCGCGAATGATGATTCTCAAGACAAGTTGTCTCCGAAAATGAAAGCGTTAATTCATGTGAAAGAGAATATATCGGACGGAGTAGTCAAAGATTTTATAAGTGATGAGGACACGGATTTACAAGTTGGAATAACAATAAGCGAAGAAAATAAAAGAATTAATGTCATATTCAGAGGATCTGAATCCACATACGACTGGTTACACGATCTAAATATTTTTAAAACCTGTATTGATTCCGAAAATAATGTCTACGTCCATTCTGGATTTTATTCTCAATTAACTACTAACGATAATCATATCAAATTAATTGAGAAAGTAAAGTATCTTATTCAAGCTTTTCCAAAATATAGCGTTTACTCTTGCGGTCACAGTTTAGGAGGAGCATTGTCTACTCTTTTTGGTTACCTACTCTCTAAAGAAATCTCTAATCGAGTAACGGTTGTTTCTTTCGCGAGCCCCCGTGTTGGAAACTATGGATGGAAAGAAGCATTTGAGAGCAAGGAAAATCTTACTCATTATAGAATCACAAATAGAAAAGACATAGTTACAGCTTTCCCCTCTATTTTCTACTATCATGTAGGAGAAGCAGTAAAGATTGGTCTGGGAAAAAATCCGCACTTTCTTGGTCCTCTATCATCGAGCTGGTGGGAGTACTCTCTATTTTATTGTTACAGTCCTACTGACCATTTCTGTAGTGAGTACTACAAGAACCTATGCGAATGCAAGTGGTCAAATTAATATATGGGTAAGTATTAGAAAAAATCAATAAAAATATATACGTATGTAACTAAGAAAGATGAAGCTTTATCTTATATTATATCTCGTAATCTAGAAATCTAATTATGTTGTATTACTACGTATCATATACCTTATAGTACGATTTACCTTGCATATGTCCATCGAGTGCATCTTTCCGAAACAAACGAGACATAACAATATGTCTACTAATGAGTTATGTGTATTCTTAGGTTCTTTACCGAAGTAATGAAAGTATAACTCATTCAATCGGGGGAATTTATAGTACTGCTTACCGGTTGATGCTTTTTCGTTTGATGATATAATTTTGCATATATTTATGCTTTCTTTCATTGTGCAAAATACATTATCTCCGTTAAAAACGATGCTTAAGTTGTTGCGGTATGCTTCAGCAAGCACCATCCTTATATCAAATTCGATGTTGTGCCCGACAACTATATCAGACATTATAAGGAACCTATTGAATTTATTCAAAGCATCCTCAATAGGTATTCCCTTGTCATTGCACAACTGTCTGCTAATTCCGTGTACTTCCTCCGATTCAGGTGTTATTACTGCTTCCTCTGGTATTTTTATATAATCGTCTTCTATGGTCACTATGCTATGCACCGTTGTATTGTACACAACATAACTTAATTGAAGTATATAGGGAAAATTCTTATCCTTTATTAATCCTGATGTTTCAGTGTCAAAAACAATAACTATCATTATGACATTCGGAATATGAATTATATATGTAGTATATATTATATAATTTAATCTTTATATTATATCTCCATACAGTAATATACAGTACCTCAATTTTAAGGCTCCTATTCTTGTAAAGAAATAAAAGTATGTCGGTCGCTGCTTCTTCTTATTACAGTGTACAAAAGTTCATACTCTTCAACATTATTATAATATTTTCCTCCTTGTGCATTGCTTACCAAGTCAAATTATACGCATTAAGAAAGGACCACGAGGAGCCTATTGGCTTCGTAGATTGGATAAATCAAGGTAAAGTCACGATCAGTGGTCTAGCTATTAGTTTACTATTTGGGGTAGTATTCGGATTCTTGGACAATCTATTTTTATGGATAGGAATAGATAATATGATGGACTTTATACCTGGCGGTACTTTATCAAAGGGAGCCTGGGGAAACACTTACAGTGACTTCATAGGAGCTACTGTAGGAGCCTCCATTGCGAGTATTGGAAAGAGCTTATTAGACGTGGATGAAACCCCGCCTATATGGATCAATGCGGTTGCAATGCCTATTGGCTGTATTTTAGGTATGGTGGTAGGAAGAAGTATAACAAGTAAAAATTAGAATGAAGTAGTATAAGAATACTGAGTTTCTTCTAGTCAGATACCTCCCTTTCCAAATACATATCTTAAAATTGATTTAGTTGTATTTAACATGCCGGATAAGATATAAACTATTGTATACACTAATACTTAATCAATTTCTATCAAGTTAACTCTGAATATGGAGAAATTTCTGGTACCAATAAATAAGAATAACTGGGATGGAACATCATCTCAAAAAAAATCCCAATCGGCAAGTTCTGATGATAACACAAAATCACTATCTCATTACAGGGAGTACATTGCTAGGGACCCCGACATAGAATCATATCTTAATAAATTGGGATATAATTCTGTAGGTCCTATGTTCAGCAAGTTAGTTGTGCCAGCTGGAGTTGCGAATAAAAAAGACAGAAAAAGAATGCAATATATAAACGACCTAAAAAGTGAATATGTGGATGTATTGAAAAGTTGCACATACATGTTCGACAAATACGACAAGTGGGATCCACTTATTTCTTTCGAACTGAAAGAAATACAATCAGGAAGTTACTACCACCTGACATCGAAGAATACTTTTGAGGATGCAATTTATCACCTTATAGACTGGTTCAGCACCTACTATACGAAGATCACATTGTCTACTTTCTCGAATATCCTCAAAGCTTTAAAGTTTAATAAAACAGGGGACTTTGTAATAAGCAACTTATTTGCGAATCCGTTTGGGTTCATCACGTTGGACCACTCTTATATAAAGTTTCAGCAAGCTTATCATATATGCGAAGGGTTGGATATTCACGTGGATAACACTACATTGATAAAGAAGTGGGCTATTCACACTGTACAAGAAAATAGCGGAAGCTTCTACAAGAACAAGATGGGCCATACACAATCTTGGCTAAATTTGCTTGAAAGATTTTGTCAAAATAACAACAGAAGCGATTTCGCAGAATTAAGCTCTGCTTTGAATAAACAGCTAAGGAGACTTGAATCTTCTCAGTCATCAAATCCACTAGAAAATAATTATACCTTTAAGGAATACATTAACTTTGAAAGGGAAGCTAGTGACAGCATAATGAAATGCTTCTACGAAGATAATGTATCATCATATGTTGACGACACGGAGTTCGACAAATTCATTCGAAATTTCGAAAATCAAGAAAATATGATTCTGGAAGAATTACAGGTAACTTCTATAAAAAGAGCAATAGAGAATGATCTTTCCATTATCACTGGTCCGCCAGGAACAGGGAAAAGCACCATAGTAAAAGCAGTTGTCATGTGGTACTCTCTTAAAGAAAATTTTAATATAAGCCTGATGGCTCCAACAGGAAAAGCTTTCAAAGGGTTGTACAATAAATGCAAAGACTACGTAAAATGCCCAAAGGTTTGTGGTACATTGCACAAGTGCTTACTTCACGCCTTTCCATCGATGGACAAAGAGAACCACAAACACATAGAAACGCTTCTTGATAAGAACACAAAAACCATAGAATCGACATTTCCTAGAAACATAGATATGATCATAATTGATGAGTCAAGTATGGTTGATATATTCCTATTTTCCAAACTAATGAAAAGGTTGCAAATGTTTACTTGCTGCAAACTATTACTATTAGGTGATGTAAAGCAGTTACCTCCTGTTGGTAAAGGTAGACCTTTCGAAGATTTGATAAATTGCGAGATATTTTACACTACATACCTTACTGTGATAAAACGTCAAGATACTGGAAAACTCAAGGATTCAATAATAAATATAAATAACCACGAGTTGTCTGAAGATGACTTCGATGGAGTTAATACAGTATTTATTGATCATGAATTCAGCGAAGAGGATGTTACACTACAGCTTTGTCAAGATATAATAAAATTATGCGAATCGGATGGAATATCCAAGGATGAAATATGCTTCATTTCTCCGGAGCACGAACGGAAAGGAGGAACCAAGGAACTAAACGAAATTCTACAGTACTTATACAACAACGACAATCACTTTGAGCATAACAACTTTAAACACCTAGATAAAGTAATGAGGATAGAGAACAAGTATCCTCTCGAAGCAGATGATGAGGACAATCAACAACATAAAGAAAGAGATTCTGTTATACGTGTCAATGGTGATACGGGGAGAGTGTTATTTGTTAGGGATAACACTTCCACTTCTCAAGATTCGAATTATACGGGAAAGAAAGTAAAGAACAAGAAACCTGCATACTTCCGGTCTAAAGACGCTACATGCTATGTTGAGTATGACGAAGATAGATACAGAGAAAAACTTACGTACAAAGAACTATATGAAGAGTTCACTGTAAACTATTGCAACACCGTTCACAAATGGCAAGGCAGTCAAGAGAAAGCAGTTGTGTTCTTTGTGTCCAACTTCCACAGCAGCTTACGATACCAGAATGCTTTGAAATTGGCTTACACAGCTATGTCAAGAGCAACGAAAAAATTGATTATTGTTGGGCACAGACCAACTTTCTTTAAAATTCAACATGTTCGTCAATTCAAGTTCATTTCAGGATTTATGAAATGTTTTACTTATCATGAGATATAGTTACTTTAATCGAAAATAAATAGATACATATTATTAATAGACCAAATTAAAAGTATTCTCTATAATATCCTTATTTATTCAAAGCAATAGAGTTCGTTTTCATTTGCATTTAGAAGAAATAATATTAACGTTCCATATTCAATACCTACTGCATATTCCGTATGTCTTCCTGTGCCAATCAGATATACCGAATTGTTTAATTCCTTCAATATGCTTCTTTGTACCATATCCTTTGTTTTTTATTAGACCATACTTTTCATCCAATTCCGGATGTTCGTTGCATAGCTCCTCTATGTACTTGTCTCGTTCCACTTTAGCTAGTATGGAAGCAGCAGCTATTGCACAGTACTTATTGTCCCCTCCTTCTATGCAGGAATGAGGAATCGACTGTAGCTCGTCCTTATTATTTAAGTATATGTATGACTTGAAATCATTACCGTCTACAAGAAGGAATATCTCCTTGTTTTCTTTATCTTCTCTTTTATTTATATTTTTGACGCATCCTGTAATAGATTCGTGCATGCTCGTAAGAACTGATTGGCGGATGTTTATGTTGTCTATAACGTCCTCACTTTTGTATGTTACACACCATGACAATGCGTTACACTTAATGTAGTCAGCTACTTCATTAATTTTTTTTATACTGCAGAATTTCTTACTATCTTTGAGGAGAGTATAATCGAAACATTTGCCTTGTTCACTATAAGGAGATGGTAAAGAAACAGCTGCAGTGTATACACGACCAAAAAGAGGTCCTCTACCTACTTCATCCACTCCTATTTGGTAAAACATTGTGGTTTCAGTTTCCTCACTTGTCACACCATAACGTTCAAACCAAGGATCTAAACAAACTTGAGGTTTCTTCTCCCTTTTCTTTTTTGAAGGTGCATCTGTAACTCCTTCATCTGAACCTCCTATACTTTCACAACTATCAACTTTATTCAATTCTCCTTGTTTTTCCATTCTATTGAAAGGAATAGGACATATATTATAGATAATATAACCACTGAAGAACTTTATGTTTAATCTTCAATTTTCTCTATGTATCTATTTATATTTTAGGTAGTATATACATATAGAATTTAGAATTCGAACTGGTGTAAAATATGAAACTCGAAAAGATTCATTTATTCGTTATTTTATTGCTCTCTCTTCTATTATGTTGTTGTTTAGGAAGAGGATCCAGCTCAAGTATTTTTGAGGGTATGAGTGGAGCAACTGCTGAAGGAGAAAAAGGGCAGGCAACTGTGGTTAAAACACCTGGAGGGCAAACTGTTGTTGCAACTCAGGAGAACACTGTGGATGGAGTACCTTCTAGTGATATCCCTTCAGGCCAAGAAGACTTGTATATACTGAAATCTGAAATCGTGCCCCCAGTATGTCCTGTGTGCCCATCTCCCTCTGTGTGCCCCCGTGAGAAACCCTGTAATCCTTGCCCACCTTGTGCAAGATGCCCGGATCCAGCTTTTGAATGCAAGAAGGTACCTAATTACAATAGCATTAATGACTCGTACTTACCTCTTCCTATGCTTAACGATTTTAGTGCTTTCTAAATCTAAAAATCTTCAAAATATTATATTATTCATACGACTATCTGTTCTATAAATAATAACGCGTAACGTTGTCACAATTCTTTCTTGCTTGCCTATTTCTTCTTCACATCTGCTTTATTTTTGCATGATTCATCCATCTGGAAAGTATTGCCTTTCTCATCTTGAGGTACTATTTTTATTATACATTTAGCCTTTTTTCCATACATAGGCTCTACACACCCTGATTCCACAGACTTCTTAGATTTTCTTGTTTGTCTTTTGATATACTTTTTCATGTTCTTCACTGAAATGTCTTCCTTCTTTTTACTTGATGTGGAACACCTCGCACGGAAGTGCTCATATCTGTCCCGTACATCACAATAGGATAGACCTGATTCTTTCCCTAACATTTTGTTCACTATCTCGTGCAGATTATAAACATACCTAGAAAATGAGTTTCTATCCTTCATATCTTCATTACTAATAGGATTAGATTTGTAATTCTTGACGAGATTTTCCCTGCAGTATCTGCAAGGCAAAATGTACACTAACGATTGCATGAATTTCTTGTATCTTCTTTTCTCATTTTCATTAGGTTTCACTGGGTAATTAAAGCTGATAGTGTGAAGTGTATGCCATAAGCTAGGTCCCCAAACACTAGTGAGCATGCCTTCCCCCATGTTGTATTGCTTTTTCGTGAAGTACCTCCTCTTTTTCTTAGAATGTGTAGTCTTCTTCTTCTTTACAGTTTTACTTCTATTACTGCTAACCATTTCCGTAATTTTACTATCTTGTGAACCTATTATTTGAAAGAAAGTAGTTGATGAGTATGTTGGGTCTACTATATCTATATTATTTAGAGATAATATTATGATCCTCTGAGAGTTCTCTTCATCGATATATGCGAAGGAATCGAAGAATAATAATCTTATAAATTATATACCACTAATACCATCGTTAGTTATTATAAGAAAAGAAAGTAAACAATACAATAGGAAAATGGACCCAGAAAATTCATCTTCATCCCCGATGCTATCCTCTATATACGGTACTATATCATCAGGAAAGTTTTGGATATACTTGATAATAGTCTTTATATTTATTGCTCTTTCAATCTATACTTATAAGAAGTACGTAACACCTATGGTGGATGAAAAGTATAAGGACAATCAGGAATTCTTAGACAAGCCAGTAGAAGAAAAGAAAGTAGCTGAACTCTATATGTTTATTGTCGACTGGTGTCCTCACAGCAAAGTAGCACTCCCAATATGGAATGAACTGAAGACTGAGACAGAAGGAAAACTAATTCATAACTATCAAGTAGTTTTTAATTTGGTAAATGGAGAAGAACAACCTGAATTAGCTGATAAGTTCAAGGTGGACGGATATCCCACAATAAAACTTATGAAGGGAAATCAGATCATAGAATACGACGCTAAACCCGATCTTCTAAATCTCAAAGAATTCCTTAACAGTGTTCTACAAGGTAAGTAGAGGCATAGTTGGAACCTAACTGAATCAACTCCTCGCGTTTTTCTCTATTCGTTAGGTACTCTAACCAGTCGTAATAATTGGACATATTAGCGTCACATTCGCAAAGTACTTCTTGCTCTATAGATTTTGAACCCGAATGTTTAATGTGTAAGTGCATAATAATCTTATTCATTGAGCTCTGCAAAAATTCTAAAAGGTTATTTTCTTTAGATATGTTCATGTCCGTGAACATGCCACCTACGTTTCTTACTCCTAATACTTCATTTTCCTCACATTCTTCTTCTTCTATGCATGTGCACAAAGGGTAATTATCCACTATACCCCCGTCTACGTAACATTTATCACCTACTAAACCTTCCTCAAATATAGGCTTAAAGAGAATAGGGAAAGCTGTAGACATCTCTATAGCTTTCAACAGTGTTATATCCGGGAACGTTTTGTGTGATACAATTACCTTCTCGAAATTGTTCATTTCCAAAGTAATGAAATGTAGGCTAATATTGTTGTATTCGAATAATTCTTTCAATGTTATGTCTACTGATAGGTCTTTTGCTTCTAATAAATGGCGAAATACCTCATAAGCCATGTTGAATTGAAATAAGCCTTTAGATTGGAATATATTAAAGAAATCTTCAGGCTGTAGTTGAAATACTTTATCCCATGGACGCTTTATAATGTAATCGTCTACTACGTTCCAATCATACTTTAGAGAAATTAGTGCTGCTATTATTGCTCCAGAAGACGTAGCATATATAGAATTTATATTCTCCATGGCGATGTACTCTTCTTGGCACAGTTTCCTAATGACTCCATAACTTATAAACGCTGTAGGCCCACCTCCATTTATTACAATGTGTTTTATCATCTTTCTCTGTTTAGATTAGTAAATAATATTTAAATATTTTCTCCGAACACAATAAGATATCACATAGTAAAAGATAACCCGCGATAGGATTCGAGTAGCATGAATATTTTTGAATTACCAGATGATGACAACATATCAGATAAAATAAATTTGGATGAATTGTATGAAAAGAAACGAGAGTATGACGAAAGCAAACTGGTAGTATATAATAAAATTTTAAGTCGTGTTCATACAAAAATAAAGACTACTTCCCGTCAATCCATAAATGAAAGATGCTGTTGGTATATAATACCTGAAATGATGATAGGAATAACAAGATACAACGTACAAGAGTGCACCTCATTCCTTTTATCCAAATTATCGGACAACGGATTTACAGTGAAATACACTCACCCTAACCTTTTGTTTATATGTTGGAATCATTGGATACCTGATTATGTTAGGAAAGAGATGAAGAAGCAAACAGGAGTAGAGATAGACGGATACGGAAATGAGATACAGAAAAATAAAGGAGGCACAATGAGCAACGGGAAAAAGACTTCTTTCTCTATGACTTCATATTTCAGTAATAACTTAGATTCAAATCACAAAAGCAAACAAAACAACTTAGTTGGAGGCAGAATAAACAATGCATACTCTAGTGATTCCTACCCACCTGCACCTACTCACAATACGAATCCTTCTCTATCTAATTTAACATTGACTACACCAGCACAAGTACAGTACTCGTATATGAATAATGCTAATCCTATTGTTAATCACTCACCGTTTGATAAATCTTCTCCTGCAGATTTGAAGTACGATCCAAACAATCACCAAATTTCATATGAACCTTACAAAATGACATATATGTCATCTACATCCAATAAGAGGAGTGAAGACAATGTTACAAAGAGTAGCAACAACAACAGCAGCTTGACCGACATGCAAATGAATCTTCCTTTGCCTCAGCAGCAGGAACCTACAGTCCTTACTTCTTCTAAGCGGGAACCACCAGAATATAAATCTGTTAGGACATACAAACCATCCGGTATATACAATGCTGAAATGTTTTCACAGTTAAAGAACAAGCTCAAGTGATAAAAGACAACAAACACAAATACACAAATACATCAATAATCATGAATCACAAAAAAATTAATGAAAGATGATGTGAAGGAAGAGGAATATACTATTCGTAAGTTGACTGTTTTTCTATTTATTTATTTATGAATTTATAATTATAATTTATGAATGAAGGAGGTTACTACATGTACATCATCTGTAGGGATTGACTTACTAGATCGTTCCTCTTTATCATTTTGCCTACTATGTCCGTTGTTACAGTGAACGGGTACACTACTTGGAAAGCTTTCTCTCCATCAAATAACGTAGAATCCGGTTTCATGAGACGGAACATGTTTAATTTTGTGTAAACAATCTCTAAGCACCTCTTCAAATTACGCACACCGTCCTCATTTCCAGTGTAATTTTCGATTATATAATGTATCGTCTCGTTAGGAATTATTATTTCTTCCTCTTTGAAGTTGACCTGTTCTATAATCTTCGGAATTAAGTACTTCGTGGCTATGACAGTTTTCTCCTTTTTATCGTAACCTTTCGTCTGTATTTTGTACATTCTATCTAATAGAATGGGGTTCACCTTCTTTTCGTCATTGTAACTGAATATGAAGAGACACTTACTCAAGTCGAATTCAATCTCGGAGAAGTACTTATCATGGAACAATGAATTTTGGGAAGTGTCAGTCAGATGAGTCAAAATACCTGCAATTTCCTCTCCTTTGGGTGTTTCACTTATCTTGTCCAGTTCATCAAAGTATATAACTGGGTTCATAGATTTCGTCTGAATGAGTATATCAACTATTTTACCCCACGTGCTTCCTTCGTAGGTGTATCCGTGACCCTCTAATACGCTACTGTCTGTGGCTCCTCCAAGAGCAAGGAAGGCGAATTCTCTATTGAGAATTTTACTAATGCCTTCTTTTACCAGTGTAGTTTTGCCAGTTCCCATTGGACCCTTAATAGCAATAGAAGTACCCATAGCTTTCGGATTACTTATCCATTGACCAATTAACTGCATTATCTGCATCTTTGCATCATTTAATCCGTAAACAGCGGAATCAAGAATAGTTTTCGAATTCTCCATGTACTCGTGGCACTTGTCCACTCCATCTGACATAGTCAAAGGCAAACTACGGTAGAGATTGAAAGGGATCTTCATGAAAGTATCAACCCAAGTTTTAACCTTAAAGAACTCTCCATTTCCGGGCTCCATGTGCCTTAGCAATGATATTTTCGACATAGCAATTGCCTTTAAGTAAGCCGGTATGGTTGACTCTAGTAACGAAATTCTGTATGGCTTCTGCACTATGTCGATTTTATTTATTAAGTTAACTTCTTCTATAACTTTCTTCTGTTCCTCTAACGATAGTTTGTTCTTGAAGTACTTATAGTCATTCATTAAGTTCTTTTTATTGACTACGCTTTTGTATTTGCGGGTGTTCTTAGTCTTTTGCTTTTTCTCTTTCCTGTTAATATTCTTCTTGATAATCTTTTCTTTCTTTTCCAGATTCTTTAACCCTTCCAATGCAATTTCATTGTCTTTATCTGTTTCAAGGATAGTTGTATATGGTAACTTAAGGGCTTGGATGGTACTGAGTTCCTTTTGAGCATGAAGAGAGTCCGTACGTAGCTCCTCCTCTTTCTTCAACCTTTTATTTTTGCGATCCACCTTGTCGCTATCGTCGGAGTCGTCCTCAGAAGAATCATCGTCCTCGCTGGATCCTTCAGATGAATTAGTACTGTACTCGTCTTCTTCAGAGTAATCTGTTTCGTACTCGTTGGGGTCACTTATAGACAAGATTAAGTTTATTCCGTTCTTCCCTTTCTTAGCCGACTTTACGTAGTACTCTTCTTGCGTCTCCTCATCTTCTGAATCGTACTCATCCTCCTCAGAATCCTCATCATCAGTATCCTCCTCCGATTCTTGTTCTGTTTCATATTCGGATTCCTCATCTTCTTCAACTACAGCTTCCTTACTATTTTGTTTTTTGGAATTGAATTTCTTAATCGGTAGTTGTTGCTTACTTGTATCTTTCTTTTTCTTCTGAGCAGCTGCTTCCTTTGCCTTCTTCTTCATGTATTTGGAAGGAAACATATTACTGAGAAATTTTTTATATTCCGCGTTGTCAGGAGAGTTATCCTCATGATCATTTATTACAAAATCTCCATCCTCATTCTCCGCATCATTGTCTGATCCACTATTCTCTGAGGAGCTGGAATCATCTCCGTTATTTCCTGATCGCTTCCTGTTATATTGATTCTTATTTTCCACTTTTGTATTTTTCTTGTTTGCTAACTTAGCTGCCTTTGCATTCTTCGAGTTTCTTGTATTATATTTATTGGTAGCTCGGTTTTGGACATTTTCTTCTAGGTCTTTATTTGAGTTATCTCCATTATCTCCTTTATCACTTGTAATATTTTCCCTATCCTTTTTATTGTTTCTGAAAGAGTTGTCCGTAGTAGGCATGACGAAAAATACTTGGTTTTTGCAAATAGTATAAAATATTGATGTTATTAGTTTATCATTCCTTGAGTATTCCTTTGGCGAAGATAATCAATTTTATATATACCATAAGGTACGTCCCTGTATTCACTTTGCAAGAAGCACGGCGGTTACATTTTCCTCCAATAGTAAAATTGATATAAATATATTTCTTACTTACCAAGGATCATTACATCTACATTATCATTAATAATTTATATCTGAATAATATAAGTAAAAAAGACTTATAAATAAGAGTGTATACTTGTTATACTTATTTCGTTACACCTTGTAATATGTCTGCTATACTAACAGATTATAATGAAGAATTTCCGAAAGGAAAGTCCTCTAAGATTATTGGTATACAATTTAGTATTCTATCGCCTGAGGAGATTAGAAAATCTTCAGTAGCCGAAATAAAAACAAGAGATACTTACATCAACAACAAACCAGTTATTGGTGGTCTTTTCGATCCGAGAATGGGTGTATTAGAGCAGGGTATAATGTGTCCTACGGATCAATTAAAGCACTTGCATACTCCAGGATACTTCGGTCATATAGAATTGGCCCAACCTGTGTTCTACGTGAAATATTTACCAACTGTCATAAAAATATTGCATTGCATTTGCTTCAAATGTAGCAAGCTAAAGATCAATAAAGAGACATATAACCATGCATTACAAATGAAACCATATAATAGATTTATTTATCTTCATACAATCGCGACCAAGGTAACTCGTTGTGGATCCGAAATAGCAAATGGTTGTGGATGTGAACAACCTACGAAAATTAGAAAAACAGATTTAGCAACTTTACATGCTGAATGGGCACCGAAAAGTAAAAACAGGAACAACCAATCAAGTAGTGGCGATCTTGTAAGCATATTGCTGACACCCAATATAGTCCAAACAATACTTAGTCGCATGTCAAATGAGGACATAGAGTTTCTAGGTTTCTCTCCCAAGTTTTCTCGTCCTGAATGGATGATATGTGAAGTGTTGGCTGTTCCTCCTCCTGCCGTTCGCCCTTCTATTAAGACAGATGGACAACAACGCAACGAAGACGACATAAGCCACATGCTTGTGGATATAGTTAAGACAAATAAAGACTTGAAAGATAGAATGGAACAATATGAAAGGGATAAAAATGCAATTTCACAAGATCAAAATACTTTAGAAAGGCACGTGAAGCACATACAGGAGTGGCACAAGCTCCTTCAGTATTACATATATGTTATGGTTGACAATACTAAAACTCAAGGTATAAGTCAAGCAGCTCAAAGATCTGGGAGACCACTGAAATCAATAAAAGAGAGATTAAATGGTAAATTAGGTCGTGTTCGAGGTAATTTGATGGGTAAGAGGGTCGATTTCTCAGCACGTTCAGTGATTACTCCGGATCCGAATTTGTCCATTCGTGAATTAGGAGTTCCCTTGAAAGTAGCTATGAATATCACTAAACCGGTAACGGTGAATAGATCTAACAAAAACTACCTAGCGAAACTAGTAGCGAATGGACCTAATAATTATCCAGGTGCAAAGATCCTGGAGAAGAAATCTGGATCAAAGTTCTTCTTGAAATTCTTCTCAGCTGATGATCCCAATACAGTCAACCAGAATCTTGTCATTGAAGAAGGAGACATAGTACACAGACACATGATGAACGGTGATGCGGTGTTGTTCAACCGTCAACCTACTCTTCACAGAATGAGCATGATGTGCCACATAGCAGTGATTATGTTCAAAGGTGACTCCTTCAGAATGAATGTTGCCTGCACTAAGCCTTACAATGCAGATTTTGATGGAGACGAGATGAACTTACATATGCCACAAGACGAAGAATCAGAAATAGAACTGAGGCATCTCGCTGCTGTTCCTTATCAAATGATAAGTCCCGCAAGTAATTCTTCCATTATTGGCATATTCCAAGATTCTTTGTTAGGTGCGTATATATTTACGCAACAAACAGTTATGAAGGAAGGGGAGAAAAATATATACGAACCTAGTGTCTACTTCAGCAAATTAGAGGCGATGCATCTGCTCATGTCCTTCAATAAAATAAATACAAAAATATTCAATAAAAAGGAAGATAAGAATAAAAAGAATGACAAGAACAAAAAGGAGATAAGTAGCTTTGAATTGTTGTCTCAAATATTACCACCACTTACGGTAGAGCATAAAGATGACGACAACCTCGTTACTAAGATAGTAGCCGGAAAGTACAATCAAGGTAAAATGTCAGCTGCTTCCTTTGGAAGCGGTAGCAATGGGTTGATTCAACGAATATACAACTACTTTGGTCCTCTAGCAAGTGCTGACTTCATAGATAATTTTCAAAACATAATAACAGAGTACATGAAAATCAATGCTTATAGCGTAGGCATAAGCGATCTTATAGCGAACTCTGAAACGAAGGTAAAAATAAAGGAATGTATAGATACGAAAAAAGAGCAAGTAAAAGAAATTCTTGATCGAGTGCACATGGGCATGTTCGAAAATAACACTGGAAAATCTGCTCAAGAAGCTTTGGAAAGCGAGATAGTGAACACACTGAACGCAGCCCTAAAGGATACAGGAACTATTGGTAGAGATCATCTAAGTCAATCTAACCGCTTCCTTATCATGGTGAAAGCTGGATCTAAGGGTAAATTGAACAATATATCTCAGATGCTCTCCTGCTTAGGTCAACAAGCTATTGATGGGAAACGAATTCCGTATGGATTTGAAAACAGGACGTTACCTCATTTTACCAAATATGATGACACCCCAAAAGCTAGAGGTTTCGTAGAAAAGTCGTTTATAGAAGGTTTATCTCCAGAAGACCTGTTCTTTCACGCTATGGCTGGTAGGGTAGGTCTTATAGATACAGCAGTGAAAACATCCAAAACAGGATATATTCAACGTCGTCTCATCAAAGGACTGGAGGACTTGAAAGTAGAATACGATATGTCAGTAAGGAACAACAAGAACAAAATAGTGCAATTCAGATACGGTGACGATGGAGTAGATACTGTATATGTAGAAAATCAGCACCTAGCTCTTATAGAGAATTCGACTGAAGAGATATATGAGAACTTCTACTTGGATTTGTCGAAAAACACAAAGTATCCTAACTCTTTCACCGAGGGTGCCCTGAAGGAGATGGAAATGAAAAAGTCCAAAGATAAACTCAAAACAAAGTGCATGTATTATATCAACATGATGCTGCAAACTAAAGAAGAAATAATAAAGAACGTTTTCAATAATCTTCTGGGTGCTAACGTAAGTATGCCTGTGTCATTCAAGCACATTATAAATAACATACACGGTGTACAATGTTTAATCTCTAGCGAGAAAGAAGGTCATGATAATTTTGTAGATATCACTCCTTTAGAGTATTTCGATATGCTAGAGAGCACAATGAACAGATTAGAACAGTTACATTTCTCTCCTCCTACGAAATTGTTCGAGGTACTATACTATTACTATTTGTCTCCAAAGAACATACTCATTATAAGGAAGTTCACAAAATCTTCCATAGTGCTTCTACTTGAAATGGTAGAGAAATTGTATAAGCAATCTCTTGTTTCCCCAGGTGAAATGGTTGGAATGATTGCGGCTCAGTCTATTGGTGAACCTACAACTCAGTTAACGCTTAATACCTTTCACAGTGCAGGTATTGCCACGAAAACTAATGTCATTACCGGTGTAGAAAGAATTGACGAGATACTCGCTTTATCCGATAATCCCAAGAGTCCTTCGGCTACTATCTACGTTCCTTCTCAGTGGGATACTGACAAACCTTATGTACAAGGTCTTATTCCCCAGCTTCAGCATACTCAACTAAAAAATGTAGTTTCATCCATACAAATATGCTTCGATCCTATAAATAACAACAATAAAGCTGATCAAAGTTTCATTGAAGAATACAAAGAATTTGAAAGTATCTTGAGAAAAGCTGCAGCAAACGGTAGTGATGATAACGCATGCACTTCAACCTATTCCAACTCCAATCCCGATTCTTCGAACAGGTGGATAATGCGAATGGTTATGGACAAAGAAGCGATGCTTGATAAAGATTTGACTATGGATGACATACACTTCTGTTTGGACCAATACACGAAGGAAAGTGTTTACTCTGATTACAATAATGATGAGTTAGTATTCAGACTAAGTTTCGACCCAAATGACAAATTGGGCACAGTCTCGGGTGAACCTCTTGATCAAACAGATGAAATATACTACCTCAAAAATATTCAAGATAAAATATTGAACAACATCATTCTCAGAGGAATTCAAGGTATCTCCACAGTAAACTTACGAAAAATTCAAGGCTACAGGAAACTTGACTCTCCCGAAAAGAAAGATAATAAAGATAAAACACCTACTAAAAATGAGGATGTTTGGGTTCTTGATACAGTAGGATCTAATCTCATAGGATTATTAGGGTTGGACTACGTAGATAAAACCAGAACTATAAGCAATGACATACAAGAAATTTACAGAGTTTTCGGTATTGAAGCAGCAAGGAAGTCTATTTACAATGAATTATCAGAAGTTTTCTCAGAAACTCATATTAATTACCATCATGTTAATCTCCTATGCGATAGAATGACATATTCACAGAAACCTATTTCTATATTCCGATATGGTATCAACAATGACGATGTAGGTCCTATTATGAAGGCAACATTCGAGGAGACTCCTGAGATGTTCTTTAGAGCCGCAAAGCACGCAGAGTTGGACGAAATGCGAGGAATCTCAGCCAATATAATGTGCGGGCAGCAAGGATATTACGGAACGAGCAGCTTCCAAATTTACACTGACCTAAAAGAAGTGGTAGCACAGGAAAAGAATTCCGACGAAATCGTAATTGAAAATAATTCGGTTATATTCCAAAGAAGTATCAATGAGGATATATCTAGAAATGAAAACTCTTGCAATGACCTCGCTATTGATAACCCAGCTGAAGAAGACTCAGGAGACGACGATTTCTCTGCGAATATGAACTGTGTGGATGACGAAGATCTTAAATTATGAGATAAACAAACATATCAATAAACAACCTTGTAAATAGTAATAAACTCTTTATGAAACTAAACTAATCTAGACCTAAGCTAGCCTCTATTCTCTCTATGCTCCCTGCTTTCCTTTCCTCTTTTCACAACAAGTAATATTAATAAAATATAGAAGCAGAAAGTATTTACATGTAAATACGTTCAGTCTTACTTTTTATTTGGTTCAATGAAAATTGATGACTGTACTAACGTCCCATCTTAAGTAATTAATATATATTATCTCCTATACATATATTAATTTATTACGTATATATTTAT
>MDTG01152437.1_pt1 | contig 45206 bp, 53 predicted proteins | sample 811421 | NCBI WGS metagenome assembly MDTG01 (sample SAMN05326645, study PRJNA326480) | marine metagenome | isolation source: seawater | place: Pacific Ocean: South East | collected 2011 | reverse complement strand
TAGTATAGAAATATTAGATAATTACAAAAATACAAAGTTGATAGAAACTATATATTATTTTATGAATTCATGGAAGTTAACATCAAATAAGTTAACGATTCATGAATATGAAAATAAAGTTAAAATACAAAATACGATTACAAATTTAAAAAAATGGTTTAGAAATAATAAACAATTATTTATAGATTTTGAATAAGCTCACCATTTTTATAAACTGCACATTTAAATCTTTGTCCACTGGGTTTGCTACATTTTTCAGCAGAACTATCTGATTCATAAAAGTATGTAAAACGTTCTTTATCAATTTTATTCCAGAAATAGAAAAAACCAATACCAGAACCGATTCCAATTGCAAGTCCACCTAATAATTCAACAGCAGAATTACATTTTGAATTCATTCTGGTAAAAATAGTACCAATAATTGTAATAATAAAAAATAATAACAATGATGGTTTACGATTATCATAAACAAATGTAGGATACATCATAAAACTAGCAACATGACATATAAAAAGTAAATTTAGGTCGACAATACTTCTTTTTTGATTTCTTTTTACAAGACTACATTGAGAAGGTTGAACACTGTCATCATCTGATGTACTAGGAATAAAGGAAAAAATGCCTACGGTTATCATTGCACCAACCAAATTTGAAAAAAATAATATATCGCCATTCATTAATGATGAAAATAAAACGATACAACCAATTATAGTTGAAGTTAATAAATTATACATATTTATAAAATTACCTAAATCTGGATTCATAATATGTATTATGAAGATATTATATTTTATTAAATATTTTGTGAAATATATCTAATAAAATTATTCAATAGCAAATTTTAATGCTTCTTCAATTGTAGAAATAGGAAAAAATGATATATCATTTACAATATCTTTATGTCCATGTTTTTCCATAAATTTTTCAAAATCTTGTTTATTATCTTCAGGAAATAAAAATGTTTTAACTCCTGCTTCAATACCTCCAAGGATTTTTAAGTCCAGTCCTCCGATTTCAGTTACTTTGCCTTGCAAGTTGATTTCTCCTGTTATTGCCAGATTATGTATAATTTTTCTATTATTTAATAGACTATATATAACAGTTGTAATAGCCGTACCTGCTGAAGGACCATCTTTTGGTGTAGCACCTTCAGGGCAATGAATGTGTATACATTGCGTTTTTGTATCTTCAAATTGTTTTAATAGTTTTTTTTGTATATCAATTGGTGTTAATTTCCATGCTAAAGATTTAGCTACACTCATACTTTCCTTCATAACATCACCTTGCTGTCCAGTAAGTTTTAATTCTAAGGGATTAGAACCTAATATTAATTGACTTTCAATTGGAATTATACCTCCACGTCCTAGCGCATTAGCCCATAATCCATTAATTATACCAATAGAATTATCAGAATGAATTTTCTTTTGTCTTATTGAATGACGTTCTTTTAGATATTTATTTTTTACTAGGTCTTTTGTAACTAAAATAGGTAGTTTAATAGTATTATTATAATTTAATAATTCTAAATTAATCTCTCCAACAATCTCAAATAAAAGTTCTTTTACTTTACGAACACCTGCTTCACATGTATATTTCTCAATAATGTATGTTAATACATCTTTTGTAAATTTTATTGTATCTTGTTGACCCATTTTTTCATAAATTTCAGGAAGCATATGTTTTTCACATATTACTAATTTTTCGTCTAAAGTTAGAGAATCAAATTTTATTCTATGAATTCTATCTAATAAAATTCTATCCATTGCTTCAACATCATTATATGAAAAGACAAATAGTGCTTTTGATAAATCAAGTTCAACACCAGAAAAATATTTATCTTGAAATACATCATTTTGTGAAGGGTCAATTAAATGTGTTAAAATACCAATAATTTCCCGCCCAGCTTCAGTGCGACTTACTTTATCTACTTCATCAATAAAAATAATAGGATTCATACATTTTGTTTCCATTAATACATCAACTATTTTTCCCCACATAGAGCCTACATATGTATAATTATGACCATCTAATGTAGAGCCATTACTTGAACCACCAATAGCAATAAAGGAGAATGGCCTTGAACCTTCAACATCTTTTAAACAATTAGCAAGACCTTTTTTTGCAAGACTTGTTTTTCCAACACCAGGTGGTCCTTCAAATCCGAAACAATATCCACTTTGTTCACCATTTATCCACTGTCCAACAATTCTTTCAATTTGTTTTTTAGCTTTATCATGTCCATGAACAGACTCATCTAAAATATTTTTAACATCTTTAATATAACTACTAATTAATTTATAATTGTTTTTGATTTCTATAACCTCGCTTGGAAATTCTAATTTATTACTTTTAAATTTTGATTGTATTTTTAAAACATCATCATATAATTCTTTAACAATATTTTCCGTTTCAGTCAACAATACAGTATATAAGGAATCAATCATATTTTTTTTTGTCATATTAGATGTATAATCAATAAATAAATAATCTTGATTTGTATTTTTTAGTTTTTCATTTACATAATTCAAAATAATAACTACATCATTTTTTTGTAGTTTCTTTATTGAACTTATTACCAAATCTATATTGTTATAATTTAAATTTGTATTTTCTTTTATTATAAAATCTTCTATTTGATTTACATATTTTGAAATTTCTGTATTTGTAAATTCATTTTTTTGAGGTATAAATGAAAATTGATTACATATTTTTTTAAATAATAGTGAGTTATTTTCCATACTAGATAGTATTGGTTCACGTTTGTATATACCAAATGGAATTTTTAATATACCGTCAATATATTGACGTGCTTTTGAACCTGAATCCTCTGATTTAGCTTTTAGTTCTTTTAATTTAGTCATTGCTTTTTCTTTTACATTTTCACTTGTTCGCATTAAACAAATCCTTTGCTCGAGAGGTAAATTATTTTCTAGGTCATAATTTATTAAACTATTTGTATATTCAATTGTTTGTTTCATTGCATTTTTAAATTTTAGTTTAATATTCCATGGAAGACTATCAAATAATAAATCTTGTTCAGGTGTGTTACTATTACTTTTTTCATCTAATGACAATATATCAAAAAGTATATATGCAATAAATTGTATTTCAAAATTATTGGAGTGAATAAGTAATTGTAATATAAGATTGCGTTGTTCGAATAAAGAAGAATGAATAAATTCTCTCGTAGTTTTCGAAATAGCTTGCTTTTTAATCATTTTAATATTTGTAGTATAACCTATAAAAAGATCGTATAAGCAATGACAGCTATTTACTAATAAATCTTTTAAAGAGAGAGATTTTTTAAAAGTATCAAATACTTCAGTTTTAAAAATTGGGTCATCAGGTAACAATTTATCAAGTAGTTCATATTTATCATCAATAAAATCACTATTTAAGTATTCAAGTGGTATATTATCAACGATTCCAGTTAAAATCATAGTTTGCTTGGTCTTTTCATTTTGAAATATAATTTTTACTCCGTACAATTGTAATAATAAAGAATTAGTTGAAAGCTTTGTAATGTTTTGAATATCAAGTGTTTCACACGTTTCTGCAATATAAATATCTTGCAATACACCTGATTTTGTATTATTTTTTTTTTCATTATTGTTTCTATTTTGTAGATTCCATGAAATAATTTTATATTTTAAAGGAGTAATATATTTTTGTATTATCATATATTTATCTATGAAATCATGATTATCTTCGTTTTGTTTTAATAAATTTGATAAATAATTTTCACCGAAGCTTATAAATAAAACATCATCTATTTTTTCAGTACCATATTGTTTTAAAATAATAGATAATGAATTGTTAATTTCTTGTAATTTAGTCAATAAGTCATCATTTATATCTTCATTAGCATTTATTTCATCCAAAAGTTCTTTTATATTAGAGTTTATATTATTTAATTCTTCTATACATGAATTAACATCAGACTGTTGTATTATTTTTAAATCTTTCTGTTTCTGAAGAGATAAATAAGTTTTATTAACAAACTCTTGGTAATTTAAGACCTTACTTAATATAAACTTTCTCACAAACAACGGATTATTGTCAAATAATCCTCCTACATCATCTCCACTAAAATAAATATTATCATCCATAATATATTAATATATATTATAAATGAGTTATAAAACTAATTTAAATTACGCAATATTTGTATTATTTTTTTTAATATTATATGGAATTAATATTTATGCATTTAAAAATGGATATCCTACGTGTGAGAATTATGTAACAAATACATATTTATATTTAGCATTAAGTATATGTTATATTTATTTTAATGTTAATAATTTTAAACAATATAAATATTTAGGTATTCCGGCATTTATATTTGGTATAGCATTATTACTATACATGTCTTTTTATTTTCCAAAAACAAAAGAGGGTATTTTTGTCAATCATTTAATTTGGTTTTCATTTTTATCATGTTTATCATTTATGATAATACCTGTAGTTTCTTTCAGTAATCAAGATAAAATAAACATGGCATTATTTTTTACATTTACTATTTTTATATTAATGTCATCATTCGTTTATCTTTTTCCTAAATTTTTTCAAAAAACGTTTTATTTTGTATTTCCAGGATTATTAATCGCATTGTTGATGATAATATTGATTGAATTATATTTTCTGTTTATTAGACAAGATTATCCGGATGAAATATTTAAATTTATTTCTTATGCTGTTATTGTATTATTTTCATTATATATATCTTATGATACACAATTAATGTTTTTAGAGGCAAAGCAATGTAGAAAATACGCAAATTATCCCAAGTCTAGTATTAAATTTATATTAGATGTTGTAAATATATTTGTAAGGACATTATCAATACAACAAAGATAAGTTAATAGCTAAATCAATATAAATATAATTTGAAAATATAAATAATGGGAATTCCAAGTTATTTTTCACATATAATAAAAGAGCATAGAAAAATTGTTCAAACATTGCAAACACTGCAATGTGTGGATAATCTATACTTAGATAGCAACTCAATTATTTATGATATTATACACAGTTATGAAAAAATACCACAAAATATGAATAGTATTTATAATGATATTTGTAAAAAAATAGATAAATATATTGAAACATGCAATGTTCAAAAACACATAATTATTGCATTCGATGGTGTAGCGCCTGTTGCAAAGTTGGAACAACAGAGAACAAGACGCTTTAAAAGTGTTTTACTATCAAAATTAAACGAAGAAATCAAAGAAACAAAATCAAAAAAAGAATTTGATACAACCTGTATAACACCAGGTACTGAATTTATGACAAATATGTGTAAATATATAAAAAATTATTATAAAAGTAAAAAAAATATTAAATTATCATTGAGTGATGAGCCAGGTGAAGGTGAACATAAAATATTTGAATATATACGAAATAATAAAATACATCATATGTCATCAAATACATTAGTATATGGACTGGATGCTGATTTAATTATGTTATGTTTGAATCATTTGGATTTTTGTCCAAATATTTATTTATATAGGGAAACACCTGAATTTATAAAACACTTAGATGATACATTAGAACCAAATAAAGACTATTTATTAAATATAAAATTGTTAGCAGATAAATTAATTTTAAAATTAACAAATAAAGAAGATTTTAATATGAATGTAATACAAGATTATATTGTATTATGTTTTTTTCTAGGAAATGATTTTATGCCGCATTTTCCTACATTAAATATAAGAAGAAATGGTATAGATGTTTTAATGGAATCTTATAATAAGTGTAAAACGGATGATATTGATTTTTGTCTTACTTTTGGAAAAGAATTAGTATGGAAAAATATTAAATATTTATTAGAATTAATAAGTAAGGAGGAAAATTCATTATTAATTAATGAAACTAAGTATCGAGATAAAATGCAAAAACGGCATTTTCCAATCAATACACCTGAAGAAAAAGAACATAAATTATTAAATATGCCTATTATTGATAGAATAAAAGAAACATATATAAATCCAGAAGAAAAAGGGTGGGAAGATAGATATTATGATATATGTTTACACATGAAAAGAGATAATATAAGATTAAATCAATTATGTACAAATTATATGGAAGCATTAGAATGGACATATAAATATTATCGATATGGATGTCAAGATTGGGAATGGAAGTATGATTACAACTATCCGCCGTTACTATGTGATTTAATTAAATTTATACCTTATTTTGAAACTATATTCATAAAGAAAAAAGAAAAAAATCCTATACATCATTATATGCAATTAAGTTATGTATTACCACCGACTTCACATAATTTATTACCAAGTGAGATTGTAAAAAAAATACAACATATACAAGAGTGTTTCCCTGAAGATATAACATTAGAATATACATATTGTCGGTATTTATGGGAAGCACATTTAAATATACCCGATATTAGTTTAAATAAGTTGAAAGAAATTATTATTTAGATTTTAATACAACTATTGTCTGTTTCTTCCGTTTTAATAAAATTCTTATATTGAGATAGTTCTAATTTATAATTAGGGTCTACGTATATGGCATGAAATTGTTTAAGCCAATCTTTTTCTTGAAAATCATCATTGGTAATTTTTGTTAATTCCAAATAATATTTAGCAGTTGACCAAGGCCATTGACTATATTGTTTTTCGGGAGCAGCATGTGCCCATGAATCTAAAATATGTGTAGATAAATTATGTTTTAATATTTGAAATCTTTCTTCCTCATTTTCAGGAATTAGGTCAATCATATCTCTAATAACAACGTATGCGTTTCTCATTTTGAATTTGTAATATTTAAAATAAGAAATTTAAATTTCAATTTTTTTTAAATAACTTCTCATGGAATTCCCAGGATTTCAGTGGAAATATTAAATTATTGTAAACGACAACAATATAATATTTATATAAACTCTTAGTAAAAAATATGATTCTTAGATATTACGATAAAGGTCAAATACATTTTGAATAGTTTTACTTTTTGTTGTTTTATTAAATTTCTTTTTTGATTTTTTATTTTTAATATTTTTTTTAGTTTTATGAAATCGTTTTTTACTATTTAACTTACTTTTAGAACGAGCTGGACTGTATTTTAAAAACCATCTTTCGAATTCAGGATCATTACGATTTAATTCATTATATTTTTCATTCTTTTCTGCTCTTATAGAAGCCAATGTGGGTTGTGTACCTTCACAATCAAGACTAAAGCGTTTTAACAAGCCTTTCTGTTTTAAACGATTATGTTGTTGTACTTCATATAAAAAATTAGACATACACAAAATACGGTCTGGATCAAAATATGGCCTATCAGCATATCTAAATGCTAAATACATGCTTAACATAGTATCAATTGTTGCAACTTTTATTTTTTTTTTATTAATAGATAATTTATTGTAACTATGACAACCAATTGTTTGATATATGAATAAAACGGTATCTTTTCCAATAATAATTTCATAATGCTTTGGAATTATTTCTCCAATTTTTTTATGTAATATAGCTTTCACAAAATCATAATTTTTTAATTTTTTTAAAACAAAATCCTTAGTTTTTTCAATATCTGTACTTAATACATCAAAATCCGGTGTTTTAGAAAATAGTTTTCTAACGTCTGATGGCATATATTTTGAATACAAGTAACTTGCATACCCGCCAAAAAATACTACTCCATTTTCAATTAAAGCATCTTTTAATAATTCAAATATTGGCTCATCTTTTAATTTCTTATTATGTAATGATCGTTGAAAGTCACTGTAAACACACACTTTTTCTTCAACTGGATAATATGTATTTAACAACGTAATACGTCTTAATATTTTCTCCCATCGACTAGTATCACCTGCTGGTCTAGATAACTCTAAATATAATGACATACGTAAAAAATTAACAGGAGCATAATAAATTTTATCGACAATTTTGGAATCTTTTTTAATATTTTTGTAAATTTGAGGATGTAAATAAGTTATATCAGCAATAGGAATAAAATTTACAAATACTTTATATGTACCGTAATGAACACCAGACTTAGCTTCCACCTCATTATATCCATTCTTAACATATAAATCTACTAATTCTTTTGCATGACGAATAGGATACATAGAAAAGAAATCATAATCTGGTATTTCAAGTGTGTAATCATAAAATTGTTTATCTTTTGGTAAAATATTATTAATTGCTGTTCCACCATAACAAATTAATTGTCTAGATTTTAAAAAATTTTCAACAATAGAAACAATTTTTTTAACTTCTGGTGTGTCAACTTTTTGTTTATTGACAATTTTTTGTGCATTATCAACTGCATGTCTTAATATTGCTAATTCACAATCTTGAAAATTTAAATTTTTATCACATACAACTGTCATATATATAGTTAATAAAAAAATTACATATTGAATGAATAGTAATCTGCTTCTACTGGGCGAGTTGCGTAACTTAATTTTGGGTCTTGTGGTTGTGGTGCTTCCATGAGTTTTTGAATGAATCTTAATTTCTCTGGTTTTAATACAAATGCTTTTCCTTTCTCATTAAAAAAATTATTATAAAATGTTAAATTATCGTCATTATTTTGCATACACATACATACTAATTGACATCCATATGACATATGTAGTGGTGCTTTTACATTGTTAGCATCAGGTGATAAATCAGGCATTGTTAAAGTCATATTTTTTCTGTTAAACTCTGTTAATTCTTGAAAATCCGGATTATAGGTTACATTATAATCTCTTAATCCTCTCATAAAAACGGAGTTACTTGCAATATTTACATATTCATCAAATTTAGTATTTTCATAATCAGGATTGGTTTTATCTACAATAACGATTACTTTACCAGTAAGAAGTAAAAGAGGAACTCGTCCTAAATTACGACCATTAAACTCATAACTAAATTTAGGACCTAATATTCTATAATTATCTATATTTGTTCTAATTGCATCAGCCATTTTATCATATATTCCTTTATTGTTTGTTTTAATTCTGAAATGTAATATAATTGGATCATTTGAATTAGGAGCTCCTGATGAAAATGCATTTGAATTTATAATATTTAATGCGTCTCCCAAGTCGATTGAATTATATGTACCTTTCATAGTATAGTCGGTTTTATTTGATACAGAAATTATTGGTTTATCATCTACTGAATAAATTTCAAAATCAAGACATCTACATCCTTGCATTAAACAAATTTTAAGTGCATCAGTAGATACATATGAATTTTTGAATTTATAAACAGCACAACAATTATATGCACTCTTAATATAGTAATCTCGTAATAAATATTTACAATCAGCTTCCTGTTTACTAATAGAACGTAATGGAGCAGGAGAAGAATATGTATTATTCATTGCATCTTCATTTTTACTTTTTTCTTTACTTTTCTTTCGAATATATACTAATAGTAAAACAATTAGAATTGCGGTTAATAAATAAATTATATATGTGGTAGTTGGAGAACATGAATTATTACCTGCTCCACCTAAATTAATTTGATTCAAAGTTATTATATTTTTATTTTTAGTAGCCATAATATATATTTATATATTTTTAATTATTTTATAAACATTTAATGTAAAAAAAGATAATTCTATTTCATCTTCATGTACTTCATTAAATATAATGATACTATTAATAATACATTCTGTTATATCATATTTTAATTCTTCATTAATTACATCAGTAAGTTTAATATATTCAAAAAATATATCTAAAATATCAATAACACTATAACCATTATCGTAATAATAATTTAATATATGTATGGCGTCTTTTATATTATCGTTTTTTAAATGTGTTAAAAAATTATTAAATTCTGTAAATTTTATATTCGAACATATTGTTTTCACATAATCTAAATTAATATTGTTTTTCTTGTTATTTAATATTTTAATTTTATCAAGATAGTTCAATATAACACGAATAGAATTATTAGAAATTTTTATTAGAAAATCAATAGCATCATCATGTATATCCATTTTTTCTTTTTTTATAATAGTCTTCATTATAGATTTTAGACTGTTGTAATCAAAATTATTAATTTTTATCATATATTGTTTTGATTGAATACTTTCTATCACTTTATTCACATTACTACATGACATTAAAAAAAATACATTTGTACTATACTTATCTATAAAATTTCTTAAAATTTGTTGATTTTGAATTGGAATATAGTCTATATCATCTAATATAATAAATTTTTTTTTATCCGGTATAGAAGAATATGTTTGACAGAAAGTTCTTATATCTTGTCTTAATTGTGATATACCTTGGTCATAAAGTGAATTAATAAATAATATATTATCTTTATAATTTTCATAATTTTCATAATATTTTTTTATAATTAATTCTATTAGTGATGTTTTTCCTGTTGACATACCTCCGACAAAAATTAAATTCAAGTTTTCTATTGTAATAAATGAATTTAATATGTCAACAAAATTATCTTTAATGAGAAAATCTTCAATTTGAATAGGTTTATATTTTTGAGAAATAAATTTCATTATTAATATTCGTAAATAATTATTTAAGTGTTTCTAATAATAAAATAAAATGGATAATTTATATGAAATTTTAGGAATAGATTCAAATGCATCAATAGAAGAGATTAAAAAAGCATATAGAAAACAATCTTTATTAAATCATCCAGATAGAACTGGAGGTTCATCTGAACAAATTAAAAAAATCAATGAAGCATACGAAATTTTAGGTGATCCTCAAAAAAGGAGAATTTATGATATGGAAAGTTCAAATCCATTTTTAAATATGTCTGGTAATAATATTAATCCGATGGATATTTTTTCAAAATTATTTAATCCTGGAAATTTAAATAGTGAAAATCAATCTGATATTTTTAATAAATCAGGAGTTGATCCTATGTTTCCATTTGGTGGTATGGGTGGCATTGGAGGACCCAAGATACATATTTTTAGAGCAGGAGGAAATAATATGCCTTTTCCTGATTTTGAAAATATGAATTCTGTTGATGAACCTGAGGAAATTGAAATAACAGTAAAATTGTCATTATATGAAGCTTATAATGGTTGTAATAAGCCAATAGAAGTAAATAGATATATTGTAAGAAATAATAAAAAATCTTATGAAAAAGAAACGATTTATGTTAATTTTTATAAAGGAATTGATAACAATGAATGTATTATTTTATCACAAAAAGGAAATATAATCAATGGAGAAGTAGGAAATATCAAAGTAAAAATACAACTTGATTTTAAAGATAATTTTTCACGTAAAGGGTTAGACTTAATTTATAATAAGTATTTAACGTTAGAAGAAGCATTTTGTGGATTTTCATTTATGTTAGACCATATAAACGGAAAATCTTATAAAATTAATCATAATGGAGAATATATTATTCAACCCAACTATACAAAAGAAATACCTAATATGGGATTTCAACGTGAAGATAATTTTGGAAAGTTAATAATTATATTTCACATTATTTTTCCTGAGAATATTTCACTTGAAAAAAGAAAAAAAATAAGTGAAATCTTAAATGGTGAAGATACATTAGAAGAAGAGATTTCTAATGTATAAAGAAAATATATAATAATATTTTAATAAGTTATTATATGTTTAAGAATAATAATATAAAAAAACTATTAAATAAAGAAAATAAAGTTCCTGAACGTATAAAAAAATTTGTTAAAGAAGGAAAAATAAAGAAAATTAAAGAACAAGAGGAAGAAAAAAAAAAGCAATTGAAAATGAAAAAAAAAGACAAGAAGAAGAAAAAATAAGACAAGAAGAAGAGAAAATAAGAGAAGAAGAAGAAATTATAAAATCAAAAATTTTGATACAAGAAAATGAGAATATAAAAATTATAATAAAAGAAAAAAAAAATATAATATTGAAAAATATACATTTAGAATTAGAAAATATAAATATTAAAAATGAAAAAATAGATGATATACATAGATTATTAGAGATAAATTAAAATATATTATTATTATATGTATCATATTCTACTAGGAATTTCTGCATTAAAGTCAATGGAACCATTTTTTAGGAAAGATGTGTTGCAAACATTGAATAATGAAGAATTTTTATTTTTAAACACACTTATGATATCAATATTAATTATAGCATATACAATTTATATGTATTTTACAAAAAAAACAACAATGAATATAGCAAAAAAATTAAAAACATTTTCATTAGCACAAATAGTATTTTTGATTGCATTAGCATTTATAACATTTATATCGACTGTTTCTATTTTTAAAATTAGTAAAGACTTTAATAGTCAGAATCTGAATGCATTAATTAAAACATTAACAACAGTATTTGCTTTAATTATAGGTGTTACATTTTATAATGAAAAATATACTGCTACACAGATTTATGGTATTATTATTACGATTGTAGGTATTTATTTAATAACAAAAAAAGATTAGATAAATTTTAAATAATATTTATATAAATAAAACTTGTTTTAGTACTGTATAGATGACTTCTAATTGTTTTGAAAAAAATAATACAATATTTTGTATTGAAGATTTATCAGTTGAGCATTTTAATATGAATTATCTGTATTTACTAAAACAATTAACAAATATAGATATAGAAAAAATAACCAAAAAAGATTTTAGTAAATTTGTTGAAAATTTATCGAAATCACATATTATAAAAATAATTAAGATTAAAGATACCTCTAATATTGTAGCTACAGTAACCATATTAATTGAAAATAAAATTATACATAATTTTGGTAAAGTTGGACATATAGAAGATGTGGTAGTGGATAAATACATGCGCGGACTTGGTATTGGAAAAGAAATAATTGAAATTGCCAAAAGGGAATGTAAAGAATGTTACAAAATAATATTAGATTGTCATAATGAAAATATAAAATTTTATGAAAACTGTGGATTTAAATTAAAAGGTAATGAAATGGCAATTTACTTATAATAATTACTTAGAAATATTTTTTATGTAGAATTAAATCACGTTAATACAAATAGTATTAAAATGATTTACTCGTGTAGAGAATTGAACTCTAATCTCCTCCGTGTAAAGGAGGCATACTAACCATTATACGACACAAGCAATTTAACAATTTATACAAAATCTAATTGATACGCTTAGTTGGAATATCCGCACAAACTAAATACATAGAATTTTCAGTTACAATTATGTATTCAGTTTCAACTTTGTAAATTTTAACAATTGGACTAGTATACTCATCTTCGCTTTTTACCAATAATTTTTCTTGTGTATCTTGATGTACTCCAATAAGTACTTTTTTTTCTAATGATTGTATCCAGTAATCCATCATTATTGGTTTATCTTCTACTATTGATAATTTAAATATATGATTCATTGTATTTGTTGTTGGCATTCTATAACTATTGGCTTCAATAGAGTTTGTCTCTGACATTTGAATTAATAAACGTAAAATTCTTTAAATCTTTTTTAAAATATTTAATATAAATTACGTATTTTTTAATTAAAATTTTATATGAATTTATAATATGGTTGAAATAAACAATAAATTATATAATCTACAATTAGAAGAAACATATGAACTTTATATTGATATACCAATTAAAGAAATAATTATTAATTATACAACTTTATTAAATTATTATGTAATATATTCAATTGAGAATGTAAAAACAAAAAATATTAATATATTTAATAAAGGATTTTCATTAATATCAAATGTATTTATAACTATTTTAATGTATACACGTTCTTTAAATACTACTATACATCACACGCAAAAAGCCATATTATATTACATTGAATATATTACTCAGATAACAGACAAAGATGAAAATATGTTTTTTAACTTAACTTTAAAAGATGCAATTGTATATGTTTATACAAAAACTATATATGATATTAATGAGAAAATTAGATCAAAATATGTTATGTCAAAATATGAAAATGAATTATTTAGAATAATTCATGTATTAATTTTTAATTATAATAATATTGTATTATTTTTTTCTGCTCTGGAAATATTTAAGTCGAAAGATATAGCTGAAAAAAAAGAAATACTATTAAACCTACATTTATTATTTAATGAATTTGTATTGAAATATTATAATAATATTTATTCTGACAAAATAAGCTCATATATAAAAAAATTAGATAATTGCATTTATGAATTAAATAATAATAATGAATTCAGTTATAATGACACTGATGAAATTTTATGTTTTATTAATAGTGAATTAGAATAATATTAATGTATGTAAATTATTTTTTTACGTATTTTAACTTTTTTTTCTATTTTTTTTTCTATATCCATATTATTTTCGCATATATTTACATTTGAATATTCTTTAATCAACATTTCTTTTAAAAAGTTATATACTTTATATAATGATTCCATTTCACATTTGCCTACTATTAATACACTACCAGTTCTAAAAATCATAAATGAAATAGTGCATTCATTATCAATATTATATTTACATTGAATTCCTGGATAAGAACATGCATCATATGTAGCATTAATATTATATTGATATTTTAATATTTTATACATTTTCTCACGGTCTATATAGTATCCACATCTGAAGTTAGAATTTACTAATACCGTTTCACTATGTTCTGGAATATTTAACTTTACATGGGTTATAATATTTTGCAATATATTTACAACTAATTCTAAAGTCTTTTGATATAATATTTCACACTGTATACCAGGAATTTCTAGTTTTCCGGTATTAAATACTTTTACATGAATTTCCTTAAAATTTTTATTATCATTTAATCTTAATATCATAACAAAGCAATTATAAAAAGCACTTTTTTGCTTGGACCTATAAGATATGATATCTTTTTTACACAGACCAACATTTATTTTTCTAACTTCTTTAAATATTTTTGTCTTACCATGATTACATTGATTAGAATAAATAACATCAACTTTATAATAATCTTCATTATTTAATTGTTCATTAACATTAGCTAATTGTTCTTCACTTTGCAAATTAAATTTCATTTGTTTTTTTATAACACCATTTTTCATTTGACCATATTCCATTATAGGAATTTTCCAAAAAACATCATATAAATCAATATTATTTATATTTAAATAGGTTATCTTAGTTTTGGTAGATATATACAGGTCAGAGGATTTAGGAATATCTTCATTGATATCATCACTGATAATATTATTTTTTTCTTCAATGCGATTATCAATTAGATTATCGTTATCTAAAAAATTTTCCCAGTCATCATCTAAGTCAGTCATTTGATATAATATATAATAATTATGTTTAAAATCAATTTTTTAAAATAATATATTATAAATAAATTTTCTTTTGCTATGTATATATCATTATGATAAGTAATTGTAATATTAAAAAATATGAAACTGATATTCCATCTATTAGTAAACCAATACCTATTAGAAAGGTAGACAGCTTTGAATCAAAATCAAATAATAATAACTTTGACCCAAGTAAATCATCACCACCAAATAATTTTATGATGAAATTAATGACAAGAATAAATCATTTCAATAATGATTCAACCTTTTCAGAAAAATAATGTAAGCTGTTATTATTAACATTATCATAATTATGTATCAAATTTTTTGCAAATGTTAAAAAAGAATACATTTCTTTATTATCAATATTACTCAAATGTAATTTTATAATTTTAATTATTATTTCTCTTTTATCTAAGTTATAATTGTGTGATAATTCTAAAATGTAATTCATTATTAATTCTTTATCTTTATTTTTTAAATTGTTGTAAATTTCGTTCCATTTTTCAATATTAATAATATTTTTCATATTCTTCATATAAAATATTCTTTTATTTGTTTGTAAATAATTAATCATACTTCTCATATCGGATTTGAATATATCTTGTATGTCTAATATTGTATCATTATCAATATCCATATTTTCTTTTATTGTTATTGATTTTAAATAGTTGAAAACTAAATTATTAGGTAATTGATTAAAACGTATTCTTAAAAATTCATTTTGTAATGATTGTTCAATTTTACTAATGTAATTGCAAATCAAACAAAATGTTACTTTATTTGAATACATATATAAGAGTTGTTTTAGTGCGATTTGTGCATTTTTTGTCATATAATCAACTTCATCAAGTACAACAAATTTTGTTCCATTAACAAATAAAGATTTTGATTGTACAAATTGTGATATTTGCATTCTAATTACATCAATTCCCCTTTCATCAGATGCATTTAAATGTATTCTTAGCTGTTTATTAAGTTGATTATTTTTTTCTTGATATTTATTAATTATGTTTATAATTGTTGTAGTTTTTCCAGTACCAGGTGGTCCATAGAGTAAAATATTAGGAAATTCATTAATAGTTAATATATTTTCAAATAACTTTTTATTAATATCATCAAGTACGATTTCTTCAAAATTTTTAGGTCTATATTTTTCAATCCATGGAATATATTCACTCATTTACATATTATAATAAAAATCTTTTATATTATAATATATTTAATGTTTATTTAATATAATTATTAATGCATGAATTTTTAGCTGGAATGGTAAGTGGAACAATACAAACATTTATTGGACATCCATTTGACACATTAAAAATCTGGCAACAAAATAAAACTATACTTAAATATCCAACATTAAATATTAAAAATCTTTATAAAGGAATTAAAATACCAATTGTTCAAAATCCATTACTTATTGGTACAACTATATATACTAATAACCAAGTTTATGAAAAATATAAAAATATTTATTTTAGTAGTTTTTGTTCTGGAGTAGTAAGCTCAATTTTATATACTCCACTTGATTATTTGAAAATAAATTTACAACAGCAAAATAATTTAAATATATATAAATCATACAATAGATTTAATATTGTTATGATGCATGAAATTCCTGCAAATATGATATTTTTTTCAACTTATAAAATATTAACAAGTCATGAAATAAATAATAATATATCTGGTGCATTAAGTGGATTTTGTTGTTCAATAATAATTTATCCAATTAACACCATAAAAACAAGAATGCAAAGTAATATGGAATTGACTTTTTATGATGTAATAAAAAAAAAGAAATTATATAATGGAATAAAATTTAGCTTGGTTCGAAGTATATTATGCGGAGCAATAGGATTACCGTTATTTGAAAAATTAAAATCTTCCTAATAGATATGATTATTAATTTACCACAAGAATTAATTTTAAGTATTCGTGATTTTCTTTTTGTTGAATGTGAAGAATGCAATAAAATATACACATTAAATGAAGTAGAAAAAGATATTACTATGACTTATTATAAAGCTATATTTGATGATGATTATCCGTTTCCAAGAATTTACAAGAGTTTTAAGTATTTATGTAAAAAATGTATAATTGATTTTAAAGAAAAATTGATTGCACCACTTAAATATTAGTGTTCATATTAATTATGTCAATAGAAATGAATGACGAAGGTTATTTAGAATTAATATTGGGTCCAATGTTTTCTGGAAAGACTTCTAAGCTGATTGAAATATATAATCAATGCAAATATTGTAATATTGAAGTATTAGTATTAAATCATTCTATTGATGAACGTTATAATAATGAAATGTTATGTACACATGATAAAAAAGAGATACCCTGTTATAAAGTTTCAGACTTACTACATGTACAAACATATAGTAGTTTTACAAGTTCAAAAGTAATACTAATAAATGAAGGTCAGTTTTTTAAAAATTTGTATATGTGTGTAAAAAATTGGGTGGATATTTTTAAAAAACATGTATATGTTTGTGGATTAGACGGAGATTTTAAACGATGTTGTTTTGGGGAAATACTGTATTTAATACCAGTATGTAATAAAGTATATAAGTTAAATTCATTATGTGCTACATGTAAAAATGGAAAACATGCATTGTTTTCGCATAGGATTACGTCAGATAATCAGCAAGTAAAAGTGGGTTCTGATAATTATCAACCACTATGTCGTAAATGTTATTTAGAAACTACTTAAATTGAACTTGATTAATTAAATAAAATGGATGAAAAAGATGAAAAAGTTGTTGTTACTGAGAAAAAGAAAAGAGGAAGAAAGCCTAAAAAACAAGTTGAAGTAGATAATCTAGTTGAACCAGAGGTAAAAGTTCAAAAAAAAAGAGGTAGGAAACCAAAAGGCGGTAAAATAGTATCAAATGTTAAGTCTATTGATAGTGATAATTTTGTAAAGACAAATGTTGTTCTACATTTAAAGTGTTCATTGGATGATTTAAATAATGAACAATCAGATGATAGTAGCAAAGATATACAATCGTTTGAATTGAATCAATCAAAGAATAACAATAATAATCTTGAATTTGAAATTTTGAATAAAGTTGAAAGTGAAGAACCTCAGACTCAATCACTAGAGTTATCTGTAAATAATAGTGAACATGACGAGAAAATTATAAATATAAAATTAAAATCTTTACAAAAGCAATTATATACTAATAATATATCTGATAAAAAATCAGCATGTTTTTGGTGCACATGTGATTTTGATAATCCACCAATATATATTCCAAAATATAAGTCAAACGAAAATTATTTTGTATACGGTTGTTTTTGTAGTCCGGAATGTGGTGTTTCATTTTTAATGAATGAAAATATAGATTCATCTGAAAAGTTTGAAAGATGTCAGTTATTAAATTTTATTTATGGTAAAATTTATAACTATAGTGTCAATATTAAACCGGCACCAGATCCTTATTATTTATTAGATAAATATTATGGTAATTTATCCATTCAAGAATATAGAAAATTATTAAGAAATGATAGATTGTTGATGATAATTGAGAAACCATTAACAAGAATATTACCTGAATTACATGAAGAAAATCATGATTTTTTATCTATGAAAAATTCTATAACAAATAATTCGACATATCAAATAAAAAGAAAAAGTACTTCAACAAAGGTAGCAAATAGTATATTTAATTAATAATTATATATTAATAAAAATATTATGAATATATAAAATGGTAAGTATTGTTGTATTTGTAATTTATACTACTATTGTGGGTATATCATTATCTTTATCAGAATCAAGTGAATTAACATTAGAACAAAGAAGAATTATTACTCTAATTTAATTTATTTCATTGAGTCACAATTTATTTTTCCAAATAAAAATGTTATAGTAGACCAGTTTTTTTTATGATCTTTGTATTGTTTTTTAAAATAAAATATAAATCCAAGAATTAATAAAAATATAATTACAAATTTATTGATTTCTAAATAATTTTCAATATATTTGATATTATCTGTGTATAAAACTTCATCAGTTTGTTTATAGTATTTTATAAATGATAAACAAATATACCCAACTGATAATAATAAAAATATAATTAATGTAAAAATTGGAATGTTTTTATTAAATAAAATAAATAGTAAATAAATAATAATAGATATTTCAAATGTTTTAATTGGATTTAAACCTTCAAGTGAAGTAAAATCTACAGCAAAATACAATAAAAAAAATGTAATTAAGTTTTTAATTAGAATATTATTTGTTAAAATATATCTTATTTTACATCCTAAAGTTTCAGCAGTAAAATTTCCCATTATTGCCAATAATAAAAGAAAGAAGCCAGTTAAAATTTTTTCGTTGTACTCACTTTTAATCATGATATATAGTGATGAGAATTAATTTATATTATTGATAAAATAATTTTTATTTATTTTATATTTATTTTGACAATTAGTAACGTAATATTCATAACAATCATATGGAATTACATCTTCGTAATTGGTTATAAAATTTGTCATCATATAATTATTAACAGCATTTTCAATTTCTGTTTTTTTATCCCATTTTAAACAATATAACCCAAAAATATGTTTTTCATTTTCGATTTCATAATTATTAAAATAATGTAAAATTTCATAAATTTCTTCGTCTTCGATACTTATTAGTAAATGTTTATTTTCTTTCAACCAGTCATTATATAACAGTTTTATTTCACTAATATCAAATGATTCTTCTCCTGGTGCAAAAGTAGAATTAAAAAAATCTAAAAATAAGGATATTTTTGGTAAATATTTACTAATTATAGCATTAAATTCTTCTTTTTCGCTATTGAAATTATATTCATTTGACAATATTACTTTTAATTGTTGTATGTATACTATATTGGGAAGTTGATAACTATTTAAAAAGTTCTTCCACAAAAATAACATATTTTTCCATGATATAAAATGTGTACTAGTGGAATTACATTTTTCAATATATTGGTTCATAAAATTTTTAACAATCATATCATGGTTATACTTTTTTAAATAAGTAATTCTTTCTAAAATAGTTGATTGATTTATAGTTTCTAAATACAGCTCAGCATTTTCATATCTATTACTATAATGACATGAGACTACAATAATATCAATAATATGATTTTTGATAAATGACATCCAATCGTTTTTATTTTGTATTGATTTTTGTGTGTTAATAATTCTACATAAATTTAAATCATGCTCATAATATTTTGTTTTTATATTGCCATTACAGTCCATATTTCCAAAATAATGACTTCCATAGTTATTAATTGTATTAATAAAATCTTTCATATACACATTTGTAAAATAATGTATTTCTTTATTTTTTTTTAGTATATTATCACCAATTACTGTTAAAAAATATTTTGCTTCTTCTTTAGATTTAAATATAAGAGGATATAATTTATTCAAAATAAACTGTAAAGTGTATGAATCTGGAATAGATTTAAAAACATGTTTTTCTTTAATTCGTTTTAAAATAGTTGTACTTGTTTTAAATTTCCAATTATTTAATTGACCGTTAATAGAAGTTAGAATTTTATGACTTATATCATCTTCATTCTCTACTAAATAGTGTTTGTTATTATAAAAAAAATATCTTTCTTCATTTGGTATATAAAAATATTGGTAACTGGCAAGAAAATTATTGATAAATTTATCTTGTTCATTGTTCATTTCATCTATATAAGTTTTTCTTTTATCTTCTTTTATTTTTAATTGTTCAATAGTTTTTGGTATATTTTTTAATAATGTTTCTATTTTTTGTTTCATAATTTCATCGTTATTATATTTTTCTATGGTAGATAAAATGTCATTAAATAATTGATTAATAGACGTATTTTTATAATCTTCAAGCTCTAAGTTCATTATATAAAATAAGAACAAATATTTAAGTTATATAAATTATTTATAATAATTAAACGAATTTATTTAATTTTAAAAGATTTAAAGACTATTGGTCAAAAATAATAATGAGTAATAGCACACAAAATAATGTTTTGACTATAAAGACTGTTCAAATATCTCCTTTTCGTACATTAATGACTGCATTAAAAGATATTTTACTTGAAACCAATATTAGTTTTCAAAAAGACGGTATTCGTATTATTAATATGGATAAATCTCATACAATTTTAGCTCATTTATATTTGGCTGCTGAAAACTTTGAATTATATGAGTGTGAAGAAGAAAAAATAATAATAGGTGTAAATATGTTTCATTTGTTTAAGTTAATTAATTCTATTGATAATGATGATACATTAACAATTTATATTGAAAGAAGTGATTATTCTGATGGAATTACATCACATTTAGGATTAAAATTTGAAAATGGTGATATCAAACAATGTAAGACACAAAAACTACGATTAATAGAACCAGATGCCGAAGAAATGACTATTCCTGATGTACAATTTTCATCTATTATAAATTTACCTAGTTCTGATTTTCAAAAAATAATCCGTGATTTAAGCTGTATTTCAGAAAAATTAGAGATTAAATCTGTAGGAACAGAATTAATATTTAAATGTCAAGGTCAATTTGCTTCTGCCGAAATACATAGAGCAGAGTCAGATGGAAGTATGGAGTTTTTAATGAAACAAGATGCATCAAAAATAGTTCAAGGTGAATTTTCGTTAAAAAATCTTGGATATTTTATAAAGTGTACAAATTTATGTTCTCAAATTGAGATGTATTTAGAAAATGATTTACCGTTAGTTGTTAAGTATCATGTAGCATCACTTGGTGAAATTAAATTGTGTTTAGCACCATTACCTAGTTCTTAATTTTATATTTTTTATCTTTAATATAATGTTAAAAAATATATTAAAATTTTTCATAAAGACTTTGCAATGTTAAAATAATTGAAAAAGTCATAAAATATTGATATAATGGGTAATAATAAAAGTATAAAAATAATGATATATTTTCTAAAAATGTTCCCATTTTACCACTTATTGTCGATTTATTTTTACTAACACTATCTATTAAATATATATGAGTTCTTTTAATTGCAGAAAATATATGAATTAGTACTTTTAATTCTAATAAAGTATCGTCATTTATTAAAAATAAATAAATAAATATAACAAATAATTTATCAAACATTGCATCTAAATATGCACCATATTTTTCATCTCTTTTAATATTATAGAAGTTATGTATTCTTGCCATTACACCATCACATCTATCAAGTAAATCGTGTAGCAAGAATAACATTGCTTTAATAAATCTATTATTTATAAAATATATTGGAACAAATACTATAAATGATAAATATGTGATATAATTTGGATTCACAAGTATGCTTGAGTTTAAAAATAGCTTAGTTAGTAAATAATTTAATGTATTATGTATGTATTTTTCATAGAAAACTAAATACCAAATATTTGGAAAATTTTCTTTTTTTATTTGTGTTGTACTTATATTTTCAGTTCTAGGTAAATATTGAACATCACATGACAAAAAATCAAATTTATTTTTCCAGTCTTCACCAATAACAAACAAGTCTATATTATATTTTTTAACATAATTTTCTTTTTCATTTAAACTGTCTTCAATAAATACTTCGTCAACATATTTACATGATTTCACTATATTATACCTGTCTTCTTGGGATATTACAGATTTCTTATTTTTTTCTTTATTACATTTATCAGATGAAATACCAACTACCAAATAATTTCCCATTTTTTTTGCTTTTTTTAACATATTAATATGACCAATGTGATATAGATCAAATGTGCCACAAGTAAGTATTCGATTATATTCAACCATATATAACTAATAATCAATTATTTATATATTTTTAATATTGAATTTCTTTTTATTCATAAACTTTTGTCTTTAAAAATATAATTATATGATACTATTTTGTCAAATAAAAAATACTATTATATAATTATTTACTTTAACTATTATGTTTTTTAAACAAACAAGATTGTGGTGGAATACCTTCCACACTAATTAATTCAGGATTTTGATTTAGACAATCTTTCATCCATATTTTTATAATACAAAAGTTCTTTTTAGGAGATATTGTAATTCCATTTACAGATTCTAAAAATTTTTTATTATTACTTATTGATTCACCAATAACACTATAGAATAACATTTTCCATGTTTCTGGTACATATTTATTATTAATTTTATATGAGAAACTTCCACCATTAATGTTTTTACTATCCTCCCATGTTGGGTGTATTCCTTCACGCATCAAAAACAACATACAATTTCTTATCATTTTATCTGGAATTGTTTCGCATAAAGCAATAGCTTCTTCTACAGATTTAACTTCAGAAATTTTTTTATAACTTTTTATTGACCAGTCTGTATCATGAGGCATATGTGCCCATAAAACCCAATTGTCATGTAATAAATGTAATTCACTGTTACAGTCCACATAACGAGGAGAGTCTTGTTCCATTGTTGATATGAAATCACTCATAATAATACATTAATCAATTTTTTAAATAATATTAATTATATATATATGTTAGATTTATTAAATGTACTATTAATTGATTATATTAAAGAACACAAGTTACAATTTTTCATATATTTTATATGTATTTTATTTATATTCCCACTTGAATCAGCATTTTTATCAAAATTATATGGTGATTTATTTGAAATAATAGGGAAATCTGGTATAAAATTACATGACAATTACAGTACAAAAAAACATATTTTATCGTATACTCCAAAAGGTATAATATTGATTATATTAATCACATGGTTTATTATAACTTTTTTGTACTACATTAAAACCACAGTCCAACAAAATTTGATACCTTATTATCCTCATTATTTGAGAAGTATGATATTAAATAATGTTATTGATTCGCACAGAGATAACTACAAAGATATTCAAGCTGGTAAATTGATAGGTCGTATTTTATCAATTACAACAGAAGTAAAAGATGCCCTTGAATGGAATATTTCACAGGCAATACCAGAAATGTTAGCAGTAATTGTTTTAATTAGTTATTTATTTTATTTAGATAAAAATATTGGATTTATTATGTTGATTACATTTTTATTAATTATTGCAGTATTAAAGCTATCATTTAATTATGTTTTTAAAGCATCTGTAATAAGAGAACAAAATCAGTTAAAGATGTGTGAGAATATAACAGATAATTTTGATAATTTATTACAAATTTATATAAACAATCAAGAAGAGGAAACAAAGGAGTTAAATAGTAATATTAGTGAAAATTATGCAAATAAACTGTCTCTTCAAAAAAATAACGAAAAAAATGTTTCTACATCTACACAAATAATTGGAAATATTGGATATGCAATATCATTATTATATATTTATAATAAATATGCAAAGAAGAAAATAAATACATCAAAATTTATTACTATTATACTGGTACTTGGGAACTTTTTAGGTTATATGTTATCAAACACAAGTGGTATAGTTACGTTTTGGATTGCTAAGCTTGGAACTATACAAGAATCACTCTCTTTTTTAAGAGATATTTTAAAGAAAAAGCAAAATAGAAATCTTACAAATGTTATAAAAGAAGGTAATATACAATTCAAAGATATTACTTTCCAATATAGTGAAGGAAGCAGAAAAATTTTAAAAGACTTTAATTTACAAGTTGATGCAAAAGAAAAGGTAGCAATAATGGGTCGCTCAGGTAGTGGAAAAACAACTTGTATGAAAATGTTAATTGGTGTACATCAACCAAATAGTGGGGAAATATTAATTGATAACAATAATGTTCAAGATATTAAAATAAAACATTTACGCGATAATGTAGTATATATAAACCAAAGAACTAATTTATTTCAAGATACTGTATTAAATAATATTAAATTTGGTAATAATGCAAGTGATAAAGAAATAAAATATGTGTTAGAAAAATATCAATTAGACGTAGTTTATAATGGATTAAATGAAGGACTTGAAACCAATACTGGTGTTAATGGTGGTAATTTATCTTTAGGAATGCAGAAAGTAACTATATTATTACGAGGTATACTCAAAAAATGTAAAGTTTTAATATTTGATGAACCATTATCTGGTCTTGATGCATCAACTAGACAAAAAGTAATTAGGTTAATAACAGAATATTGTTCAGATAAGACCTTAATTGTAATAACTCATGATAAAGAAATTTTACCGTATATGAATAGAATAATCAACTTGAATGAAGTAAACAATCAATCTTCTTCTAACAACATTAACCCCATGGCAGCATAATTATGTAAATCAATAAGAGTATCTTTTATTGTTTCATCACTTACAAGGGCAACTTTATTTTTATCAACACATATTGCACGTTGAATCTTGTCCTCAATTCTCATCAATATACCTATAACTCCAAATTTTGCAAATGCATCACCATAATCTTTATTTTTTCTTTTAAATAATTCAAGTGCATTAGATTGAATATGAATCATTTGTTGAACACGTTTGTTCTCCATAATTAATTATAATAATTTGTTTTTATATAATTATTATAATTTACTTTGTACTAGTCATACTTACCAACGATATATCTATTTTTATGCAGTTTTATAAACTGTGTTTCTTTTAATAATATTACTTGGCTATTACTATCAATAATCACCAAATTATATGGAACATTTGAAATGCTAATATTGTATTTTTCAAACATAATAAAATTTATAATATTATAATCAATAATATTATTTGTTAAATATAAATTCATATTATCATCATCTAATTTAATTTCATAATCATTTTCATTAATTGTAAAATAAATACTCATAAAATGTTTATCACTTATACATAAATTTCTTCTTTTTACTTTATTATAAGGTAAATAAATTTCGTAGTAATTATAACCTACGTTTGTATTATGAATATAGAGTGCAAAATCATAATTTTTTCTATTGGTTAATTTTTGACTTGTTGCTATAACTTTATTATTTTTAAAATAAGAATAACTATTATCATTCTTTAAAAATTCTATTTCATCTATATTTACTATTTTTTCTTTATAAAATGTGTTTTTAAAAAATAATTGAATGTCTGTGTAAATTGCTAGAAAAAAGAATAAGATGTTAATTGTATTTGAAAATAAAAAATTTTTGGTATAATTAAACAAAAAATTATTATAATATATATTCTCAATATCATCACTTGTATCACTTCCATCACTTACATTACTATTAACTGTATTTTCACTATATTCGCTATTTACACTTTCTTCACCGTAGTCGCTAATCTCATTGATAATTTCCTCTTCAACTAATATTTCATGTTTTTTTACATTTTTACTAACATTGTTTTCTTTTTCTAGATGTATTATATCTCTTTCTTTTGACAACATATATAATTAAATTTATTGTTAACTTTAATTCATTTTTAATATATAATATATTTTCTATATTAAAAATTTAACTAACATATTCACTAGATGAAGGAGTTGTATACATTTTATCAACTAGTAAATCATCATAATCAACACGAACTGCTTTTTGTCCAGGTAATATATATACGGTATTTGTATATTCAACTCCATCTTCTTCTAAACTATCATCAATATAATTATCATTTTTATCATCATCACTATCATCGTCACTATCATCATCACTATCGTTATTGTTACAATCTGTATTATCATTATCACAATCACCATCTTGACAAGAACCATCATATCCATAATCTTTGCAATCTGGATCATCTACAACACTTGTTTCTTTATCATTTAAATTAAAAATATATAGAATTAAACCAGTCATAAATGTCATAAAAATAAAGGGAATTAAAACTATAATCCAAGATAAATAACTCATACCTCTTTGACAGAGTATATTTAATAATAAAGTAAAAATAACCATCTGAATAGATTTTGTTATTGCTACATTGTAAAATTTTTTATAAATATCTATTATAACTTGAGTTAAAGTGAATACTAAATATATTAATGCAGGTGGACATATTGTATCAAATAAGGATGCCATATATATAATTATATTATATTAAAATTAGTTGTTTATTTTTAATAGTTCCTACCTTTTTTCCAAATTCTCCATCTATATTTTCAAAAGCTTCTCCGTTTTCTAAAGATGTTACATAATAATTAACACCGTCAAATTCGTATTCATATAATTCTTCTTCATCTTCTTCATCTTCTTCATCTTCCTCATCGACTCCTTCTTCTTCATCCTCATCGACCTCTTCTTCTTTTTCATCTTCATCGACTTCTTCTTCTTCATCTTCGTCATCTTCTTCTAGCTCTTTTTCATTAACTTCTTTGAATTTATTATTATTATTATCGTTCCATAATTTTTTAACCAAAGGAGTTAGACTATTAAATTCTTCTTGTGTAAGAGACTTATTTTCAATAGTTTTTGTTATAAAATCTTTAGGTATTTCATTAATTTCCTCTTCATCCTCTTCATCTTCTTCGTGTTCTTCAACATATTCGCTCTTAATCATATCACCACTTTTCTGTTTTATTTCTTCTATACATGAACAATATTCCATTTCACGACCTGCATAAAATTCAGTTAAATCAATTGAATTATAGAATTTGTCTGCTTCTTGTCTTGATGTAAATGTTTCTATCATTTTAGCACTATATCCATCGCTTTGTGTTCCTCGCATAGCTTTAACAATATAAAGTTCTTTTATTTCTTTTTTCTCATCTTCTTCCTCATCTTCCTCATCTTCTTCCTCATCTTCTTCTTCCTCATTTTCCTCATTTTCCTCATCATTTTCTATATGTTCTTCTTGAACACCTTTTGTAAAAACAGTTTCTCCATCATCTGTATAAATACGTTCAGTAGACTGAATATTATTTTTATTTTTTAATAATTCAATATTTCTTGCAATAGATGGACTTGAGTTTTCTTTTTCTTTTATTATAAGTTTAATTCTTTCCAATTCAGATTCATTACGTATATTATACTTTTTTAGTTGTTCTTTTAATTTATTGTTTTCATCAACTAATGTTGATATCATTTCTATATTTGCAAGCATCTTTAAAGATTTATTTTCACTATATAAATCACGCACTACTGACAATTGAAAAATTTCATTCTTCAAATTATCATAATTTTCTTTATATCTATGATTAGCACTTAAATATATTTCTAATTTTTTCTTGGTAAAATCTAATATTTCGTCAATGACAATATTATTTTGACTACTTTCTACACACGATTCCATAAATATAATTTTATTGGTCTTATTTATTTAAATACTTTATAATTAGTGTTAATAATCATATTCATCTGCATAAGTTCTAAAAATTTTACCTATTGTATTTCTTTCATAAATAACTTTATTTGAATGTAATAAAGCTGTTGCAAAATTATCTAATTTAATATTTAAAAATTTATAGCCGTTAGGCCATTTTGAATCATAATCTATATATTTATATTCATAAGGTTTTTCAAATAATATACAATCAAGAGTTATATCTTCTAGTACAATATTTAGTGCTCCTTCAACTTCATTATTATCATCATCATAATATTTTGAAGTAAATATATTATCTTGATTCCATTCACCTGATAATATATTTTTAAAGAATGGTATATTATTTATAAATGATTTTGGACATGAAATACGAATAGAGTAATCAGTAAATAGTAAATTAATAGTATTTTTATTATGAATAAAAAGTAAATATTTATTAATTTTATTTGATACACTCTTGCAGTACTCGAATAAATACCCATAATTAAGTTCGTTTGCAATGTACATATCATTAAATCCATATTTTTTCATATGTTCATATTCTTCATCCAAAATAGTTTTTTTAACTGCTTCGGTATTCCAGTAGTGTAAAAAGTTATTTAAAACAGACATATTGATTTATAGATAAAAAAATGTAATCTATAAATCAATTTTTAATTTAATTATATATTATTTACATTCTTTGATAACTAGTGTCGCAGCTCGTGATGCATGCAATTTGACATTATTTTTAGAAGCCATAGATGTATTTAGCACCGTTTTCTACGCCAGCACCTCCTTTCTTTGATTTTCTTCTACGTGTTTTTTTAGCATCACTTTTTTTAAATGCTTTGAATGTGCCTTTTTTAGGTTTAAAACCAGCTTTTTCTAAGCGTTTTTCTTTTTTAGCTGTAGAATGTTTACTTTTACTTACAATACGACCATGTTTATTCATTAATAATTTATCTTTTGTAAGTCCTCCTGGTGTTTTAAATGCTGTACCATTAAAAACCATACGGCGACTACCAACTAATACAGGATATTTTTTTCCCTTAATGTGATATAATCCGTCAGAATGTTTACTATGTCCCATTATATAGTATTCAAAGAAAATTATTTTTATGCCATTGAATTTCTGGGTATTCCTCTAAATCCTCCATAATTACCTCCTCTACCACCGAAACGATTTACAGTTGAATATACTATTTCAGGTTTTTTTTTGTTGTTTAGTATTAATTTTGATAAACGAATAGCATTTGATTGAACTATTGTATGTTCTGTATTTTTAAATACTGGAGCAATTGGACAATAATCCTTACAATTTGAATTATTCTTTCTTCTTAAAAAACGTTCACTCATAATATATATTATAAAAATAAATTAGAAAATTGAATTAAAAGAATTATATGAAAGAAATCAATAACAAGATGGAAGTTTCCAACCTATCAAAGCAATACCAAAAGAAAACAGATAAAGAACATATACTTGATAATCCAGATACTTATATTGGTTCTGTAGAAAATGTAGATTCAAATATATGGTTGTTTAATGAAAACAGAATTATTACTAAAAATATAAATTATATACCAGGATTATATAAATTATTTGATGAAGGTATTGTTAATTGTCGTGATCATGTAATTAGAATGTTACAACAAAAGACAAGTGGAAATGCATATCAAGTTGATAAAATAGAAATTAATGTTGATGAAGATGGTACTATTCATATGTTAAATAATGGTAACGGTATAGATATTGAAAAACATCCAGAATATGATATTTGGATACCTGAAATGATATTTGGACATTTAAGAACATCAACAAATTACAATAAAGATGAAAAAAAAATTGTTGGAGGTAAGAATGGTTTTGGATTTAAGCTAGTATTAATTTGGTCCGTATCTGGTGCAATTGAAACAGTAGACCATGTCAGAAAATTAAAATACGTACAGAATTTTTCAAATAATTTGGATAATATTGGAACACCAGTAATAACAAAATGTTCATCAAAACCTTATACAAAAGTATCATTCAAACCAGATTATATAAGATTTGGACTAAATATGTTGAATGATGATATGAGACAATTATTTAAAAAACGTGTATATGATATTTCTGCTATTACTCCTAAAAATGTCAAAGTTAAATTTAATAATGAACTAGTTCCAGTAAAGACATTTGAACAATACATAGATTTATATATAGGCACTAAAAATGATTCAGTGCGTGTTCATGAAAATCCAAATGATAGATGGGAATATTGTGTAGCATTATCTCCATCGCATGAATTTCAACAAGTATCATTTGTCAATGGAATTCACACATTAAAGGGTGGTAAGCATGTAGATTATGTATTAAATCAAATAACTAAAAAGATGATTACATTTATTGAAAAAAAGAAAAAAGTTACAGTAAACGCCAACTCTGTAAAAGAACAATTGTTCTTGTTTCTAAGATGTGACATTGAAAATCCAGCATTTGATAGTCAAACAAAAGATTATATGAATACTCCTATGAGTAAATTTGGGTCATCTTGTATTGTCAGCGATAAGTTTATTGAAAAATTAGCAAAAATGGGTGTAATGGAAAGTGCATGTGCTTTAACTGAAGTTAAAGAAAATCGTGTAGCAAAAAAAAGCGATGGTTCAAAGACAAGAGTCATTAAAGGAATTCCAAAATTAATTGATGCAAATTGGGCTGGAACTTCACATTCAAATGAATGCACCATTATATTTTGTGAGGGAGATTCAGCAAAGGCTGGTATTGTATCCGGATTATCATCAGAAGATAGAAATATAATTGGAATATACCCAATGAAAGGTAAAATATTAAATGTTCGAGGTGAACCAAATAAAAAAATTATGGAAAATAAGGAAATTGTTGAAATAAAAAAAATATTAGGACTAGAAGCTAAAAAAGAATATACTGAAGAAAATATTAAAAAGTCATTGAGATATGGACGAGTATTATTTATGACTGACCAGGATTTAGACGGTAGTCATATTAAAGGATTGTGTATTAATCTATTTCAATCAGAGTGGAATAGTTTATCTAAAATACCGAATTTTATTGGATTTATGAACACACCAATTCTTAAAGCAAAAAAGGGAAGTGAAACATTATTATTTTACAATGACGGAGAATATAATTTATGGAAACAAAATAATAATACAAATGGATGGAAAATTAAATATTACAAGGGTCTTGGAACTAGTACTGGAAGTGAATTTAAAGAATATTTTGAAAATAAAAAAGTTGTTACATTTGATTATAGTGGAACAATATGTGATAATGCAATTGATAAAGTTTTTAATAAAAAACGAGCAGATGACCGAAAAGAGTGGTTATCAAGTTACAATAGAGATTTATATTTAGATACAGCCAAAAGTAGTGTAACATATAATGATTTTATTGATAGAGAAATGATACATTTTTCAAAATATGATTGTGATCGATCGATTCCTAATATTATGGATGGATTAAAAATAAGTTTACGCAAAATTTTGTATTCCGCATTTAAAAAAAATTTAACAAGTGAAATTAAAGTTGCGCAATTTTCTGGATATGTTTCTGAACATTCTGGTTATCATCATGGTGAAGCAAGTTTAAATGCTGCAATTGTTGGACTTGCACAAAATTATGTTGGTTCTAATAATATTAATCTATTTGATCCAAATGGTCAATTCGGCACAAGATTGCAAGGAGGAAAGGATAGTGCATCGGAAAGATATATTTATACTCAATTAAATAAAATTACAAGAACAATATTTCCACAACCAGATGATAATGTATTAAGATATCTCGATGATGATGGTACACCAGTTGAACCAATATATTATGCACCAATTATTCCGATGGTATTAGTGAATGGTTCAAAAGGAATTGGTACTGGATTTAGTACAGAAATACTTCCATATCATGTTCCAAAAATAGTAGAATATTTAAAAAATAAATTAAATAAAGTTGAAAATAATATTGTATTTAATCCATATTTTGAAGGATTCAAAGGACGTGTACACAAAATGGAAGAAAATAAATATTTAATTACTGGAAAATATATGATGATGCCGGACAAACGTGTTAGAGTAACAGAATTACCGATTGGAACATGGACAGATGATTATAAACAGTATTTGGAAACCCTTATGGAAACAGTAGATAAGAAGGGAAAAAAAATAAATCCAATTGTAAAAGAATATGATGATATGAGTAAATCAACTAATGTAGATATAGTCATTACATTTCATGAGAATCTTGCACAAGTATTAGAAACAAATACAGTAGAATATGATTGTAATGGGTTAGAAAAAATATTAAAATTGTATACGACTTTAAGCACATCAAATATGCATATGTTTGATAGTGATGAATGTTTAAAAAAATATTCTAATGTTTCTGAAATTATTGATGATTATTTTGAACCACGTTTGAAACTATATGATGATAGAAAAAAATATCAATTAGATGCCCTGCAGAAAGAATTAACAGTAATGAAAAATAAACAAAGATATATTCAAGAAATATTAGATGAAACAATTGATTTACGTAAAAAATCAAAGACTGTCATATTATCTATGCTAAGTGAAAAAGGATATGATATAGTAAATGATGATTCTGAATATAAATATTTATTGAAAATGAGCATGGATAGCGTAAGTGAAGAGAATGTAGATAAAATAACTAAATCATTAAATGAAACAGAATTAAAATATAATGATTTGCATTCGACAACAATTGAACAATTATGGTTGAGTGATATCGATAAATTTGAAAATGAATATGAAAATTATATACATGAGCGTAAAAAAATTTATGAGAATGAATTAACAAACACAAGTAATAAGAAAAAAATGATTAAGAAAAAGAAGTAATTGCAATATTCATACGACTACTATCACATCCAGGACAAACAGCTGTAAAAATTTTACCTCTAGAAATTTTTTTATAATTTGTACAATCAATACACACACTTGGATATGTACAATATTCATCTAATAATATTTCACAGTTCATACAAATAATTGTTACATATAAATTACTATCTAATTCTTTATTACAAGTAAAACATTTATCATATAGATTATTGTAAACACCGGTGAACCATTTTTCTAATTTAGAATATTTACAGCGATTGATTAAATATTCTTTATAATAAGAATATGGCATATCTATTTTTTTAACTGTATTATGATCAATAAATGATAAAATATTTAAAACAATCTCTTTGGGTAAATTCATATATAGAGATTTTATTATAATTTTCAACTAGAAAATAACTATAATATCAAGCCAAATTAATATATAATTTTTAGTTTTATATATTAATTATATTTAAAACCATGGTTTCATAAGAAGTTGTTTACTTTGCTTTGTCATAGTAGGTCTTGCCATAGGAGTAGCGAGTGTACTAATATCTTCTTTAAATTTAATATATCCTTTTAATTCACCGTATATTTGTGGAACACAATAATTTAATACAAGTTGATTCAACGTTTTTATTTGTCCCTTAATATTACATTTCAAATTAAGAGAGTTTTGTAAAAAAATACTTCTCATAATAATTTTTAGAGCATCAAAATCTTGTTCATCAATAATAAATTGTTTTTGTGAAACATTATAAATTGCGAACCTAATTTGGTCTTGTATAGATTGAATATTTTGTTTACAAAAAAAAGAATCAGATAAAGCAGTATTATAAATATTTCCATTTAATGCATCAGTAAATGCATCAACTTTTACTGGTATTTTATCATAAAGAGCGAATTGATTTTTTGTATCAGTTTGAATTAAATTTACTCTTCCATTGTATAAAGTTTTATCTATATTTTCCATATACTTTAACTTTATAAAAAAAAATATACAATTAAAGTATATGGCAGATTTTAAAAAAAAAGTAGTTGGAACTGCAATTGGATTATTAATATTTGCAATATTACTTGTAGGAATATTATTGTATACAGGAGGAAGTGATGAACAATGGCCACCAATAGTTGCGGAATGTCCTGATTATTGGATTGATAGAATGGATAAAGATGGAGAGAGTGTAAAATGTTTTAATGTTCACAATTTAGGTAAAAGTACTTGTGAAAAAACAATGGATTTTTCTACTGATATTTGGACTGGTTCAAATGGTGATTGTAGAAAATATAAATGGGCGAATAACTGCAATTTAACATGGGACGGTATTACTAATAATTCTAATATATGTAACGATAGTGATAGTGAAGAAGATTAAATGTATTTGTATTATATAATGAATATTTTTTATTATATAACACCTTTCTCTCCAGAGTTAATTGATATTATTTGTTCGTATCTAGATGAAGTAAGTTTTTCTTTCTTAGAAAGAAAGAAACATTTAGTTTGTAAAGATATATATGTTAATTATTCAGGTATAGAGAGAATATCATTAAATAGAAGGGAAAATTATATAAGATGGATTTTAAGAAATGATTATAGATTTTTATTAGAATATTCAATTAATTACATCATTAACAATAATAAAAAAAATATTAAATATAAAAATCAAGTTTTTAAAAAATACAAGGATTACATTAATTTTTTAATTCATTTTTATAATTCGGGAAAATGTAAATATTTATTATCAACCGTAAAATCAACATAAAAATTATATTGTATTATTAGTAATATGGAAAATTTAAATATTGATAAAATATTGAATAGAGATAAAATAAAACAAGAAATAATTAATTTTTTAAAAAATTTTAATAATACGAGACATGATATAACACAAAAAAGAGGTATTTATGTATTTGGTGAACCAGGTACTGGTAAAACACATTTTATTAAAGAAGTTATAAAAGAAGCAAATTATGATATTATTTATTATAATGCAAGTGACGTTAGAAATAAATCTGTAATTGATACTATTACTAAAAATAATATGTCAGATAGGAATATTATAGATATGTTTCATAAGAAAAATAAACAAATAGTAATTGTAATGGATGAAATAGATGGTATGAATAATGGTGATAAAGGAGGAATAAATGCATTAATAAAATTAATTAGGCCTAAAAAAACAAAAAAACAAAAGCTTGAAGAAATAACAAATAATCCAATAATTTGTATTGGAAATCATCATACAGATAAGAAAATAAAAGAAATGTTAAAAGTTTGTAATTCATATATGTTAGATGTTCCAACAACTAATCAAATTGAAAATATTATAATTCAGTTATTTTCAGAAAATATTACTAAAAATAAAGAACATATAGATAAAATTTGTAATTATGTTCAAGGTGATATACGTAGATTGAAACAGTTATATGATATATACTTTAAAAGTGAAGCTTTATTTATTCAAGTATTATATTCATGTCATCCAAATAAATATATGAACGAAGATACAAAAGATATGTTAATAAAATTGTTTAAAAATAATTTTAATATTGAACAACATTTATCGATTATAAATGAAACAGATAGAACAATTATTGGTTTATTATGGCATGAAAATATTATTGATATTTTTCCGAAATATGAAGTATCTAAAATAATACCGTTTTACAGAAAAGTGCTAGATAATATTTGCTTTTCTGATTATGTAGATAGAATAACATTTCAAAAACAAATTTGGCAACTAAATGAAATGACATCATTGATTAAAACAATGAAAAATAATTTTATTTTACATAAGACATTAATAATGGATAAGCACAAATTCAAAGATATACGATTTACAAAAGTACTAACAAAATATTCTACCGAATATAATAATTCTTTATTTTTACAACAAATATGTAAATCATTAGACTTAGATAAAAAAGATATGATTTTATATTTTTTAAAATTAAGAGATAAAAATGAAAGTGAAAGTGTTATTTTAGAAAACTTGGAAAATTACGAAATTTCTAAGTTGGATTTTACTCGCATTAATAAATTTATTGATAAATTATATTTGGAAGAATAAAAATAATAGTTAAATAATATATGAGTGATAAATTATGTGCAAGTTGCTATGATTTCAGTATTGATAAGTATGTTAAATCAATGGATAATTTAAAACCTTATTGGTTGTCAGAAGAAAATTACGTTGAGAATTTTATATTAAAAAATACTAATTTTTCAACTAGATTTCCAAAAAAATATGATACTGTTTTAAAATTATATATAGGTAAACAATACAAAGGACATTTAATTTTATATTGGGCTTCTATACCAAAAACAACATTATCTCCGTTAATATTAGATGCAAAAAAGGCATACAGTAAATTCGAAAATAATGGTATAGTAAAAATTGATAAAAATGGATTTACTACTTTTAAATTTTTATGTCCTCAACCGTATAAAACACAACAAAAAAAAAATTCTAAAATGAAAACTTTTTTTAGACATTTACATTTTGTTATATCAAACAAAGAAAACAATAGTTGGTTGAAACAAATATATACCAAAATCGTAGTTTGTAAATTAAATTTTAAACAATCCATTCCATTAATTAGTTCTGGATTATTTATAATTTTAAATGCATTACCTTGTGAATATTATGCAAAAGACCATATTCCAAATTCTTATAATTTAAATGAAGCTATGATAAAAAAAATGTCTCACAATGAATTAGTTAATTGGTTACATGATGTTGTAAAATTACATTATCCAAAATTATATACTTATATCAAAAATAGAAAAATGGAAATATATGAATTACCTATTTTAATGTATTGTGCACATGATAAATGTGATGCATCTGAAAAAGCAGTTCATGAAATCATGAAAAAAGGATTTGTAAATGTACAAGATTATACAGGTGGCATTATGGATTATAGAAAATATAGACCACATGATTAAAAAATTAAATATTTATGAAATATATACAATGAAAAAATTCTCTTTTAATTCAATTATTATAGATCTAATATTTGTTGTATTTTTACTATTATTAATTAATCATGTGTATGGATGGGATTTAGGAATTACAAAAAGTAAATTTTACACTGAATATATATTAAAAAAAAATAATTAATATAATTAATGGATAAGTTAATTATATTAGATGATTTAGATTGTTTTCGAAAAAGAAATTTTATAATTGAAAATTTTATTTCTATTGAAAGATGTATTGAAACTTGTAAAAAGAATACAATTTTTGTTTTTGTTATTTACAATAATATCGTATATTATAGAAATAATTCTATAGAAGATTGTATAAAAAATATTGTTTATTTTAATAATGCAAAAATGTATATTTTAAATAATAAATTTAATTTTTATCATATATCTGATTTAGAAAGGAAAAAAATATATACTCAAGGATTATTTTCATTGAAAAAAGATTTTCAATTTGATTTAAATCATAAATATTATAAAACAAAAGACTATTTTAATAAATATTTAAATAATGATGAAAATAAATCTAAATGGATTTATCAACATTATAAAAATTTATGGGAATATTTTAAATTGTCAAATTATGATATTACAGAATGTAATATGAATCCATATGATATAAATTGGTCACAACCATTACCAACATTTACTAAATCAAGACGTTTAAAAATTCCACAGATGAGTGTATTATTACCATTAGAAAAATTATATATTCCTTCTTTTTATGCACATATTTTAAATGATGATATTTCATTTCATGAGAAAGAAAATAATTGTGTATGGCGAGGAATAAATTCAGGTGATTATTTTACAATAAAAAAAGAGAGAGCAAGTAGAAAAGATTTAGTAAGTAAATTTAGTAATCATGATAAATTTAATATTGGATTATCGTGTGTTAAGTACAAAGAAGGTATAAATGAAAACTATATTAAAGAAGCAGAAAAACATATTCGTTCATTTATATCAACGAAAGAACAACTTCAATATAAATATATTTTAAGTGTGGAAGGTAACGATTTTGCCACAAATTTATGTTGGATAATGTTATCTAATTCTGTTCCATTAATGCCAATACCATATGTGGAAACATGGAAATTGGAAAGTAAATTAATACCATATATTCATTATGTACCCTTGAAAAATGATTTTAGTGATTTGGAAAAAATAATTGACTGGTGTAATAACAATCAAGAAAAATGTGAATATATTGCATTTATGTCAAAAGCATATGCATTACAATTTTTCAATAAAGAAAAAGAAGAACAAATTATAAAATCAGTTATTGATTTTTATTATGAGAAAACACATCAAAATGTTCTTTAATTATTTCCATAAAAATATCTAATTTCTCGTCATAGTCATTTACTTCATCATCCATAGTAATTAATGGATTTAATTCACAAGCACTTAATTCTTTTAATCGCTTAGATATTTTTTTAGCAGCAGCGCAAAAAACTGAATAATTTGTATCACCAAGACCTAATATTAAATAACTCATATTTTCATAATAATTCTTTTCTAAAGTTCGTTTTTTAATTTTAAGCCAGAATTTGGATGCATTATCTGGAATATCAGCATTTCCTGTTGTTGAACAAATAATAATAACTTTTTTAGGGTCTATATGTTCTAATAATTTATTTAAAGGATAAATACTTATTTCAAGATTTTCATTTATTTCTTTCAGTCTTCCGTATATTTCATGTGCAATTCCTTCGGCATTACCATGCTGTGAACCAACATAAATATTAATCATAATATATACATATAATTTAAAAAAATATGTACATATTATATAAATGCATATATATATTCGAGATAATGAAAATATAAAATCAATTATTACAGAAGAGGGATGGACATTAAATGATTTAAAAGAAAAAATAGAGGATATAACTTTTTTGCCTATGTGTTGTTCATATTTGACTTGCAATAGTAAAATTTTACAAATGGGAGAACTAGATAGTCAATTAGAAGAAAATGATTGTATTGATATTATGTTAGAACTAAAAGGAGGAATGAGAGCAAAATGGCGTAAAAAAAGAATGAGAAGAATGAGGCGTTTACGTCGCAAAATGCGACAGAGAGCACGTTAATTTGTTATTTTAATCTATATTTTCATTTTCTTTTTGATTCTTATGATGTTGAATTTCATGATTTTGGAAAGCATAACTCATTTTTACAAAGTTATTAGGAGTACAACAATATTTATCTTGTCCTACTTCACAACATCGCATAATTAATGGACAATCATCATCTGTTTTACAGATTTCGTTATGTCTAGACATTGTTGGAATTAATAATAACAAAGGTGTCAAAGTTGTTAAATAATCAACAAAATCATTATTTGCAACTTGAAATCTTTGTACTGGAAGGGCTAGAAAGGCTGTTAATATTAGTCTTAGCATTGTAATTTTTTATTATTATTTATATTAAGATTGTATAAATCAATTTTTTAATATATTGTACAACATTGTTCATTAATTATAAAATTACAAAAAATATAATTTAATATTTTATATATTATAAAAATATTACCTCCTATTACTATCCAATTTATAATGAGAAATAGTAATACCTGTATATTTAAAATCATATAAAAAAAGAATATTTGACTTATTCTTGTTAAAATGATGACATGATGATTAACACTGCAAATATAAGAACAATAACATGATTTATTTATAGATATTATTTTTTGGTAGCAATTATTACAATTATGTATAGGAATAAAGGAAAATATATGTTCTTTTAATTCATATGGTAAATTTTTCATTATTACATTAAAGTAGAAAATTATATTAAAAAAAAAGATTTATAATTATAAAAATGACAGAAATAAATCATCGAGATATCGGAAATAATCTGAAATTATTTTTCTTTGATGAAATTAGTCCAGGTAGTTGTTTCTTTTTACCACATGGAGCTAAATTATATTATAAGTTAATGAGTTATTTGAGAAAAAATTATGACGAACTCGGATACAAAGAAGTAATTACACCAAATTTATATAATAAAAAATTGTGGGAACAATCAGGTCATTGGGATAAATATAAAGAAAATATGTTTATTATTAATAATAAAAGTATTGATACAGAAGATGAGAATGATGAATATAGTTTAAAGCCAATGAATTGTCCAGGACATTGTATGATGTTTAAACATATAGTACCATCTTATAAAGAATTGCCTATACGATGGGCAGATTTTGGTGTATTGCATAGAAATGAATTATCTGGTACATTAACTGGATTGACAAGAGTTAGAAGATTTCAACAAGATGATGCTCATATTTTTTGCATGCTTCATCAAGTAGATAAAGAAATAAAAGATTTCTTAAGTTTTTTGGATAAAATTTATACTTCATTTGGATTTGAATTTGAGGTAGAATTGTCTACTAGACCTGAAAAATACATTGGTGAATTAGAAAATTGGAATAGAGCAGAAGCAATATTAAAAAATAATATTCAAGTTTTTAAGAATTGGAAAATAAATGAAGGAGATGGAGCATTTTATGGACCTAAAATTGATGTAAAAATAAAAGATTCTCTTAAAAGAGAACATCAATGTGGAACGATACAACTTGATTTTAATTTGCCTGAACGCTTTGATTTGAAATATGTAAGTGAAAACGAAGGTCATGAAAGACCAGTGTTAATACATAGAGCAATATTTGGTTCATTTGAAAGATTTATTGCTATATTATTAGAACATACAAATGGTAAATTACCATTTTGGATTTCACCAAGACAAATTTGCATTATACCTGTAGCCTTAAAGTATTTGGAAAGAGCGAAAGAAATTGAAGAAATATTTAAAGAGTATGATGTTTATGTAGATGACACTTCTAATACTTTAAATAAGAAAATAAGAACTGCAGAAAAAATATGTTTTAATTATATATTTATTATTGGTGAAAATGAAGTAAATAATCAATCATTAACAATAAGAAGTAAAAATAAAAATTTAGGTGAATTTTCTCTGGAAAGTACCATTGAAAAAATGGAAAAAGAAAATAAATATATATAATATATGAAAGATCCATATTTTATATATTTTTTAGATTTAGTATTCTTATCTATAATTATCTTATCTTTTATAACTATTAATTACCAATTAGACGTACAAGATAAAATTAAAAATAAAAAACAAATACAAGAATGTTTATTTGATATATTAGTTAATATATTTCTTATATTTTTGTTTATTACATTTATTATATTCACTAGTAAATACGGAATAAAACGTGCGTTTTTAATATGGTGTATTTTAAATTTAATTACTCCTATTCCTGAAACTGGATTAATGGTATCTTTACCCTTAAAAAGATTTTATGATATTAATTTAATATTTAGTCAAGTATTTATTGTTTTATTTTCAATTATAGCTATATATTTTAGCTATAGTGTTAGTTATTTTAAAACATTTACACTGGGTAAATTATTTTCACAGTTATTGAAAAAAAATAAAATATTAATATTTCTTTCTGTTATTTGTTCTTTAATTGGAGTAGTAATTTTACAAAAAGAAATTGATTATTATTATTCAGATAAGAAATTTTATAATTTTCATTTACTTTTAGCGACGTATTTAATTGCTATTGTATTATATTTTTATAAATTAAAATTTTAAAATAGATTTAAGTATACTTTCATTTATTATACAATATGATAGTAGAAAATAATATACAACCTGAATTATTTCAATTACATCACGAATATGTAGATAAAAATTTTAGTAACTATATAAATAAATATATTTACATTGTTAGCAATACATCAATGTTACCAGATCTTTTTGTTTGTAAATTTTTAGATTTTAACTATAATAGTTTGATTAATAGAGATTATTTATTAAGTAAACCCGAAAATATTTTAATTGAAACAAATAATAGAGATAAATTGATAGTTCATAATGATCAGTATGCAAGTGTTATATCAAAAGACTTATTAGACTTATATACACTAATAATGAATAATAAGAATATGCCAGATGATTTAAGTAATCATATTTTAGATTATATACCTAATTATGGAAAATTATTTTAAACTTCATTGTGAACATAATCACGAAAAATAAAATATGATTTTAGTTTTTCAATAAAATAATAAATAATTATAGCAATACTGCTTTCATAAATATTATTGTTATAAATACTATGAAGGAATAATAATACAGGAATAGTTTTCTGTATGACTTGAAGATTATTTAAAGCTCCCATACAGTGAGTGCAATATCTTGTATGATCGTTATATCTATCAAATACTTGTTCTCTCGATAACTCAAGTGTTTCATTTTCATACAAATTTACAATATTAGACCATACTTGAGGGTACGTTTTTTTCCATTTATGAAAAGAGCGAATACTATGGTCGCTTGTGGTTGGAGTTTTATAAGTAGTTACACAATCTTTTAATTTCTTTTTTCTTCTTAGCATCTGTTCTTGTTTATATAATAACATAGAATCACTATCAAAAAATGTATGAGTGACTAGATGTTTAAACCATGATGGTAAATTAGAATAAATTGTTTTAAATGTTCCTTCTTTATATTCGTATTGTACAAAAATACGAGTTTTAAATGGTAAAATAGGAACAGCATAAATATGTAATCGCTTTAAATAAGATTCTGGGTATATTGAATAAAGTACATAATGACATGGCGAATAAAAAGACATAGTTCCATTTCTATATTGATTATTTTTTAATGTATTATCTTCAAAATAAATATTTAATTCACTGGAATTCATACTTGTTAGTGAAGAATTAACAGTGCTTGCAAGGTCTCTTGTAGATTGTAATTTATGATGTGCAAAGGGTACATGTGATGGGTCAAATAAATTTTCTAGTAAAATATTCATACTGTAAGGGAGTTCTGCAACAAAAATATCACTAGAAATATTTTGATTGTTTTTCTTTATGTGTTCTGGAAATTCACAGTAAGTATTATTTAAATTTATCCATAATATATGACAGTTTTTATATGTGTCATATGTTTTTTGTTTTAGTTTACATGTTTTACAATTATTACTTTGTTGTGGAATAGATAAAATACTTCCGTCATTGTTGAATTCCCATCCATGATAGGAACAACGTAAATTTTTGGATTCTTCATCTATATATCCTTCTGATAATGGACCTCCTCTATGTAAACATGCATTATCTTGAACAATAATTTCATTATTTTTTTCCCATATTACAAGATTTTTATCTAGAATTTTTATTTCACTTGGTTTTTTAGTATTATATCGTTTTAAATCCAATAATGGAACCCATCCGTATCCTTCTATACTTGATAAACAATTTAATATAATTATTAATTGTAATAACATATATTAAAGTGTACATTTTTATTTTTAATATTGTTTTTTAATTATTTTTTTTGTTCTTCTTCATCAAACTTTTTCTTTATTTTTTTGCTTTTATCTCTGTATTTCATTTGTGTTATATCAAACTTATTACTCATAAATCCAAGCATATATTTATCATAAATCTGATTTAATATTTTCACATCTTCATCTAACGTTACTTTCATTTGGTATTCAAATAACGGGTCTAACAATGGAATTGTAAGAAAATTACGATATAAGTCATAATGTAAAATGGATTCATTTTTACCAATTGGATAACAATGTGTTATAATTGTTTTTGTAATATCATTGGCTTTAACACGTGTTACTGTTACGTCTGGTAAATGAAATTCATTTTCAACTTGTACATAATTTGCACCACCGATTAGTCGTGACATGCTTGTTGGACCAGCAGTATAATGAAATGTTGTTCTTCCTGATAATTCATCTAAATCTTCATAGTCTATTTTAAAAGGAACCGGTGCTAATGAATTTCCAAATGAATGAACATAACTAATATGCATCATGTCAAGAACATTTTCAGTGACTAAATTATGAGGCCTTTTTAACCATCTAACTCCTGATATTCTTGCAAAATCACTATTATTTGCTTCAGGTGGTACATAAATAGTATGATTAAATAAATTACCTCTATTACTATTAATATCATATGATGGACATAAGTAAACATCATCATTTATTATTTCTGCTTTGAATTGAGGTATACCAAATGCATTTTTTTTAGTATCAGGTAATCCTGGTATTGTTTCAACAAGACCATTTTTATATTCCCAACCATGATATGGACATTGTATACAATTATTATTTAGTAATTTACCTTGAGATAAAGAAGCTCCTCTATGCATACATATATCACTTGTTGCAATAATATTTTCATCATAATCACGATACATAGTTATTGGAAATTCATTAAATATAAATCTTTGTGGTTTATAGGTAATTTTATCTTTTTTAGCTATTTTCCAGAATAGTGGTAAATTATTTTTATAATGTGAAACACTAGGTTTTGTATTAATACGTTTAGAAGTAATAATTATAAATTGTAGAATTATTAAAAACCATAAAATCATTATATATAATGCATTTATTTATTTATATATAATTTAAATTAATTGAATTGGTTTTTTTTTATAATTAAATATGTGGTTATATATTATTATTGTTTATGGAAAATAAATTATCATCTATCATGAAATCATTAAAAAAGAAAGACAATGAAAAACAGTCTAGTGTAAAGAAAATTTTAAGAAATTTTAAAAGTGATGATAGATTAAATGATATTACACAAGAAAAACTAGTCAAACAAGAAAAATCAGTCATACAGGAAAAATCAGTCATACAAAAAAGTCAAATTATAATGAAATCATTAAAAAAGAAAGAGAATGAAAAACAGTCCATTGTAAAAAGAATTTTAAGAAATGTTAAAAGTAATAATAGTTTAAATAATATTATACAAGAAAAACCAGTAATAGAAGAAAAACTGGTAATAGAAGAAAAACTGGTAATAGAAGAAAAACCAGTGATTGAAGAAAAACCAGTCATACAAGAAAAACCAGTG
>MDTG01216195.1_pt1 | contig 45267 bp, 40 predicted proteins | sample 811421 | NCBI WGS metagenome assembly MDTG01 (sample SAMN05326645, study PRJNA326480) | marine metagenome | isolation source: seawater | place: Pacific Ocean: South East | collected 2011 | reverse complement strand
TTCTTCAGAGGATAATCTTACACAGGCTCAAAATGAGCTTTATGGATGGATAAAAGATTATATGAAAAACTTTCAACATAGTCCTTCGATAAGGCAAATGATGGAAGCTATGGGTCTTAAATCTCCTGCTCCAATTCAAAGTCGCTTAAAACATTTGCAAGAAAAGGGTTTCATCTCATGGCAAGAAGGTAAAGCAAGAACATTGCAAATAGTTGATGAAATTATAGAAGGTGTACCAATTATGGGTTCAGTCGCAGCTGGGGGTTTAATTGAAACTTATTCTGATGTTCAGGAGAATTTAGATATTTCTGATGTTTTAAAAAAGAAAGATGTTTTTGCTCTTACAGTTAATGGAGATTCTATGATAGGTGCATGCATTGCAGATGGAGATATGGTTTTAATGGAGCCAATAACGGATAGTTATTTTTTAAGGAATGGAACAATTGTTAGTGCAATGGTTCCAGGTTTAGGAACAACTTTAAAGTATTTTGTTAAAAGAGGAGGCAAAATATTTCTTGAAGCTGCAAACCCTGCTTATGAACCTATTGAATTGAATTTAGAAAATGTTGTTTTTCAAGGAAAATTATTAGCTGTTTGGCGAAGAATTTGATCTAAAATATATTTTAATAAATTTTTTCCCAGTCAAATCTTATATATTTAACTGACCAGTCATTATTTAGCTTCTTTTGCTCGAAAAGTTTTGAATTATAAGTTGAATCTCTCTTAATATTAGCCTCCCCTTTTGGTTCATATTCTAAAAACATTTTCATTTGTTGATGAACTTTTAATTTATTTTTTGCACGATACCAAAAAATTGGATCTGTTTGCCCATAATGACCTACAAGATCTTCTTCGCAACCTCCTACTTCCCAGTAGTCTTTTTTTCTCAATAAACAAACAGCGGGATGTATTTGCCCATTTTTTTTATGAAATATATTTTTAGATACTTTTCTATTAAATTTAAAACAATTTCCTGGCTGTATTTCTATAAGATCTAACATGCCTAATGCTAATTTCTCTGTTACTAATGTATCCATATCAAGAATTACCATCCAATCAGTCTTGCATTCTTGTGCTGATAAATTTCTTACACCAGCGATATTACAATATAAATCTTTTTTAACTCTTAATATATTTAGATCTAAATTTGATTTATCAATATTTTCTAAAACTTCTGTTGCAGATTTTTTACTGCAATCATCCACAATACAAAAAGAAAAATTTTCTAGTAATTCCTTTGACCAAAAAGTCCATCCAAGTACATGTTTTTTTAAGACTTCCTCCTGGTTATAAAAAGATAGATTAATTGTGATTTTTCTCATAGTTTTATAATTAAAAACTCTAAAATACTAAATTAAAAAAAGATTTCAAAATCATAAATTAAAATATTCAGAAGATATTGCAAGACAATCATCTGGGGAAATTTTTTTATTATATTTTTTGTTGCAACTTTCCCACATTTGTTTGTAAGTAACATCGTGCCAACAGGGCTCCCATAGGATTGGTAAGTTTATACCATTATTAAAATAACCACTATGTTGAGCAATAATATTGGTTTTAAATAAGTTGTAAAAGGGTATTGGAAAAGTTTTAATATTGTTTATTTTAAAAAGTAAAGATAATATTGATTGATCATTTTGATGAATCACAAAATACTTACTTTCTTTGTTGATAGAGGGAGAGTAGTCCATTAACTTGTTATTTGTGCAAAGATTCAAAAATCTATTAAAAAATTCAACGCAAAATTCGTTTTTCCTAAACAAGAATATATTTCCATAAGCTTGAGTAGTTTCAGAATAACTTTTATTTTTTATATTTAGATAATCAAATAGATCTATTTTAGTAAATGAGCGTTCCAGCCAGAAATCACTATGAAAGCCAACTAATCCTTTTTCTGAGTTATTACATAAATTAAATAAATTTTCCATACCATTTTCCCTTATATCTCGTATGTCGCTATCAATCCATAATATTGTATCTCCATATTCTGATTCCTCTAATACTTTATTAACCAAATAAGCTTTTGCTATCCAAGGAAAAATTCTCTTATCTGAAAATAAAGCATTATTTTGTCTTTGAAAACCTTTATCAATATTTGAAAGATTATAAATTTGAACTTGATCAATTATCTTATATTTTTGAATTTTTCTTTTAAAAAAAAACATATTTTTCATCCTTTTGAAATGCTTATCCGCAAATCCTATAATTTTATATTTGCCTGTTTTGGAAGAATCTCTCATTTCATTTCCTCCATAAATTATTGATTGAAAATTTGAAGGGTTTTTATAGTAAAAATTTCTAGAGACCTTACAATATTCTTCAAGTAAATTATGCTTAATCATTTTTATTTTTTATTATATAAATCATTTGGTAACTATCTTTCAAAATTAAGACAAAAAAGAAAATTTTAAAAAATGAATGAGTTAGATCTTCTAGGATCTTCAATTAGAATTTTTATTATTGGAATAATCGTGTTTCATAATAGAGCAAATTCTTTTCAATTTCTTTAACTTTGATAAGTTAATCAAATTATTTTATAATCACCCAATAAATACTATTTGAAAATGTACTTCAAATATTAATATATGCTAAATCAAACGAGACTACTTTCTTCTAACATTGAATTCAAGGCCTTTGAACCAAGTTCAAAATACTATGCTAATTCTCAAGATGTGTTAGATAATAAAGAATTTTTTAAAAATAAGATTAATGAGCAAGGTTTTTTATTGGTAAGAAACGTAATGGACATAAAAAAAATAAAAGAACTTAGAGATCAATATTATCAATTGTTTTCAGAAGAATATAAAAGGAAAAATAATGATTGGTTTCAGTATAAAGAACCAAAAGATTCCCATGGCTATGGAAATCATCCAGTAAAAAGATTTCTCAAATCAGAAAGTTTTATAAAATTTATTAATGATCCTTTTTTAAAAAGCATTGTGTCGATCTTATTAGAATCCAAGCAGACAGTTTTATCAAAAAGAGTCTTAGTAAGAAGCTTTTCATGTTTAAGTTCATTTACAACAAGTGCTCATAGAGATAAAGAATATTATGTTTCACCTAATCCTTCAAAAGTTATTACTTGTTGGATCCCGCTTGGCCCAGCGGATAAGGATCATGGACAACTTGTTTACCTAGAGAAATCTCATAATTTTTTATTTATGGATAAATCAAAGAAAGATAAAAAAGATAGAATCATAACTAAAAATTTAAATAAACTTGCTCATGATAAAGGGACTAGATGGCTTATTCCAAAGATTAATGTTGGCGATGTCATTTTTCACTGCCTAAATAGTGTGCATGCTTCTTTTGATTCAAATACTTTGGTACCTAGATTATCTTGTGATCTAAGATTTGCATCATCAAAAGAAAATTTAGATTCAAGATGGAATGAACATTGGTATGGTGAAGATGGACTTTAAATAATAATGAATTTTAAACTACTCAATTTCCCAGATAAGATAACAGCTGAGATAAAGGAAAATTTAAATATTGTTTTAAATTCAAATTTTTGGTCAACTGGTCCGCAATCAAAGAAACTTGAAGAAAATTTTAGTAAATTATATAAAAGAGAATGTATATCTACATCAAGTGGTGGTACTGCTCTTCAACTTTTGCATTATTCTTTCAATAAAATAAAACGTATAGCTATTCAATCAAATACATATTTTGCTACTGGATTACCATGGATTAACTCTAATGCTGAAATTTTTTTACTTGGAGCAGCTTCTGATTCATTAATGCCTTCCTTGGAAATAGTAAAAGCAGCTATTGAAAAAAGTCCTGATGCTCTAATTCTTACACATATAGGCGGTTATCCTAATCCGGAAATAAGTGAGATTGCAAATTTATGCAATAAAAAAAATGTTTTATTAATTGAGGATTGTGCTCATAGTCCATTAGTTAAGATCAAGAATAAATATGTTGGAACTTATGGTGATGCAGCTATCCTATCTTTTTTCCCAACAAAACCTATACCAGCTGGTGAGGGTGGAATGATAATAATAAAAGATCCAAATATTGCTTATGAAATAAGGAAAATAAGGGATTATGGAAAATTCAAAGATGAAAAAGGAGCAACAAAACATATTCTTCCTGCATTTCCAAATGCAAGATTAAATGAATATTCAGCAACTATTGCTAATACCATTCTCAAACATTATTCAGATCTTTTGAGATATAAAATAAAAATTGCAAATTTTTATAATTCGAAAATTGATGGGGAATTAATTTTCTCAAAAATTTATAGCAAGGATATCATTACTGAGTTTTCTTATTATAAATATATATGTTTTTTAGAAAATTCTAAGTTCAAAACTTCTCAAGTTTATGATAAGGATAATCAATTAATATCAATTTTTAAAGATAATTCTCTAAAGTATAAATTTTTTGGAGAGGAGGAATTTTCGAGAGAACATATATGTTTGCCGATTACATATTCTATGACTCAAGAGAATGCTCAAATGATTCTAGATAATGCTCTTTACATTTAACAAATTATGACTATGACAAAAAATTCTTTGGTTAGTTTAAATTTTAGATTTTTTTTATTAAATAATTTTAAGGTGTATAAGAATTGTGAGATTTAAGAATACATATATGAAATTATTTGATAAAAAGATTGTTTTAAAATATTATTTCTTAGCTAATTTTTAGATTAATACACCCTGCATTTGATTCCCAATAATACTAGACTTGCTTTTTTTTAGGTTTATATTAATCTTGATCATTAAACTTTAAATCCTTAGAATTCTTAATAAATTAATCTTTATTTATATAAAAATTTGATCTACTTTATTATCAAGTCAAATTTTTGTATTGTAAATCATGGTAAGCTAAGAAGAAATAGATGGAATGTTAGAACAATTAATAAAAAGATTTAAAAAAAAGGAATTAACTGTATCAATAATTGGAATGGGTTATGTTGGTCTACCTTTATCCTTGTTATTTGCAAAAAACAAAATTAGAACTTTAGGAATCGATATAGATAAAAACAAAGTTGATTCCTTGGCTAGAGGTAAAAGCTATATAAATCACATTAAAAGTAGTTTTATTAAAAATTATGTTGATAGAAATTTTTTTCTTCCCTCTAGCAATTTTAAGCTAGTTAATGAAAGTGATGTAATTATTTTATGTTTGCCCACACCTTTAAATAAATTTAGAGAGCCAAATTTGTCCCATATCAAAAATACACTTAACAATATCAAGGATTATTTAAAAAAAGGTCAATTAATAAGTTTAGAAAGCACTTCTTATCCAGGTACAACTGAAGATATTTTTATACCATTAATTAAAGAAAAAGGTTTAAATATAGGCGAGGATTTTTTTGTTACTTACTCTCCTGAAAGAGAGGATCCTGGAAATACTTCTTACTCTGTTGAAAAGATTCCAAAAGTAGTTGGTGGACTAAGCAAAAATTGTCTTTGTTTAGGCACTATCTTATATCAATTAGTTTTTGAAAAAGTTCACTCTGTATCCAGTACAAAAGTTGCCGAAATGACAAAACTCCTTGAAAATATTCATAGATGTATAAACATAAGTCTTGTCAATGAATTAAAACCTTTGTGTATTGAAATGGGAATTGATATTTATGAAGTAATTGATGCAGCAAAAACTAAACCCTTTGGTTTTACTCCATTTTATCCAGGCCCAGGTTTAGGGGGACACTGCATACCAATTGATCCATTCTATCTAACATGGAAAGCTAAAGAATATAAAATGAGCACGAAATTTATAGAATTAGCTGGGGAAGTAAATGCACATATGCCCCATTTTGTGTTGAAGAGGATAATAGAAGCTTTAAATATTAATTGCAAATCAATTAAAAATAGCAAAATCCTAATTTTGGGTATTTCCTATAAAAAGAATATTGATGATATTAGAGAATCTCCGGCACTGGAATTAATAAAGCTATTACTTAAAAATAATGCAATTATTAATTATAGTGATCCATATTTTCCAGAATTTCCTAAATCAAGAAACGTCACTTTTAAAAGTAAATCTGTAAAAATAAACAAAAATAATTTAAAAAAATATGATCTTATAATTTTAATAACTAATCATGATTCATTTAATTACGATTTAATAGCAAAAGAAAGTAATTTAATAGTAGATACTAGAGGCGTATTTAATCCTGGACCTAAAATAATACAGGCATAATTTATAAAAAATGAATTTGAGAAATTTTTAAATTTTGTTTAAATTTTTTGGAAAAAACTAACAAATTCCAAAAAAATAGAATTTAAATTACAAATTTACCATGATAATATTGTTCTGATAGATATGGTTTAGATATTGAAAAAACATGTTTTAGGATTCTTTAACTTTATCGACTTGCCTATTATAATCTAACTTAATCATGCAGATAGATTTCGCAAAAGCTATCAAATAATCAAAAAAGAAGATATCGGGATTTATTATTTAAAAAACTTAAATCAAAAAATTATATGAAAAATATATTATTGCGATAAACAATCTGTTAGTATCTATTAAATTGTATAGTGTAATTGAATTTTCCATTCTCATTAAAAAAATTAAGCAAAAAAAAATTTAATTTTATTGACTTACATAGGCAAAGAGATGCAAGAAATTCTAAAGGTGTAAAATTAGCCAGTTTAATAAACAAAAATATAAAATCTGTATTTGATCATGGACAATTTATTCAAGGACCAGAAGTTGCACATCTTGAAGGGAAATTAAAAAACTTCACAGGCTCTGAGCATGCATTAGGAGTCTCAAGCGGGACAGATGGATTATTAATTGCCTTGATGGCTCTTGGTATCAGTGAAAACGATGAAGTAATTACTACATCTTTCTCATTCTTTGCAACTGCGGAGGTTATTGTTTTATTAAAAGCAAAACCTGTTTTCGTTGATATTGAACCAGATTCCTTCAATATAAATCCTAATAAAATTGAAGAAAAGATAAACTCTAAAACAAAAGCAATAATCGCAGTTAGTTTATATGGGCAACCAGCAAACTTTTCAGATATTAATAAAATTGCTAAGAAACATAATATTCCAGTGATAGAGGACGCTGCACAAAGTTTTGGAGCAGAACAAAATGGTGTTAAAAGTTGCAATTTAAGTACTATTGGAGTTACGAGTTTTTTTCCCTCAAAGCCATTAGGTTGTTATGGCGATGGAGGAGCTTGTTTTACAAATAATTCTGTTTTGGCAGAAAAAATGAGAATGATATCAAAACATGGTCAAGAAAAAAGGTATTTTCACTCCTCTATTGGGATCAATGGAAGATTAGATACATTACAGGCCGCAATTTTACTGGCAAAGTTAGAATTTTATCCTGATGAGATTAAAAAGAGAAGGAGTCTTGGAGAGTATTATTCTAAAAAATTGAATGAGATCGGGATCAAATCAACTCCCAAAATAAACAAAGAAAATACCTCAGTTTATGCACAATATACTATTCAAGTAAATTCTCGGAATGAGTTTCAAGAAAAACTTAAAGACCAAGGGATTCCAACAGCCATACATTATCCTAAGATACTTCCATTACAGCCAGTTTTTAACTTCGGCGACAGCAAAGAATTAGAAAAAATATTTAAAACTTCATTCACATCGAGTCAAAAAGTAATCAGTCTGCCATTTCATCCATGGTTAAAAATTAAAGAAATTGACGAAATCGTAAAAAAAATATCTGAAACTATTAAAAACTGATTTTTAAAACAACATAATACTAAAATATTAATTTTTCTTTAATTAAGGATTTTATAACAAAAGATTATCTTTCAAATGTTGACTTATTTTCCATTCAGGTACAAATTCAGATAAGTAATGAATTGTTGATTTTGATTCGTTATTATCTATTTCCTCTTTCATTAATTTCAGTTTCTCCCAGAAGTTAAAATTTAAATATACTTTTTCTTTTACCTTGTATATAAGGGGATGCTTTGTTGGACTTGCCCCATAATCAACTAATAATTCTTCATGAAGTTTTTCTCCGGGTCGAAGTCCAGTTGTTATTATTTCAATATCTCCATTAGGGTTTTCCGCTGTTTTAATTGTCTTCCCACTTAATTGAATTAATTTTTTTGCAATATCTTTTATTAAGATAGGTTCTCCCATGTCTAACAAAAAGACTTCTCCACCCTTCGCAATAGAAGAAGATTGAATAACTAGTTGCACAGCCTCAGATATTGACATGAAATATCTCACTATATTTTCATGAGTTAAAGTTATAGAATCTCCTTTACTTATTTGCGCTTGAAATTTTGGCACTACTGAACCAGAAGAGCCGAGTACATTTCCAAATCTAACCATACTAAAAATGGTTTTTGATTGAAATTCTTTAACATCCTTTTTTTCATTTTCTTTATCAGCAAAACCAATTACTATTAATTCAGCTAATCTTTTTGATGCCCCCATAACATTAGTTGGTCTTACTGCTTTATCTGTTGAAACAAATGTAAATCTTTTAATACCATATTTTTTTGCTGCTTTACATAAAAAATAAGTAGAGAAGACATTGTTATATATGCCTTGTATGGGATTATCTTCAACAAGTGGAACATGTTTATATGCAGCAGCATGATAAACAAGACTAATATTATGTTTTGAAAAAATTTCTTTAAGGTGTCTATAATCAGTCGCATTTCCCAAAACCAATTCATAATTTACAGAACAGTTCAAATTATCTAATTTATCCCCAAGAGAATATAGATTCATTTCGCTACTATCAAAAAGGATAATTTTCTTTGGATTTAAAGAAATTATTTGTGATACTAATTCTGTTCCAATTGAGCCCGCAGCCCCAGTTATACATACTGTTTGATCTTTTATAGCTTCTTTCATTAATGATGTATTTGGTTCTATTATTTCTCTACCCAATAAATCTTCAACGGAAATTGGAGTTATCTCATCAATCTTTATTCTTCCAGAAGTTATATCCTCAAATGATGGGACTTTAAAAACAGGAGTTGAGAATTTTTCCAGGAAATTTAATATCTCTTTAATTCTTTCTTTCTTAGCGGATGGGATTGCTAAAAGTATTTGATCAATCTTTGGAGATAATTTTTCTAAACTTTTCGGTGAATAGATTTTAATATTATTGATTTTTCTATTTTCAAGATTTTTGGAATCATCAATAAAAGCAACTACATTTTTCTTTCGAGAATATCGCAAAGTATTATAAAGTTTTATTCCTGCTGCACCTGCCCCATAAATGGCTATACGAGGAAGAGGGTTACTGTTCTCTTTATAAAAAGAGAACAGGATATCTCTTATAAAAAATCTTGAGAAAGCGCCGAGACCCGTGTTTAAGATAAAAAAGATTAATAAATATTTGTTTGAAATCAATGGCGAATTAGTTAAATTTGAAATAAAAGCAATTGATATAATTACCAAGATATTCCTGATAGATTGTAAATAAAGATAAGTACTCCCGATAAATCTTGTTAAACTCTGATACTGCCCTGTAAAAATGTATATAAAGGAAGTAGTTATAGGAAATAATAAAAAATAAGTGGTGATAAAATTTGTATTGCTAATAGTTAACTTATTTGGAGATAAAATTATAAATGTTGTTATAGAAGAGAGAAAAAATATTAATATATCAATAATTGCAAATAATATTTTTCTATAAATCGCAGGCTTATTTATTAAGAATGAAATTAAATACATCAATGTGCAAATTTAAATTAATTATAAAATAAAAATATAGCTAAATTTATAATTTTTCTATATATATTTTTTGATTGTTTAAAAGATTATTTTTATTATTAAAACAAAATTTTTTCTTAGAATAATAATTGTTATTTATAATTGTATAAAATCCTTTAATTTAGAGAATATTTATAAATTTTTATGACGCCTAAATCAAAAACTTACTTTAATCACCCAACTGCGATAATTGATGATGGAGCAATTATTGGTGAAAATACTAAAATATGGCATTGGGTTCACATATGTAAAGATGCTGAGATAGGAGCAAACTGTTCACTAGGACAGAATGTATTTGTTGGAAGCAAAGGGAAAATTGGTAATAATGTAAAAATACAAAATAATGTCTCTATTTATGATGATGTGTTAATAAAAGATGATGTATTTTGTGGCCCTAGTGTAGTTTTTACAAATGTCTATAATCCAAGATCTGAAATTAATCGCAAGAATGAGTACAGAAAAACAATTGTAAATAACGGGGCAACACTTGGAGCTAATTCAACAATAGTTTGCGGCATTGAAATTGGAGAGTATGCTTTTATTGGAGCTGGTGCAGTAGTTAACAAAAACGTGCCTCAATTTGCACTTATGGTTGGAGTGCCATCAAAGCAAATTGGCTGGATGAGTGCGTATGGAGAGAGAATAGATGATAAAGTTTTACAAAATGAAGAATACATTTGCAAGCAGACTGGTGATAAATATTATTTGCATAATTCATTATTAATAAGGATCAAAAATAATTAATCTTTTTTCTAAAATAAATATTGAATTTGTGTTTAAACATTTTATGGAAGTTAATACTTTAATTAAATTAAAGATCTCTGATTGATATGATTAAAAAAATGTAAAAAAGGAATGCCTAAAAACCAAGTTATAAATATTGCAATTATAGGTTGTGGAAGAATAAGTAAAAATCATATAAAATCTATAATTCTTTGCCACAAGAATGCTCAGTTAATGGCTACATGCGATATCTCAGAAGATAATTTAAAAAATGCTGAATGTATATTTAAAGAGTTTGCAACTGAGATAAATATAGAGCTAAATGAACCTATTAAATATAATTCTTATGAGAAATTACTTGAAGATGCTAATTCTAAAAAGATAAATTTAGATCTTATTATTTTAGCCACACCTAGTGGATTACATCCTGCTCAAGTAGAAAAAGCTGCAAATGCAGGTATTCATATATGTACAGAGAAACCAATGGCTACAACTTGGTCAGACGGCTTAAAAATGGTTAAAGCTTGTGAGAGGAATAAAGTTAAGTTATTTGTTGTAAAACAAAATAGATTTACTGAAATCTTGCAACATACAAAAAAACAAATTGATAAAGGTAGATTTGGTAAATTATCTTTGGTCAATGTTAATGTTTTTTGGCAAAGGCCTCAAAAATATTATGATGAAGAGAATTGGAGAGGTACTGCAAAATATGATGGAGGTGCATTAATGAACCAAGCAAGTCATTATGTTGACCTTATAACCTGGTTAATTGGTCCAGTAAAAAATATTAGTGCCTCTTTAGCAACGATTGGAAGAAAGATCGAAGTAGAAGATACAGCAGCCATACAAATTAAGTTTAAAAACGGTGCATTAGGTACTATGGCAGTCACAATGCTTACTTTTCCAAGAAATCTAGAAGCTTCAATAACAATCTTAGGCGAAAATGGTTCAGTAAAAATTGGAGGTAAAACTGCAAATGAAATTCAACATTGGGAGTTTGCTGATCAACATGATGATGACTTTATGATTGAGGAATTAAATAACCGTAGTATGAAAAATGTAAAAATCGGCCACTTACCTTTTTATGAAAATATGTTGGATGCTATAAGAGGGAAAGCGTATCCAATCTGCGATGGTAATGAAGGATTGAAAAGTCTTGAATTCATAATTGCTGCTTATAAATCTTCAAATGAATCAAATATAGTTCATCTGCCACTAGAGAATTAAAATTTTTAATGTCCTAATTTTGTTTAAAAATATTTTTTAAATTATATTTATGTTGCAAACAAAACTATATTAGATTTGAAGATTAAATTAAATTTATAAAATATAATTTTTCAAATGTGTGGAATATTAGGGATAATCGATAAAAAGGAAATAAATTATAAGCATTTTAAATGGTTAGCTAAATGTGCCAAACAAAGAGGAATGGATTCTAGCGGTATTATTTTTCTAGATCAAAATGATAAATCATACAAAGTAAAAAAAGAAAACTTCGATATCTGCAAACTTTTAAGAAAAAATAAATTTATTTCTACTAATTTTATTATGGGCCATAGTCGATTAATTACTGATGGGTTGCAAGATAATCAACCCGTAATAAGAGAATCTTTGGCAGTTTTACATAATGGGATAATTGTTAATGCTAATGAAATATGGGGAAATCTTAATCAAGAAAGAAAGTTCTTAATTGATACAGAGGTAATTTTGGGCATAGTATTGCAAGAGCTTGCAGAAAAAGAAAATATTAAAAATCTACCAAGAAAAATTCTTACAAAAACGAGGGGTACTTTATCATGTGCATTACTTTTGGCAGAGTATGGCAAATTAATTTTAGTTTCGAATAATGGAAGCCTATATATTGGTAATTTAAAAACATCTACTCTTTTTGCTTCCGAAAGATTCGCACTTGAAAAGTTAGGTTGCAAAAATATTGAACAGATTAATGAAAAAGGTTATTTTATAGATCTTCCTAAAATACTAAACATTGAAGATGATATTGCTAAAAAAAGAAAAAAAAATATAATCCCCTCTCTGCAAAAAATTAATTCAGAAGAAAAGTTATTGAAGTATAAAAAACATAATCTTTTAAGATGCAAAAAATGTATTCTTCCTGAGACTATGCCTTATATAGAATTTGACAATTCAGGGATTTGTAATTACTGCAATAACTATAAATTAAAAAATGTTCCAAAAGATCAAAAACATATTTTTGACTTAGTAAAGCCTTATAGAAAAAATTCAGGCGCAGAATGTATTGTTCCTTTTTCAGGAGGAAGAGATAGTAGCTATACATTGCATCTAATAGTAGAAGAATTAAAGCTAAAACCAATTACATATACTTATGACTGGGGAATGGTAACAGATCTTGCGAGAAGGAATATTAGCCGTATGTGTTCAAAGCTTAAAGTAGAAAATATAATAGTTTCCGCAAATATTACAAGAAAGAGAGAAAACATAAAGAAGAATTTAAATGCATGGCTTAACTCTCCCCATCTTGGGCTTATAAGTATTTTGACCGCTGGAGATAAACATTTTTATAGGCATACAGAAACAATTAAAAAACAAACTGGTATTAATTTAAATATTTGGGGTATTTGTCCAATTGAGACAACACATTTTAAAGCTGGCTTTTTAGGAGTCCCTCCTGATTTTTGCGCTGAAAAAGTTTATATGAGCGGTTGGAGAAAACAATTTGATTATCAAAAAAAGAGATTTAAAGCAATGATAAAAAGTCCTGGTCACTTTAATTCGAGTCTTTTTGATACTTTGTGGGGAGAGTATGGTAGAAGTTTAAATGAAAAAAAAGATTACTTTCATATTTTTGACTACTGGAGATGGGACGAAAAAGATATTGAAAAAACAATATTAAATAATTATGACTGGGAAATAGCTTGTGATACCAAATCTACTTGGAGAATTGGGGATGGCACAGCTGCTTTTTACAATTATCTTTACTACACGATTGCTGGATTTACTGAGCATGATACCTTTCGGAGTAATCAAATAAGAGAAAATCAACTTACACGTGAAGAAGCAATTTCCTTAGTGAATAAAGAAAACAGGCCAAGATATCAAAATATTAGATGGTATTTAGATACTTTGAATATGGATTATGAGAGTGTTATCAAGAGAATAAATTCTATGAAAATGTTATATTAGAATATTAAGCTCATTTGAAATATCGTAATCTAATTTACTCATAAAAATGAAAATTTGGTATTTATCTGCTTATGATCAACCGAATGGTCAATCTCCCAGAACGTATGAATTTGCATTAGAACTGACTAAACGTGGCCATAAAGTTAGTTTTTTTACGAATAGTCTTTGCCATTTTACTAAAAAAGATCAGTTAAATTTTTTAGAATTAAGAAGAATAGAATTTATTGAGAAAATAAAAGTTATTTGGTTAAAAACAACTCCATACAGAGGGAATGGAATTACGAGAGGCATTAATATGATGACAAATTTTATAATGATATTTTTAAATGGAATTATTATTAGAGATCAACCAGATGTAATTATTGGACCTTCTTGTCCAATTTTTACAGGTTTTTGCGGTTATTTATTATCAAAAATATACAAAGTGCCATTCGTCTATGAAGTTAGAGATGTCTGGCCAGATAATTTAGTAGAAAATAGAGGTTTAAATAAAGAAGGTCTTGTCTACTTAATATTTAAAAAAATTGAAATTCTTCTCTATAAAAGGAGTAAATTTATATCTTCCGCCTTACCTTTTTTATATGATCACGTTAGATCTTGTAACGCAGATCCAAACAAAATAATTTTTATTCCAAATGGAATAGATATATCAAAGGTCAATTTAAAAGAAAATTATTCTGGTGGCGATAGTAATAATTTAAATGTTCTCTACGTTGGAGGATTTTCATTTGAACATGATGTAGAAAGTATAATTCGTAGCGCCCATTTGCTTCAAAAAATGAATGATAGTAGATTTAAATTTACAATAATAGGCGATGGAATTAATAAAGAAAACTGCCTAAAATTGGCAGAAAGTTTCAAACTAAGAAATTTAATATTTAAAGATCCTATTAAAAAAAAATTTATTTATGATGTTCAATCAAAAGCTGATATTTTAATTGCATCAATAAAAAATAGTAACTCCTATAGATTTGGATTAAACCTTAATAAAATTTGTACATATTTAGCATCTGCAAGACCTATAATAATTTCTGGCAATCCTCCTAATGATCTTGTAAAGGAATCGAAAGGAGGATTATCTGTAGAAGCAGAAAATCCTCAACAGATAGTTACTGCTTTAATTAATATTAGTTTATTAACTCCAAAGCAAAGATTAGAAATGGGAGAGAGAGGTAGAAGATACGCTGAAAAAAATATAAGTATTCAAAAATTAACTGAAAGAATGGAAAATATGCTAAATAAAGCAATAAAATCATAGTATCTGAAGTAAAAGTCCTCTAAATCTGTTTATGAAATATATTTTTTTTAAGAGATTATTTGATATCTTTTCTGCGTTATTTGCAATTATCTTTTTAATGCCTTTTTTTATTATTATCTCAGTAATAATTAAATCTTCCTCAAAAGGTCCTATTATATTCCGTTCAATTAGAACAGGTAAAGATAACTCTAGATTCTATATTTATAAATTTAGATCTATGATAGATAATGCTGATAAAATAGGTGGTTTGTCAACTGCACTAAACGATAGTAGGGTTACAAAATTTGGAAAATTTCTTAGAAAATATAAACTGGATGAATTCCCACAATTAATAAATGTCCTTAAGGGTGAAATGTCGATTGTGGGTCCCAGAGCCCAAGTACCTTATTACACAGAAAAATACGAAGGGGTTTTTAAAGAGATTTTATCTTTAAGGCCCGGTTTAACAGATATTGCATATATATATTTTGGAGACATGGATAATGTTCTTGGTAAAACTAATATAAAAGAAAAATATGAAACTATTATTGAACCAAAAAAAAATCTGCTTAGAATTTCATATGTAAAGAATTTTTCTTTTATTTATGATCTAAGAATTATTTTTGGCACAATATTTCGTATATTTGGAATTAAGAATATTTCAAGATTTGATTTCAAAAAATTTGATTAATTAAATATAAAAAAATGTCCAAATTCTTGAAAATGCTAAAGTCAATTTTATTAAGAAAAGCATTATGTCAATTCTTGTAATAGCACCTCATGCAGATGACGAAACTCTTGGAATGGGAGGAACCATAGCGAAATATGCAAATGAAAAAGAAATACATTTAGCTATACTTACAGGCCCAGGAAAACAATATCATCCTTTTCTTGATGATAATTTACTTAAGACAATTAGAGAGGAAAGCAAAAGGGCTCTCAAAGTATTAGGAATAAAAAATGTTATTTATAAAGAATTACCTCCAGTTACTCTTTCGGATAAACCTATTTGGGAATTAAACAAAACAATAAACCAAATAATTACTTCTCTTAATCCAGAAATAATCTATATTCCATATAAAAACGATTTACATGTTGATCATAAAGCCATCTCATATGCGACGAATGTTTCATGCAGACCATATCTCGATAATGTATCTAATTTAAAGAGGGTACTTGCCTATGAGACACTTTCAGAGACAAACCTTGAATATGTATCAAAACCTTTTGTACCTAATGTTTATGAAGATATAAGTAATACTATTGATAAAAAGCTTAAAGCATTAGCATGTTATAAATCTCAATTACAAGCAAGATATAGACCAAGAACTATTGAGACCATTAAGGCATTAGGTACATTAAGAGGTTCTCATATCGGCACTAGTTCAGCTGAAGGTTTTCTTTTGTTAGCAGAATACATAAGATAAAATTAAAAGATATGATTTATTTTGCCAAAAATAATAAAAATTATTCCAAAATATTATGACGAATAATAAGATAAAGGTCGGGGTAATTGGTTCTGTAAAAGCTACTGAAATAGTTTTAAATTGTTTAAACTTTCATTCTTTTAAAAATGTAAAAGTGTGGGGTTTTAATCCCTTAATCAAAGAAAATATTAGTGATTGGGTTGATCTTGATATCGTAAGCCAAAAATACAATTATGAATATGAAGATTTCAAAAAAATTAATGATAAAGAATCATCTATCAAGAGTTTTAAACCCGAATTGCTTTTTATTGTGGGTTTGTCTCAAATAGTAAAAAAAGAAATTCTTGAAATTCCAAAATTTGGAAGTATTGGATTTCATCCTACAGTTTTACCCAAAGGAAGAGGCAGGGCTCCTTTGGCTTGGTCAATATTAGATGAGCAAAAACTAGGCGCGTCTACTTTTTTTAAAATCAAAGAAGGAATTGATGATGGACCTATAATTGAACAAATTTTTTTCGAGATTGAGGAAAATGATTATGTATCTGATCTTGATAAAAAGATGATTGATGCAGAAATTCTTGCTTTAGAAAAAATTATTACAAATTCAAATTTCCCATCATTAAAGAGTTGGGATCAAGATAATAGCAAGGCAACTTTTTATGGAAAAAGAAATCCATCTGACGGATTAATTAATTGGAAAGAAAATAAAGAAGATATACTAAGAATAATTAAAGCAAGTTCAAAGCCTCATCCAGGAGCATTTACATATTCTGCAGATAATAAAATAATAATCCTTAAAGCAAAATTATCAAATATGAAATTTAAAGGCGTAATAGGAAGGATATTAAAAGTAAATAAAAAAAATTCATTTATTGTACAAACAGGAAACGGGTTAATCGAAATTTTAGATTGGGTTAGTATTGATGAAGCATGGGTCCCCAAAGTTGGAATTTTATTAGGTTATTCGGTTCAAAATGAAATATTTCAATTGAGGAGAATTTGTTTAGAACTAAATAAGAAATTATCAAAATTAGAGAATGATGAGAGTAGTTAGGCATAATTATGAAAATTTCTAAACTTTGTTTTGGCTGCGAAGCATTAGGAGGAACAGATTGGGGAACTATTGATTTAAAAGAAGTTGAAAAATCTATTCATAGTGCTTTAGATTTAGATATTAACTTTTTTGATACTGCTGCAATTTATGGATTGGGTTTATCAGAAAAAAGACTTTCAAAAATTTTAGGAAAAAAAAGATATGAGGTTTTATTGGCTACAAAAGGAGGTCTAAAATGGGAAAAAACAAATAATGGCAGAGCTAAAGTAGTAAAAGATTCTTCTAAGGAAAATATTAGAAAGGGAATTAAAAATAGTCTTTCAAGATTGAGAATAGAATCGATTCCTATTTACTACATTCATTGGCCTGATGAAACTACTCCACTAGAGGAAACATTCTCAACTTTAGAGCAGGCAAGAAAAGAAGGTTTAATAAATAAGATAGGATGTTCAAACTTTAGATTAGAGCAACTAATAGAAATTAAAGAGTATTGCAAAATTGACTTTCTTCAAATACCTATGAATATTTTAGAATCCTTTCCAAAAAAAATATTAGATTTTTCTGAAACAAATAATCTTAAAGTTATCCCATATAATGTTTTAGCAAGCGGTTTACTGACTGGTAAATATGACAGATATACGAAATTTCTTAAAAATGATAGGAGATCTAGAGATCCAAGATTTAAAGATCAATCATTTATTAATAATTTGAAAAAGGTAGATGGATTTAAAAAAAAAGCTATAGAGAAAAACCTTTCAATTGTGCAATATTCTATTAGGGAAGTTCTAAACCAAAAATCAGTAGAATCTGTAATTATTGGAATAAAAAATACAAAACAATTAGAGGAAAATATTTATTCAATTTGTGGATAAAATAGAATTTTTTCTACTTGGTGTTTTATTATTTTTTTATGAATAAAATAAATCATTTTGAAAACCTTATTAATCCTTTATGGGTCCCTGGGGAAATTAGCACTAATGGGTTTACAAATAAAAGACTGATTTCAATGCTCGAAAAAATGGCAAAAATTAGATTAAGCGAAAAAATAATTGCAAAAAATAAAAAGAATGGATTTATTAAAGGCCCTGTACATTTAGGAATTGGGCAAGAAGCGATAGCAGTTGGGGTTTCAGAAAATCTTAATTCAAAAGATAAGGTTTTTGGAGGTCACAGATCTCATGCTCATTTAATAGCTTTAGGATCTAGTTGCTTTAAATTATTTGCCGAATTGTTGTCAAAGCCATCTGGTCACTCTAGAGGAATGGGGGGATCAATGCATCTAATAGATAAATCAAAAGGATTTTATGGATCAGTTCCAATAGTTTCTGGAACTGTGCCGTTAGCGGTAGGAGCAGGTTTAGCATGTAAAATGCAAAAATCTAAAAGTGTTGCATTGAGTTATTTTGGAGATGGCGCTTTAGAAGAGGGAGTAGTCCATGAGTCATTAAATCTAGCAAGTCTATATAAATTACCAGTAATTTTCATTCTTGAGAATAATCTTTTTGCTAGTCATATGCATATCTCTCTGAGACAACCAAATTTATCATCAACACGATTTGCTGAAGCGAATAATATCCCATTCGAAATAGTTGATGGTAATAATATTGTTGAAGTATCTAATGCAGCAAAAAAAGGTATTGAGAAAGCCAGATCTGGTAACGGTCCATTTTTTATAGAAGCCATTACATACAGATGGAATGGACATGTTGATTGGAGAGATGATATTGATGTAGGAATTAAAAGATCAGAAGAGGATTTAAAGAACTGGAAAAAAAGAGATCCAATTAAAAGACTTAATGAAAAATTAGTTCAAGAAGAAATTATAAATAAAAACTTTTATGATGAGTTAATCAAAAAGATATCTATAAATTTAAATTCTGATTGGGATCAAGCAGTAAGATCCCCAGATATAAAACCAGAAAAATTATTATCAAATGTTTATTTTCAAGAAGAGGGTAATATAAATGATTAAGAAAAAAACTACCTATAGTGAAGCTATATTAGAAGGCTTTGATTTCCTTTTGAAAAATTTCCCAGAAGTATTCATTTTGGGTCAAGGATTATGGAGTCCTTGGTACGTGGGAAATTCTATGAAAGATTTAGATATAAAATATGGAATTAATAGAGTAATTGATACCCCTGTATCAGAGTCAGCTACTACAGGAATGGCAGTTGGCGCAGGTATTTCAGGTATGCGGCCTATAGTAGTTCATCCGAGGATGGATTTTATGCTTTATGCTATGGATTCAATAGTAAACCAAGCAGCTAAATGGTCTTATATTTTTGGAGGACAAGCTAATTCTAAGATAACAATAAGAGCAATCATAAATCGAGGGGGCGAACAAGGTGCGCAACATTCTCAAGCATTGCATAGTTGGTTCGCTCATATTCCTGGTCTAAGAGTTGTAATGCCATCAAGTGTTTCGGATGCGCGAGACTTATTGATTTCATCTGTCCTTTGTAATGATCCCGTAGTATATGTAGATGATAGATGGCTCTATGAACAGGAAGAGGAACTAGAAGAAATAAAATTAATTGACATTACAAAAGAAGGGCCTTCAATTGTAAACAAAGGTAATGATATAACACTTGTTGGATGTGGATACACAAGCTTACTTTTAAAAAATATTATTCCTGAATTAGAAAAACATTCAATCTCACCACAAATCATAGATCTAAGAATCTTAAATCCACTGGACGTTTCAAAAATTATCGAATCTGTTAGATTAACAAAAAATTTATTGGTGGTAGATGGTGGATGGAAAAATTGCGGAATTACTTCTGAAGTTATTGCGTCTGTTTTGGAATCTCACTCATTAAGAGATATAAAAATAAATCTTAAGCGATTAGCTTTGTCTGATTGTCCCGCACCTACATCAACCATATTAGAAAAAGAGTACTATCCAAATAGTGAAAAACTACTTGAGAGCATTTTTGAATTAATTTCTCAATCAACTTAATTAAAACTGTTTAATCAAGGACTATTATTCCAATTAAATTGTTGTTTTGCATTTGAATTTTCTTTTCCCAATCTAGGATTTTATCTTTACTTGTATTTGCCAACTTAATTAGTAATATTACATTTTGACTTTTTCTGCTTTCAAGGAGACTATTTATTATTTTAATATCCCCATTAGAATATGATTCCTCTAAATTTAATTTAATAGATTGTTTTTGGGTCTCTTCAATTTGGCTTACTGAAATTATTGCGATATTACCTTGCAATTTTGAAATTAAACCACTAGAGAGAAGTTTTAGCGATTCTTCCCAGCTATCTTGAGAGAAAGGCAAATTAAGAATCACTTTAGAGTTACATTCGTTCTCTATGGTTTTTAGAGAAAAAACTATATTATTTCTTTTTTCGATAATAAAGGAAGCAACAATTCCAGTAACTAAACCTGAGGCTAAACCTAATATGGCATAAAGTCTTTTAATAGGCCCAACTGGTTTTGGAAGTAAAGTTGGTTTTGTTATTAACTCCCATGGATCTTTATATTTTGCTTTTTCTAAAGAAGCAACTTTGTAGTAATTATCAAGTTCTTTGAGTGTAGATTTATCTCTCTCAAAATCTATAATAAGTTTTGTATGTTCCACTAAGACGTCATTTGGTCTATAAAGAGAAGACAACTTAGATTCATTAGATTTTATAGTTGATTCAATAGCGATTATCGTTTGGCTTCTCAAAATATCTAACAAATCTTCTCTTTGTCTTATATTTTTTTTAATAAAGGGATCATTATCTTTATAGGAAATTCTTAATTCTGAAAGTTGAAATTGATTTTGATCGAGGAGATTAAATATATTTTCTTTTTCATCTGAAAATCCTTGGCTATCTAGGCTAGTTGCTTTAGATAAATAAATTATTTCATCTGATTTCTTCTCTAAATTTTCTAATTTTTTTAGTTGATTCCTTAAAAAATTATTTTGATTTATTAATTTAAATCTATTCTCATCAATAATATTAGTTTCTGTTTTCCCAGGTAAAGGGTTAAGACTTAATGGAGAATAGTTAGTTTGATTAATCAAATTATTTTCTAATTCAAAAAGCTTAAGTTTAATTGTCGATTCTTTACTTTTTTGCTCATATATATCTTTTTGATTTTGTGAATATTTTAAAATCAAATCAATGTCTCTATTTCTTTGTTTGCCAGAGTAATCTTGATAAGTCTTAGATATTCTATTCAAAACAGGAACTATACTTTTTTTATCATAGTCTTTATAGGTAATATTTAAAATTTTCGTCCCCTTTTCTAGTTTAATTTTTAAATAATCATTTTTCCACTTGTTAAATCTTACCTTATCAAATTTATAATCTTTTTTTGCCAACTTTTCAGATTTTACATAATCATATATCTTCATCAACACTGATGGACTTTTTAATATACCTATTTCAGTTCTTAAACTGCTCAAAGATCCTCCTCCTAAAATTCCATTTCCTAGAAGATTTTCAGGCAATGAAAATTTATTCCCGAGAAGATTTGAACTTTCTCTTTCACTTAGAACAATCTGGAACTCACCTTGCCAAGTTTTTCTTGTAATAAATGCTAGTAATATACTAATTATTAAACCAGATAATGTGAATTTTATAATTAGGTTTTTGTTCCTTAAGAGCCCTTGTTTTATTTCTTCAAAATCAACATTTTCTTGATCATCAAAATTTAATTTTTTTAACTGATCACTTTTGATATTCATAAATAAAATATTTTTTTATAATTATACATTTTTACAATAGTAAATATCTTAAGTTATTTACTTAAAATACTACTATTGTTGATTTATTTTTTGAAATAATGTTAGTCTTTTACTGATTTAATAAATGTTTTGAAAATATTTAATTTACCTAAAAGAGAGGAAAAACCTCGAAAAGTAGGTCTAACAATTATTATGGATTCAGGAATACCTTTTAAATTATACGTAGATTATATAGAAACTTTTCATGAATATATTGATTATATAAAATTTGGATGGTGTACAGGTTTCTTAACCTCTTGCATTAAAGAAAAAATCAAAATTGCTCATGATTATAATATTAGTTGTTTCTTAGGAGGCACATTTTTTGAGAAAGCTTTCTCTCAAAAGTCAATAGATAAATTTATTGAATACGTACAAAATTATTTAAATTTAAATATAATTGAGATATCTAATGGAACAATTCTCATTGAGAAAGAAACCAAATATGAATTTATAAAAAAGTATTCCTCCACGTTTAAAGTTTTTAGTGAAGTTGGTTACAAAGATGTTGATAAGTGTTTAAAGATGGCTCCTGCAGAGTGGATAAATTGTATAAAAGAGGATTTATCAGCAGGTGCAGAATTTGTAATAACTGAGTCTAGGGAATCTGGGAAGTCAGGAATATGTAGAGAAAATGGTGAAGTTAGATATGGTTTAGTAAAAGAAATCATTAACTCTGAGATTAGTCCTAAAAAAATTATTTGGGAAGCTCCTAATAAAAATATTCAAACCTTTCTCATCTCTGAAATAGGAACAAATATCAACCTAGCTAATATCAATTTCAGTGATATTGTTCCTCTAGAAACATTAAGATTGGGTCTTAGAAGTGAAACCCTTAATTTATTTGATTAAAATTATTTCTAAATATGGGAGAAAATAATCTTGTAAATAATAATTTAATAAATTGGATTCAAAAGATTATTCATTTAAGAATATCAAGTAATTTAATTCTGAATTTCAATTTTGAGAGATCTATTTGGATAATAAATATATCAGATTCTGCAAAGTATATAAAAATACCTTTAATTAAAAGTTTATATAAAATAGGTTGTGCTGAAAAATTGAAAACTAGTATATGGGAATCAGGAAATGAAGGATTTTTTTTAAAGGAAAATTTTATACAAATGCCAGGGAAAGATCAGCCAGAGAAAATAATAAAAACTGAAGAAAACTATATCCAAATTAATTATGATATTTTAGGACTTACTTATTGGATGTTATCTAGATGTGAAGAAATAAATCCCAACAAATCTATTTTGGACAAGCATAATAGATTTCCATCTAAAGCCAGTCATGCTTATAAAAATAATTACCTCAAAAGACCAATAGTTGATGAATGGCATTTAATCTTAAGACAAATCATTAGTAAATTATGGCCTCAAATCAATTTGGTAAAATTAAACTTTAAAACTGTTCTTAGTCATGATGTAGACAGGCCATCAAGCTATTTATATTTAAATAATAGAAAATTTTTTTACAATTCTGCTAGTCAATTTTTAAGAAATAGAAATCTTATAGAGTTAGTACGCAGAACAAAAAATCGGTTTTTAAAATCCTCTTCAGTTGATCAAAATGATGTTTACAATACTTTTAGCAAAATTATGGAGACTAGTGAATCCAAAAACTTAAAAAGTACATTTAATTTTATGACTGGCGGAAATCATAGATTTGATGGAAATTATAAAATTAATAACAAAGGCATAGTTGAATTAATTAAAGAAATAATCCAACGAGGTCATCAAGTAGGAATTCATCCAAGCTACAACTCAGCTATAAATAATAAGATAAGTGCCGAGACGAATTTATTAAGAGAAGTAATAATTAAAAATAAAATAAAATATGAGATTAATACTAGTAGGATGCACTATTTAAGATACGATTCAAAAACGACCCCAATTTTGCTTTATGAGGCAGGCATAAAATGCGATTCTTCTATGGGTTATGCTGATAGTACTGGATTCAGAAGTGGAACTTGTTTTAAATATCCTATGTTTGATCCTATAAGGAAAGAAGAGATTGGAATCTATCAACTTCCTCTTATAGCTATGGAAGGATCAGTTATGAACCCAGCATATATGAATTTAGGTCATACAAAAGATGCATTTAAAGAATTCTCATATTTAAAAGCTCAATGTAAATTTGTTGGAGGGAATTTCACATTACTTTGGCATAATTGTAGTTTAACAACAAAAAAAGATTGGGAACTTTACATAAATATAATTGATTCATGAAATTTTTATATTTAATAAAATAAATAGTTTTTTTTCTGACAAAAAATGTTTTTTATAGACCTACTTTTCATAATTATTTGGATTCAATTACCTATAATATGGCACTATATGCTGAAGGCATCAGGACTTGCAATAACTAGGATTAGTATTTCTAGCGTTACTTTAATGTTTTTTTATTTATTTCAGTATATAGGAATCCCAATATATTATTTTAATTTAGACCAGTATAGAATAATTGAATCAAATAAATATGGAATGTTATCTGTTTTTGCCGGTACTTCCATTACTATTACTTTATTAATTTTCGGTTTTTTTGCCGCTAAAAATCATATTGGGAGTGTAAATTATAATTTATATTCAGAAGAGATAAATACAGGTTTTATAAATAAAAAAAGAGGAATAATTATTAATTTAATAGCGTTATTCTGTCTTACTATTTTTTGTGTATATTTAACTAAAGTAGGATTCGAAAATATTGCATTTTTAAATGCTATATCTATTTCTGATAATCAACTGGGAACAAGCTTTTCTAGAAACTTAATGAGTACAGAATTTGATGGAAAATATCATTGGTATTCTTTAGTAATTCATAGCATTTTTTCATTTTTAATTTTAATTTTTTTCGCTAACTTACGTAATAATAAAAGTTTTAAAGCGAGATTATCATTCCTGATTTACTTTCCTATAGTATTGTTAGCTCTACTTTCAACTACAGAAAAAATACTTATTCTTGATTTATTTATTAGTTTAGTATTTTTAAATTTAATTATCAATTATAGGGGTTTTATAAAGCCTATAAGATTGATTAAGTTTGCTTCTACAGGATTATTAGTTTCTTTTTTACTTGTATCTGTATTAACAGGATTCCAAAATATCGGTGCTATAGTTCCTTCTACAGTAAGCAGGATTCTTACAGGAAGTATAGAACCAGCATTGATTTATGTAGAAACTTTCCCAAAGGAAAATGATTATTTATTAGGTAAATCCTTGCCAAATCCAGGTGGTCTTTTACCCTTTGAGCCTAAAAGAAGTAGCGTTATTGTAGGAGATATACAAAGCATAAATGATAATATTCAAACTACTGCTCCAACTGCTTTCTGGGCTGATGCATATGCAAATTTTGGATGGATAGGAGTCTTTACAGTTCCATTTTTTGTTGGATATATAATTTATTTAATTGATAGAGTTTTTCTTGGATTGTCACCAAACCCATTAATGGTTTCTCTTTATGTTTGGGTTATCTCACATTACAAAGCTATTTCAATTTCTTCAATTGGTAATTACATAATTGATTTAAAGTTTATAGGTATAGTTTTAGTATCTATTATGATTTATGGTGCAATTCCTAAATTAAAAAAAATAATTAAATAATGCAGATTTGAAACCATGATTAATATATGCCATATCACACCAACACCTTTTTTAAATGAAAGTAGAGTAAAAAAACAAGTTTTTTCTTTATCAAAATTAAAAGAGATTGATAAGATTTTTGTACTTGCGTTAAATAAAAATAATCTACCGAACTTTGAGTTTATAAATAAAAATGGTTTTCTTTACAGAATAAATATTAATTCAAGATTTTTACCAAGAACATTTTTTCTTCAAATAATAAAATATATAGAAGTTACTTTAAAAATTATTTATTTTGTGAGAAAAAAACGTCAAAATATTATTATTATTCACTCTCTTTCGTTACTTCCAATTGGAGTTATATTAAAGTTACTTTTTAATATAAAACTTGTTTATGATTGTCATGAATTAGAAACTGAGCGATTTGGACTGAAAGGAATTTGGAAAAAAATTTCTAAAAAATCAGAAAGTTTCTTTATAAGATTCGTTGATCTTGTAATTGTCGTAAGTGAAGGAATTTACGATTGGTATTTTAAGAAATATAATCTTAAAAATATAATAATCATAAGAAATTCTCCCTCAAAAAGGTTTGAGGGTAATTCCAACTATTTCAAATCAAAATTTGATATCCCCAAAAAAAATAAAATTATTTTATATCTTGGTGGATTATTCAAAGGAAGATCAATTGATAAAATTCTCAGAATATTTGATGAGATAAATTCAGATGATTTATCTCTTATATTTATGGGATACGGGCCAATGGATAGAGTAATAAATCAATATGCACAAATCAATAAGAATATATTTCTACATAATGCAGTAAGTTCTAAGGAAATTTTGGAATATGCTTCATCAGCTGATATTGGAATTGCCTATCTAAATAATGGTTCTTTAAATGACGAACTTTGCTTACCAAACAAATTTTTTGAATATATTTTTTCTGGCTTACCTGTAATAACAAGTAAATCTCCAGATATGGTTAAAATTTTGGAGAGATATAATATAGGAATCTCAATTTCAGAATTAAATAGATTGAACTTTTTAAAATCCATCACCAAAATCAAGGAATTTGATAAAGATAGGCTAAGAGAATCTCTAAAAATTGCAGCTGATAATTTAAGTTGGGTTAAGCAAGAAAGAATTTTATTAAATGGATTTAGAAATCTAATATTAAATAAATAAATGGAAAAAATAGGCATTATTAATACTGGAATTTCAAATACAGGTTCTATAAAAAATGTAATTAAGTATTTTGGATATGAATCAGAACTATTGAATGAGAATAGTAATTTTGAAGAATATTCAAAAATAATTCTTCCTGGTGTAGGACATTTTGATTCTGGTATTAAAGCCTTATCTGAAAAAGGTTTCATCCCCAAAATCAAGAATTATGTGAAGAATGAAAAAAAAATTATTCTTGGTATATGTCTAGGAATGCAAATGTTATGCAATAGCAGTGAAGAAGGGGAAAAAAAAGGTTTAGAGTTAATTAATGCTGAGGTCAAACATTTTAAGTCAATCTCCAATTGCGACTTGATATACCCCCATATGGGATGGAATAAACTTAAAATAAATAAAGTAAATAATTTATTGGATTCCACTAAAAGTTATAGATTTTATTTTGTTCACTCATATTGCGTTATTCCAAATGATAAAAATATTTTAATTGCAACTTGTAATTATGGAATAGAATTTTGTGCTGCTTTTAAAAAAGATAATATTTATGGTGTACAATTTCATCCTGAAAAGAGTCATAAATTTGGTTTATCTTTAATTGAAAATTTCCTCAATATTTAGTGATGTTTAGGCCAAGAGTTGTTCCTGTACTTACAATAAGTGATAACAACCTTGTTAAGACTTTTAATTTTAAAAACCCTAGATATATTGGTGATCCTATAAATGCAATAAAAATTTTTAATGAAAAGGAAGTCGATGAATTAATAATAATTGATATTGATGCAACAAAAAAAAATATTGAACCAAATTATTCACTTATTGAGGATATGTGTAGTGAATGTTTTATGCCATTGGTATATGGCGGAGGAATAAAAAATATTGAACAGGCAAGAAGAATTTTCTCACTTGGAATAGAAAAAATTTGTATTCAGTCAATTGCTTTCAGTAATTCAAATTTTATAAAAGATTTAAATAATGAATTTGGGAAACAAAGTATTATTTTATCTATGGATTTAAAGAAAGATTTGTTTAAAAAATATAGGTTTTATAACAATAAAACTAAAAGATGTGAAAAATTTAACTATATAAATAAAGTTCAGAATTTAATTGATTTAGGAGTAGGCGAATTATTAATAAATTCAGTTAATAAAGATGGATCAATGAGTGGTCCAGAAAAAGAATTAATTCAAGAATTTAGACAAAATATTGACATCCCATTGATTTATATTGGGGGAATTTCAAGTTTAGAAGATATTCAGAATGCAGTTAAAGCAGGAGCGAATGCCATAGGTGCAAGCTCATTTTTTATATTTTACGGTCCTCATAAAGCAGTTTTGCTAACTTATCCCTCATATGACAAAATAGAAGAAATTTTTTTCGGTTCAAATCATTAATTTTCTTTATGACTAGATACCAAAGATGTAAAAAATGTATTATGGATACTAGTGATACAAAAATAACTTTTAATGAATTAGGAATTTGTAATCATTGTTTAAAATTTGATGAGGTTTCCAAGCTTAATTGGTTTCCTGATAGTAGAGGAGAAATTCTTTTAAAAAAGATAATCAAAAATATCAAGACAACTTCTAGAAACAATAGATATGACTGTATTCTAGGATTAAGTGGTGGCCTTGATAGTACTTATCTTGCTTTAAAAAGCTATGAGCTAGGACTAAACCCGCTTGTCATGCATGTTGATGCAGGATGGAACTCTGAGCTAGCAGTAAAAAATATTGAGTCACTTGTAAAATATTGTGGTTTTAATCTACATACACATGTTGTTTATTGGAATGATATTAAGAACCTTCATTTAGCTTATTTAAAAGCTGGTGTACCAAATCAAGACGTACCTCAAGATCATATATTCACAAGTTCTATATATCATTTCGCAGTAAAGAATAATATTAAATACATACTTTCAGGAGGTAATCTAGCTTCAGAAGGTATATTCCCACAAGGATGGCAAGGTAGTAATTTAGATGCAAAAAGCCTTCATTCAATTTATAAAAAGTACGGAACTAAAAAGTTGAAAGAATATAAAACCTTAAGTATTTTCGACTACTACTTTTGGTACCCATTCATAAAAGGTTTAAGAACTATAAGACCTCTAAATTATATGGAATATAATAAGGAAAAAGCTTTAAAAGAACTTCAAGAAAAAATTAATTATAAAGAGTATCCTAGAAAACATGGAGAATCAATTTTCACAAAATTCTTCCAGAATTACTATCTGCCCAAAAGATTTGGAATTGATAAAAGATTGCCTCATTTATCAAGCCTTATAGTGTCAGAGCAAATTACAAGAAAAGAAGCTCTTGAGATATTAAAAGAAGATTTATATGAAAAAAATGAACTTAAAAAAGATAAAGAATATATCGCAAAAAAACTAGGAATTGATCAAATTTATCTTGAGAATTTAATAAATCTACCTAAAAAAAGTTTTGATGATTTTCCTAATAATAAGGATATTGTGCGAATAATTAAGTTCCTTCAAAAAAGATTTAAGATGATATTCAAGAAAACATTAAAAATTTACTCATAAAAATAATTTTAAAAAATATAAATTAAAAAAATTTTTTAATATGAAAAAGTAATTAATGCTCTGCAAGTATAATTAAATATAAAACCTAAGAAGCAAAAAATATGTCACTTTCATCTTTTAAAAACGTATTTGTCTTGTCCCCCCATACAGATGATGGAGAACTAGGTGCTGGAGGGACAATATCAAAACTCAAAGAATTTGGTGCAAATATATTTTATTTTGCTTTTTCAACAGCAGAAAAATCTGTCCCAGACGGATTTGAAAAAGAAATTCTTAAAAAAGAAGTAATTAAAGCTACTGAAAAATTAGGAATACCTCAAGAAAATGTATATTTATATAATTATGAAGTAAGAAAATTAAACTATTTTAGACAAGAAATACTTGAAAATTTAATTTTAAATAGAGAAAAAATTTATCCAGATTTAGTATTAATGCCTGCATTAAACGATATACATCAAGATCATAAAACTATATCTGAAGAAGGTTTAAGAGCTTTTAAAAATACTACTATCCTAGGATATGAATTAATATGGAATAATTTAAAGTTCAATACTACTTCCTATGTTGAACTTTCTCATGAACACATAAAAAGAAAAATAGAATCTTTAAAAATGTATAAATCTCAAGCATTTAAAAGCTATTTTAGTTCTGAATTCATTCAATCACTAGCAATTGTTAGAGGCACTCAATTTAATACCAAATATGCAGAATGTTTTGAGGTTGTAAGATGGAAAATAAACTAAATATACTTATCACAGGTGCTGGATCTCCAGGTGGACCTGGAATAATTAAGGCATTAATTAAAAGCAAAAATGATTTCAATATTTTTATTTGTGACTGTGATGAAAATGCTTCAGGTAAATATCTTCTGCCAGAAAAGTTTTTTAAAATTCCCATGGCATCAGATGAAGAATTTTTAGGAGAACTATTAAACTTTTCAAGATTAAACAAAATTAAAGTTATTCTGCCGTTAGTAACATTAGAACTGTTCAAGTTATCAAAAAATAAAAAAATTTTTTCAAATTATGGTATCAAAGTTATAGTTTCGGATTTTAATTCTTTAGAGATTTTAAATGACAAAGGATTATTATATATGCATCTAAATTCAAATGATATTAGGACACCCACATTTAGATTAGCTAAGAACAAAAATGAGCTTATCAAGGCTATTTATGAATTAGGTTATCCTTACAAAAAAGTTGTTATGAAACCAAGGGTATCTAATGGAAGTAGGGGAGTAAGAATAATTGATCATAAAATTGATAGCTTAGAATTACTCTTTAATCAAAAACCAGGATCACTATTTACAAACTTGGATAATCTCCTTTCAAATATTAAAAACTCAAGTCTACCCCCCTTAGTATTATCTGAATTTCTGCCCGGTAAAGAATTAACTGTGGATACTATAATTAGAAATGGTAAATTAAGTGAGCATTTAATCCGTACAAGAGATCAAATAAGAGCAGGAATCTCAACAAAAGGAAAATTTATAAATAATAAAAAAGTAACCTCTTACATTAAAAAAATAATTAAAACATTCGAGGGACTTGAAGGTCCTGTCGGTTTCCAACTAAAAGAATCTAGCGAAGGCGAATACCTATTATTGGAATGCAATCCAAGAATTCAAGGATCATCAACTTCTGCAATTGGACTTAACATAAATATCCCTTTAATTGTTATAAATAATGCTCTTGATAGAAAGACAAATTTTATTAAAAAAAATAAAGATATTAGTTTTTCTAGATATTACGAAAATATATTTTATGAACTATAAATACTTATACAATCAATACAAAGAAAAAAGAAATCTAATATTTGATCTAGATAATACAATTATAGATGAGAAGGATTATCTATATCCCGCATATTTAGATGTTGCAAAGTCATATTACAAAGAAAACTCAAATGAAATTTATAAATTTCTCATCAATACATTTGAATCTAGTGGAAGAAAAAATATTTTCTCTAAGTTGACCTCTAGATACGTTAATAAACAATTGTATTTATCTGATTTTCTTAAAAAATTAAGGTTTAATGAGGAATGCAAAGTCATTTATACATTAGAATGGTTTCAAAAATTAATGAAACTTATTAATAATGAATTTCCCTTATATATCATCACAAATGGAAATATAATTCAGCAAAAAAATAAAATAAATAAAATATTATTTCCCAGTAATGTAAAACTAAAAAAAGTTATTTATGCAAATAAGTATGAAAAGAAACCAAATCCAGCAAGCTTTCATGAATTAAAAAAAATTTTTCCTCTTACAAACCCAATTTATATTGGAGATGGTTTAGTAGATAAGCAATTTGCTATTAATACAGATATAGAATTTGTTGATTCAAGAAGTTTATATACTTAACTTAAAAATATTTCTCATTTTAGCAAAAAAGTTTTTAATAATAATATTAATCTATTAATTCCAAAAGAAATAAAATTCTATAGTATCCAAAATTAATTAATTCGTTTATTATTTTTAAATAACTAATTTTTTACTAATATATCTGTTGATCTATTTTTCTAATATATTTACTTATCCATAAAATTAGACTACTTTAATTTTAAAGTTAAAAAAATTTTACTACAACTATAAAGATGATAAATAAAGACAATATCTCAATTTTTCACTTAGCAATTCCTACTCATGATCTAAAGATTGCAAAATCATTTTATTATGATTCTTTAGGATTTACTATTGGAAGAATTTATGAGGATAGAATCACCTTTAATGTTTATGGAGATCAGTTAGTGTGCCACTTAACTCCTTTGGAGGAATTGAATTTAAAACCTAAGATGTATCCAAGACATTTTGGGTTTACATTTCTAAAAGAAAAATTTTTTGATGATTTATATTTAAAGGCGAAAAATAATAATCTAAATTTTTATAAAGATTTTTTTTTAAGATGGCCTAATAAGCCTGAGAAACATAAATCTTTTTTTTTATGCGATCCTTCAGGAAATCTAATTGAGTTCAAATATTATTTTAACAAACAATTTATATATTAAAAATCAAATGAAGATACTAATACCTGACTACCCTGGATCACAAATACTTGAGGGGATAAGGAGCTTATCCAGAAAGAATTTATCCGTAGACCTTGCCTGGAACTTAAATCCAATTCTGAGGGTTTTAAGAAATAGTAATTGTATTAATGATTATTATAATTTATCAACCAATTCAAAAATCAGATGGGATCTTTATTCTAAGGAAGTTCTTCAACTTAATAATAAAAATAATTATGATGCCGTTATTCCTTTTGGTTTAAATTCGTCATATGCACTTTCCAGATTTTCAAAAATTAATAATAATATTCCTACTATGCTCCCCAATTTTGAGGACTTTAAAATAGCGAATAACAAACTACTTACTGCAAAATTAGCAAATTCAATTGGGATATCTACCCCTAAAACTTTTTACAATACCAAAAGAGAGGATTTAAAAAGTATTTGTAAAGAAATTAAATTTCCTATGGTGGTTAAATCTTGCACGGGAACTGGAGTACTAAATGGAATAAGGTATGTTTTTTCTATGGATCAACTTATTTCTGCTTGGGAAGAACTTAATATAAATGGGAATAGAATGCCTGATGATAATAGTTTTCCAATGATTCAAGAATTTATACCTGGATATATTCATGATGCGTGTATATTATCAATAAAAGGAAATGCAAAATATATCCTTACTCAAGTTAGAGAACTTACCTATCCAATAAGTGGTGGTCCTGGTGCAGTAAATATTACAACTGAGATACCAAAACTAAAAGAAATTTCTTCGCAAATTATTGAAGCAATTAATTGGCACGGTCCATGCCAAATCGAATATATTTATGATGAAAGAATTAAGGAGTTTAAACTTATTGAAATAAATCCAAAGTTGTGGGGAACGCTTCCATTATCAATAGAATCAGGTATTAACTTCCCATATCTAATTGCTTTATATTTAAATGGATCTAAATTACCAAAAAAAATTAACTACAAAGTAGGCCAGAGATACTATTTTTTATTTCCTCAAGCTTTGCATGCATTTTCCCAATATATTCTTTATGTTGGCCTACCCAATTTAAAAAATATATTATCCACACAGAAAAATTTTTCGATAGGGGTAGATCCACGCGATCCAATCCCAGAATTATCGAGATGTCTTTATAGCCTTTTAACAGTTTTGAACAAGATAAGATTGCCAAAATCTAGTAGAATGAAGAAAAGAATGATTAATAAGTTCCCTTGGATGGGGACAAATTAAATATGATTTATAAATTTAAAAATAAATTTTGATTATTTTATAAATAGTAAATTTAAATGCATATTATTCATTGTACATCCTCTCATAAAAGATCATCTTCAAGAATTTTTTATAGGCTTTGCAACTCATGTGCAAAATATAATTTACAAACTAGTCTTATAATTTCCGATGGATTAGGTAATGATTGCATAAATGGTATACAAATATATTCACTAAAAAATTATAAAAATATATATGCGAAGATATTAATATTACCTTTTTTAATCTTTCTCAAATGTTTAAGAACCCCAGCCAATATTTATCATTTACACGATCCTGAATTAGTCCCAATTGGTTTTCTTCTAAAGTTTTTTGGAAAGAAAGTGATTTTTGATATGCATGAAAATATACATTTGCAAATTCTTTCTAGGAATTCGATCAAGCCCAAAATCTTTAGAAAGTTTTTATCCAAAATTTCTAGATTAGTAGAAAATATTTTTCTATTATTTCTTGATGGCTTAACAGTTCCGCAGCCTATTATGGTAGATATGTATAAAAATAAAAATAAAAATATAATCTCAATATGTAATTTCTATATGGGAGATAAAATAAATTGTGGAGAAGATAAATTCATAGAAAAAGACTTTAAAAGTCTTATTTACGCTGGAAATATATCAATTCCAAGAGGATTTATTAATATGTTAAATTTGATGAGAGAAATGCCTGATGGATATACTTTAAATGTTGCAGGAACAATCTCAAAAGAATTATTGAATAAAATCCCAAAAAGCATAAATAAAAAAATAATAGTACATGGTTATTTAAGTCAAAAAGAACTTATAAAACTGTATAAAAGATGTGGTGTAGGTTTAATAATGTTTAATAATGTGGGCCAATATTATATGAGTTATTCTTTAAAACTTTTTGAATATATGCATTATGGTTTATTTATAATCCTACCAAATTTTGGAGAATGGCAAAAATTTAATACTTTATATAAAGTGGGCGTCAATGTTAATGTTACCAATCCCAAAGAATGTGCTTTTTATATCAAAAATAATACAAGAAAAAATTTTCTAAGAGTTAGTCAGAATAATATTAAAACCGAAGCAAGTAAATTTATCTGGAATTTAGAAGAGAAAAAGTTAATAAATTACTATAAAAAAATTTGTAGCTCCTAAAGCTTATTTATTGAAATCAATGCTTGAAAAATCATTTAAAAAAATAATTTCTATTTATAAAAAAAGATCACTCACATACAAAAATCTTATACAGCTTATAAGTAGTTCAGTATTTGTTCAGTTAATAGCATTCTTAACTACACCTCTTCTAACAAGAATTTATAGTCCTAGCGATTTTGGGAAATTTGCTTCTTACCTTTCCTTAATTACTATTTTCTCAGTAATAAGTACTTTGAGATATGAGTTGGCCATTGTGGTACCAACTAAAGATAAGAAAGCCAAAATATTAGTTTTATTATGTTTTATATTGATATTAATTACTTTCAGTCTTCTTTTATTATTTGGATTAGTTCAAATAAATAATAGTTTTATTTTTTCTAAAAATAATTCAATTAGAGAAATATATTGGTTTATACCTTTTGGGATTCTTTTTTCTGGAATTATTCAACCATTTAAATACTATTCGATTAGAGATAAACTGTTCTTATTTATAAGTAAGCTTCAAATAAAACAATCATTATTTGGAGTTTTCGTAACTATTATTTCCTTTAAGCTAGGTTTTTCAGGATTAATACTAGGCCAACTATCAAATATATTTATAGGGATTTTAGGATTTACAAATTTACTAGGTGAAAAAATTTTTTCAATACTTCCAATTAAAAAAAAAGCTATCAAAAAAGTTGCTAGCGAATATAAAAATTATGCCTTATTTAGTACATCCTCAGGACTAGTTAATACTTTCGGAGTACAAGTTCCTTATTTACTGCTATTAGTGACATTTGGTAGTGAACAGTTAGGTTATCTTTATCTTGCTGAAAAACTATTGAGAGCTCCTTTGAATTTAATCTGTACATCAATTGAAAAAGTGTTTATAGGTATTGCACCAGAATATTTTAGAAAAGGTGACATGCTTAAAATAATTAACAAAACATATATTAAGTTATTAGCTATGAATATTTGTGTTGGAGCAGTTTTGACATTAATTCTTCCTTTAATAATATCCCCAATTTTTGGTTCAAATTGGGAAAATGTTTCAAAAATTATTTTAATAATATTACCTATGACACTTATTGACTTCACTGTTTCAACTCTTTCAATGAGTTTTGAAATTATTAAAAAGCCTGAGAATGGATTATATGCTCAAATTTCACTTTCTTTAATAAGAATGATTCCTTTTTGTTTCCCAATTCTACGTTCAGACTTTACAAATTTGTTGATCTTTTATTCTATTGCAAGTAGCTTTGGCTATATATCTTATTACTTTTTCTTAAAAAGATCAGTTTATCTTTCAGATAAAATTTTAATTAATCTAAATTAGAAAGAAACTAAAGTTTTTTAAAAAATAATTTTTCAAATATTGATATATTTAAAAATCTAATTTTTGTTTTTAAAGTATTTTTCTTAGAAAAATTAATATTTAAAATTTTAAGAATATTAGAATCTTGAACATTGTTAATTAACCAGTTTTTAAGATCTCCATTAAACCACAACTCTTCTGGACAAGGCCAACCCATTTTATCCTTTCTCCAGCAAATTTCATCTGGTAATTTCTTATCAAATGCTAGTCTTGCGATATATTTTGTCCAACCATTATGTATCTTATAAACAGATGGTATGTTAGCAATAAACTCTAATAGACGATAATCTAAGAAAGGCATCCTTGACTCAAGAGAATGTGCCATTGCCAATCTATCTGAGTAATTAAGTAAATTTACTAATCTAGTATTAATATCATTTACTAAATAATGGTTTAAACCCGTATTTGGCTCTCGCTCAAGAAATAACAATAGTTTGTTTGTTATTTTCAAGCCTAAAATATATCTTATTAAAATAAAAGGAAAAACTTTAAAAATATAACGTCTTGAGTCAGGAACCCTTAATAAGAGTAAACCTTCAAAGATAAATTCTAAAATATTTAAATCAGCTAGATATCTAGAAATATGATTATGATAGCCCGCTAAGAGTTCATCAGCTCCCTGTCCCTCTAAAGTAACTTTAAAACCTTTACTTGATATAAGTTTATATGTAGACCATACAGAGAAAAGTGTACTATCATGAGGATTTTCAAGAGCAGTAAGAACTTGTTTATATTCTTTTCTGACATCTTTTTCAAAGGGTTCTATGGTGTTAGATTTTAAATTTAATTTCTTGACTAACTTATTTATATAAAAACTTTCATCACAATATTCTGTATTTCGAGAATTAAAAACATTTGAAAAAGTTTCCATTTTTTCATGATTATTTTCATTAGAAATTATCAAGTTTGCAAGATAAACTATTGAGCTACTATCAATTCCACCTGACAATGCTAGAGCAACTTTAACATCTGATCTCAATCTTATTCTTACAGCATCTTTCAATAATTCATAGTATTTTTTTGCATATTGATGAGCCTTGTCCATTTTAAATTTGGCAGGTTTATTGTTATGTTTTAAATGCCAAAATTTTTTTGTTTTATAAAAAATTAGTGTTTTTATATCACCTTCTAAAAAAGAAGCCGCAGGAAATTTGTAAATACCTTGAAAAGCAGTTTCAGCAATATACTCTTGAGGTCCATTTTTCAAGTAGGATCTTAAATATTCAAAATTTGGTTTTTTTTTCAGATATGGAATTTTATAAAGTGCTTTTATCTCGCTCGCAAAAACAAATTTATTATCAGTAATAGAAAAAAATAATGGTTTAATCCCTAGCCTATCTCTAGATATAAAAAAATTATTTTTAACTTTATCATAAATTACAAAAGCCCACATACCATTAAACTTTTTCAAAGCATCTGAACCAAATTTATGGTAAGCAGCAATTATAACTTCTGTATCAGTATTGCTTTTGAATTTACATCCTAAATTCTCAAGTTCTTCTCTTAGTTCAATGTAATTATAAATTTCACCATTATAAGTAATTACATATCTATCTATAAATTCCATGGGTTGGTTGCCATCAGATGAGATATCTAATATTGATAAGCGTGTATGTCCAAATATAAAATTTTTACCTTTATAAGATCCTTTTGCATCCGGACCTCTATGTTTTAAAGAGAGGTTCATATTATTAATTATCGATAAAGTATCTCTATCGTTAGAACCTATAATTCCAGATATTCCGCACATTATGTATTTTTAATTTAATAATACTATAAAAAATATATAGAATATAAAGAATATAAATATCTAAAATTTAAATTTGTTGATTTTAATTTAAAAACAATTATTGAGTAGTTTAAGTAATTAATTTAATTTTATAATAAAATATAATCTCGCGTTATGGCCTAACATGGTTCTCAGAAAAATTGCTATAGTAGGCGAACCAGAAGGTTTATATACAAAAACATTATGCAGTTATTTGGTTAAAAATAACTTTATTGAGTTCGATATAATCGCAAAGACAAAAAGAAAAGAAAAAAAAACTATATTTTATGAATTTTTCAAATTTATAAATAAAATAAAAAACATTTATTCTGAAGGAAAACATAGAGCAATTAAATGGTACCACCCCTTTAACTTAATACTTATTTTGGAGAGATTGGAAGCAAGGAATAATCAAATTATAAAAAATATAAAAAATAAATATCGAATTTTAAAATTAAAAGAAACTTCAAAAATTCATTTAGTTCCAAAGATAAATAGTTTAGAAACAAAAGAAATTTTAATTAATGAGAAGTATGATTTGGTAGTTCTTACTGACGCCCCAATCATTAAATCTGAGATTTTAGATAATGCGAGACTTTGCATAAATGCTCATCCAGCAAAATTACCAGAATGTAGAGGAGGAGGGGCTATAGAATGCACCCTGTTGAAGAAATTACCAATTTCAGTGACTATTCACAAAGTGACTGAAGGTATTGATGAAGGGGATATAATATCAATCTCAGAATTAAAATTAAAAAAATCGGATAATATCTCAACCATAAAATATAGAATAACTGAATTATCAGCTATTAAATTAAGTGAATTTATTTCAAATTATTCTGATGATTATAATTTCCAGATAATAAAGAATTCAGGAAAGTTAAATTTCTGGAAAGATTGGACAGCAAAAAAACAACTTATGGCTAGGTTTAATCTATATATAAAAAAAAAGAATTTCAAATAATTCAAAATTTTAATATTTTGGATTTTAAATTTAAAGAACAAAAAGCTATTCTTATAAATTTACTAGAAAAAATTTAAATTTTTATATAAGATATAAAGTACTTAAATGATTGAAAATTAAAAAATACATTCTTGGAATATCATGTTTTTATCACGATAGCGCTGCGGCACTGCTTCGTCAGGGAGAAATTGTTTGTGCAGTTCAGGAAGAGAGATTTTCAAGAAAGAAGCATGATTCTAGTTTCCCTGATAAATCTATAAAATACTGTCTTAAATCTCAGAATATTAATTTAGCAGATGTTGAAAATATAATTTACTATGAGAAACCACTTTTAACCTTTGAAAGACTTTTAGAAACATATCTTGGGACTTCTCCCAGAGGATTAAGATCTTTTATTCCGGCGATGCAAGTTTGGCTGAAGGAAAAATTATTTATTAAATCAAATCTAAAAAAAGAATTTTTAGCTATTGAAAAAGAACTCAACCCTAAGAAGACATACAAAATACCTGAAATACTTTTTTCAGAACATCATTATTCTCATGCAGCAGCTGCCTTTTACCCTAGCCCTTTTAAAGAGGCAGCAGTTTTATGCATGGACGGCGTAGGAGAGTGGGCTACAACGTCTGGATGGATAGGAAAAAATAATAAACTCATACCAATTTGGAATATTAATTTCCCACATTCAATAGGACTCCTATACTCAGCATTTACATATTATTGTGGCTTTAAAGTTAATTCTGGAGAATATAAATTAATGGGGCTAGCGCCTTATGGGATGCCAAAGTATGCAGATTTGATTAAAAAATTTTTAATTGATATTAAAGGAGATGGCAGCTTCAAATTAAATATGAGTTTTTTTAAATACCATAGAGGATTTACCATGACAAATAATAAATTTGATAAACTCTTCAAAAATAAACCGAGATCTAAAGATGAAAGAATTGAAAAATTCCATATGGATTTAGCAGCATCAATACAACAAGTTATAGAAGAGATAATTATAAAACTTGCTAGGACTATTAAAAAGGAATCAGGTTTAAAAAATCTTTGTTTAGGAGGAGGTGTAGCTCTTAACTGCGTAGCTAATGGAAAATTATTGAGAGAAAAAATTTTCGATTCCATCTGGATACAACCAGCAAGTGGTGATGCAGGTTCAGCCTTAGGATCAGCATTAGTTGCCTGGCATGATGAATTAGATAAACCTCGCAAAGTAGATCCAAATGATTCTATGAAAGGTTCATTTCTTGGATGTAAATTTTCAAATGAAGAAATTATCAGTTATCTAAAAAAAATAAATGCATCTTTTTCTGAACTTAATGACTCAGAGTTATTTGAGGAAATTGCTAGTCTTCTTGATGATGGAAAAGTTATTGGATGGTTTAATGGCCCAATGGAATTTGGCCCCAGAGCATTAGGAGGAAGATCAATTATCGGGGATCCTCGAAATCCTTTGATGCAAAGAAGAATAAATCACAAAATTAAATTCAGAGAGAGCTTTAGACCTTTTGCTCCCTCAACTTTAGAAGAAGAAGTATCTAAGCATTTTGAAATGGATCAAATAAGCCCATATATGTTATTTGTTTCAAGGTTAAAAAAACAATATTGTTTTCTATCTTCAGATAAAGAAGATAAAGAGAATCTTGTGTTAAAAAATTTCGATGCTAAGAGATCGACTCTACCAGCCATAACTCATATAGATTACTCAGCAAGAATACAAACAGTAAGCAAAAGAACTAACCCTCGCTTTTATAATTTAATAAATACATTTAAAAAAAAGACTGGATGTCCAACTATAGTAAATACATCATTTAATGTAAGAGGAGAACCAATAGTTTGCACACCTCAAGATGCATATCGTTGTTTTATGAGAACTGATATGGATGTTCTTGTATTAGAAAATCAAATTCTAAAAAAAGATAAGCAGTTCCCTAAAAACTTGAATGAGGATTGGAACCAAGAATTTGAATTAGATTAATAATGAATAAAAGAGTAACTTCTTTGGAACTTCAGAAATTTGGATTACTTATTGGAATTTCCATTCCTCTTTTGTTTGGATTTTTAATCCCTTTTTCTTCTCACAAAAGTTTTACAATTTGGCCTTTTCTTTTTGGAATTTTATTTCTTATAGTAGGAATAAAAAAACCAACCTTGCTTAAGATTCCATACCTAATTTGGATGTCATTAGGAAATAAATTGGGAAGAATAAATAATATAATTTTAATTGGTATTATTTTTATATTTATTATGCAACCTACTGCTTTACTTATGAAAATATTTGGTTATGACCCTTTAATGATAAAAAGAAAAAAAACAAAGTCCTATTTAATAAAAGAAAAAAGAGATTTCATCGATCTTAGGCGTATATTCTGAAAAAAAAAAGAAATTTTTAAGCTATATTTTTAATAAAACAATATATATTTTTAAAAACTGTTAATTTCGAAAATATATTATTTGATGATGTTTATTTTGAATTAATAATTTAAGTTATAATAAATAATTAGTGTCTTTGTATTGTTTGAAATGCGAGATTTTTTAGAGCTTATAATTGATATATGGGATTTCCTTAAAGTTAGAAAAAAATATTGGTTAGCCCCTCTAATAATCACACTTGTTTTTATCGGATCTATAATTGTAATAAGTCAAGGTTCAATTATTGCCCCTTTTATATATTCAATTTTTTAAATATGAAATATCTATTTAAAAAAAAATATATCAAAATAATCCTAACTAATTTTTATATCTTAATTTTTTTACTTTTTAGCCCAGCATTAATTTTTAAATTTTTTAAAATTGCTAAAAATAATTTTGAAATTTATGGCCAAAAAACATCTGATATAAGAGCAAATTACCCAACTTATAAAAATAAAGAATTATCGAATCAAATTTTTTTTGAACAAAATAAAGTAACTTATAAATTTAGAGCTTATCTTGGCTGGAAAAGTGATCCTTTAAAGACAAAATATACAAATATTTTAGGGAAATATAATTCAAGGTATTCTGTTAATCAATCATTAAATAAGTCCATCTGGTTTTTTGGTGGATCAACTGTTTGGGGAACTGGAGTGAGTGATCAAAATACAATTCCAAGCTTTTTTAGTAAACTAACAAATAAAAAAGTATATAATTTTGGAGAATCAGGATGGACCTCTAGGCAATCGCTTAATCAATTAATAAATCTAATTGGTGATGGAGAAATACCAAAAAAAGTTATTTTTTATGACGGTATTAATGAAGTGGAACATTTATGTCGAGCAAACATAAATGATCTGCCTAATTATTTTTATGAGAATAGAATCAAAAACCAATTATTTTCTAATTCAGTAAAACTATTTAGCATTAAAATTAAAAATTTCATATTAGAACCATATAAAAAAATAGCTCAAAATTTATCAAAAACTAATGTAAATAATTTTGCTTACTCCTATAATTGTGATTCTGATAAAGATAAATCAAAAAGAATTGCCAAGCACCTTATAACTAATTGGGAAAATGCTTATCTATTAGCTAAATCAAAAAATTCAATTTTCCTAGCAATTTTACAACCTACAATTTTCTCATCAGATGTAAATTTTGATTACTTAGAAAAGAATGAATTAAGAAAATTTGATCGAATTAATAAGCAATTTAATGCAGTCTATCCCGAATTAATCAAAGAAATAAAAAAAGTTTGTGAAAAAGATATTGAATTTTGTAAAACCATAAAAGATGGGAGATTTTGGTTAAAAAACAAAGAAAATATTTTCATAGATTTTTTTCATGTAGTAGATGAAGGTAATAAAATTATTGCAGATAAATTAAGTAAGATTTAATTATTGATTTATAATGATTGAAATTTATAAATTGTTATAAATTTTTTAATAAAATATATTAATCTTGAATCGGTTTAAATTTATAGAAGATTCTTTTAATGAATCAATTATCTTCGATAAAGAAGATATTAATATGGATCAAATCAAAATAAACTACATTGATGATTGGATTCCAAACTTTGTAGTTAATGATTTAGATCCATTAACAGGCAAAATGTCTAAGTTTTATGATGAGGTGCAATTCCCAAATTACGATGATTGTGAAGATTATGCCTCTCTTTATGACAAAGGGATAAATAATTTATTTACAAAAAAACTTGATAATGAAATTGGATACGGAACTAGAATTCTCGAAATTGGTTGCGGAACCGGCCAGCTTTCACTTTTCCTTTCAAAGTCAAATAGGGAAATTTTTGCTGTTGACATTTCTAATTCTTCCTTAAAACAAGGAGAAAATTTCAGGAGAAGAAATGAAATAAATAATGTTTATTTTATGAAAATGAATGTTTTTGATTTGAAATTTAATAAAAATACATTTGATTACACTCTAAGTAATGGAGTTTTACATCATACAAAAAATGCCGAAGAGGCTTTTAAATGTTTAGTTGAAGTTACAAAGCCTGGAGGTATTTTAGTAATTGGCTTATATCATAAATATGGAAGATTTTTAACAAGAGTCAAGCAGAAACTAGCCAAAATACTTGGAGATAAAATCTCACATTTTGATAAAACCTCTCGAAAGATGAGAAGTGAGGCAAAAAGAAAGACTTGGGTTAAAGATCAATTTATGAATCCCTACGAAACCCTACATACTCCAAATGAAAATTTAAATTGGTTTGAAGAAAATAATGTTGAATTTTTAAATTTGATTCCCTACTATGATATTCAAGCCCAGAATTTATTTAAGAAAAATGAAGAACCTAAAATAAATTTTTTAGACGATTTTTTAATGGCATTTTATACCGCACAAATTCAAGAAGGAGGATTTTTCGTAATGATTGGAAGAAAAAAATAATAATATTTCAATTAGGAAAAATTATATTTAAAAAAGATTTTTAATTATTTAAAGAAATTAAAAACTTATTTCAATATCAATTTATAGTTTTTATGATCTTCTTTAACTAGTCGCAGAAGGTTCATATTTTACCTTATTAAAACGTATCCTTTTGTTGTGATAAATTGGTCAAACTTAATGGTATAACTAGCGAAAATTATGATGGAGCCAAGCGGACTTGAACCGCTGACCCCCTGCATGCCATGCAGTAGCCAAAAGCACTGCAAATACTGGTAATTACAGGTTTTATAACAGTATTTTAACATTGCTAGGTGCAAGAATAAGTGCAGTTTTGTCTAAGCATAAATAAATAAGTAAATCTATTGGTTTAGATACTCAACACGTTGATCACAAAGTTGGTTTCAAGCATGGCAGGTAAAATGTTTACTACAACTATACAAATGGATAGTTCAATTCTTAATGCAGAAGAAGGAGTGTTTTAGATATTATTAATGGCTCAATCTCGATTCTTTTGGCTAATAAACTCAAAGACATAAGAGTAAAAAGATTTCTAATTAAATTTGGTTTATAATAAACAACATAATTATTGAGGTAATTTTGGATCCATTTAGTCCTAAAATAGTTTCAATTAATGATTTAGTAGATTTAGCTAATAAAAATAATTATACCTACTTTACTAACTATTTTAAGGAAGAAGATATTAAAAAAGAACAATTCAGGATACCTATTAATTATCTTGGAATAGAGCTTAAAGATAAAGTAATTCTTGATATCGGTCCGGGAACTGGAGATTCACTTTTAGTTGCAAAAGAAATGGGGGCAAATAAAATTATGGCAATTGATAATAATCCTTATTTTGCCAAATTACAAATGCTTCGAGGTTTCCATACTTACTTTAGAAACTACACTAGAAAAGATCTTTATACTAAAAGATATTTCCCAATTGAACTTACTGGAGTAGATTTTATTTGGTCAAAAGGAGCCATGAATGGTCCTCAAATTAATAAAGATCAAAATTCATTAAAAGGAAAAATTAGGAATATGTTTAAAATGTTTGATTTTGGTAATTGGGTAGATGAGGTTTTATCACTTTTGAATCCTAAAGGTCAATTTCTTTTTATGCCAGCTCCTTCCCAGCAGGCTCAATATATTGATGATCCTAATTATCCTATACATACTGATTATTGGGTCCCTGATGTAGAGATATTTGATAATGGATATTTCGCTAAAATTTTAATGTCCAGGGGTTTTAAACAAATTAAAGGTATCCAAAAATATAATCATCCAAAAGCTTTCCCTACAGCTTATTTATTTAAGGCTTAATATAACCCGCGATGTTCCTTTTTCTACCTTCTCCCACTTTGGCATTTTCATAGCAATAAGTAAATCAGCATAATTATTGAATAATTTTTCTATATTTCTTGATATCTATTTTGTATTTAAAACTTGCAAAGTTCTTTCTAATATTTTATTCAAATCTCTTTTCTTTTAATCTCATCTATTGCCACGTTCTTCATTAATAAATTCTTCTTTTAGTGCAAACCAATTAATTTCACTTTTACCATTTTTATTTAATTTACCACCACTAATTAATTCATAAGCTTTGACTAAATCAACGCTTCTTTCATTCATTAAAT
>MDTG01310248.1_pt1 | contig 45278 bp, 40 predicted proteins | sample 811421 | NCBI WGS metagenome assembly MDTG01 (sample SAMN05326645, study PRJNA326480) | marine metagenome | isolation source: seawater | place: Pacific Ocean: South East | collected 2011 | reverse complement strand
TACGAGTGCATACTCTAGCTATATAAAAAGTCTTCCCTTACAAGGAAGAAGTCACAGGTTCAAATCCTGTAGCGCCCACAATGGTTTTTCATCGTTTAAGATATAAATATGAAAAAAGTTGAAACAGAGTTTAAATCATCGATTCAAATTAAAGGAAGTTGCCATGAAGATTTTCAAGAAGTTGCGGAAATCTTTGCACAAAACTTTGATAAATATCAAGAAATAGGATCGTCTGTCTGTGTTGTTGTAGATGGAGAAACTACTGTAGATCTTTGGGTGGGACATAAAAATGAACAAAGAACTGAAGAATGGAGTGAAAATACTCTTTCGATTGCTTTTTCAAGTACCAAAGCAGCACTTGCACTTTGTGCACATATTTTAATAGACCGAGGAGAGTTAAACACAAAAGAAAAAGTAACTAAATATTGGCCTGAATATGGAAAAAAAGGAAAAGAAGATACAACTGTAGAAATGATACTAAACCATTCAGCTGGTCTTCCTGCGCTGAGAACTCAAGTCAAAGAAGGGGGATTCTTTGATTGGGAATATATGGTTGAACTACTAGAGAATGAGAAGCCTTTTTGGATTCCAGGTGAAGAGACAGGTTATCACATGATGACTACCGGTTGGTTGATAGGAGAACTTGTTAGAAGAGTTTCTGGAAAATCTCTAGGTCAATTTTTTAACGATGAAGTAAGTGAGCCATATAATTTAGATTATTGGATTGGGCTACCTGAGAGTCAAGATGAAAGGGTTGCTAAAGTGACACCATTTAAACCTAGCCCTTCAGACAAGCCAAGTGGTTTTGCAACAGCTTTCAGAACAAATCCAGATTCAATGCAAAAACTCTCTTTAACTAACACTGGTGGATATGATTACAATGCGGTAGAAACCTATAGGGCTGAAATAGGTGGTGTTGGAGGAATTACTAATGCTCGTTCATTAGCAGGAATGTTGACTCCCCTTGCTCAAAATAGTGAACAACTTCTCTCAAAAAGTTCTATTAAAAAACTGAGTGAATCAAATGTAAAATCTGATATAGATAACATGCTTCTTTTCCCTACAAATTTTTCAGAAGGATTTATGTTACATATGGACAATAGAGGTAGGTTCGAAGGCGAAGGGGGCTCATTTATAATTGGTCCGAATGCCTTTGGGCATGTTGGCTTTGGTGGGAGTAGTGCTACTTTTGCTGATCCAGATTGTAAAATGTCTTTTGGTTATTTAGTGAATAAATTAGGTGGAGAGTATTTAATTAATGAAAGAGGCCAAAGCCTAATAAATTCTTGTTACAAATCTATAAAATAATATAATAAAATAATGAATTCTCATACAACGTTAGCAAAATTTATCCATTGGACATTTTCCTTGTTGTATGCTTATGGAATATTTAAACAAGTAGATGATTTAACCCAGCTTGAAGATGCCTCTTTGCTTAATTTTGAGATTCTATTTGCAACCGTATTTTTAATTATTGTTTTAATGAGATATTTTTATATGAAGGATACTCCTACTTTATTAGGAGCGAGTGATGATGTACCTAAAGGTCATCTTTTTATAGCAAAAACTGTTCATAGACTTGTATATTTCAGTTTAATAATGCTGCCAACAACAGGTCTTTTAATTGCCGGTCTTTTCAAATTAGGAATAGGAGGTATAGAAGTAGCCATTGCATTACATGAATTTTCAGCATTTCTTAGTTACGTATTAATTGCTCTTCATGTTGGTGCTTCACTTTACTCTAGGTTTAAAGGTGAAGGTTTGTGGAATGCTATGGTGCCAATCTGGAAAGAAACTGAAAAAAATAATTCAAACCTTATTTCAAAACTTGAAGACATAGAAAACAAAGTATATGAAAAAGTTGAGGATAGGTTTATAAGGTAGCTTTTTTATTAAAGCTTCCTTTCCTATCTACTAAAAAAGAAAATAAATACATAGATAAAACTATAAAATTATTTGAGGTAAAAAATAATATTTCATTATTCCAGTTAGCTAGAGTAAGAAAATAATAGATTGTTGTTGTTAAAAATATATATCTTCCAATATCCGTATTCATTATTGTTGAAATATAAATGATTAATAATAAAAACAAATTTCCAAAGCTGTAAATACTAAATCGTACTGGTGGGTACCAGCCAATAAATGACCAAAATATATATGAAAACGAAAAAATTAACAAAATATACTTCAATAAATTATTGGATAATAGATATTTTTCTTTATATAAAAAATATGAGACTATTAAACAAATAAAAAAACTTGATAAATACTTTAAAGTAAGAATATTGTCATTTAGATAGCACCTATAAAAAGTTGACAGGCTTGTGCAGTGCCAGTTGGATTCATAAAATAAATAATCTACTGGCTCTATTCGAGAAGTTAAATTAGAAAAATAGTTTATAAATGGACGTAAATAATTCCTTAACCATATAAATTGACCAAAATAATAACTATTTACATCATAAATTTCATATTTTGTTAATGAAAAAAATAAATTATAAATCATATTTGGGAAGAAAAATATTAACAAGTTTTTTAATGATTCAATTAAAAAAATTTTAAAATTTTTTGAATTCATAAAAAGAATATAGAGTATTACTAGAGCCGAAATAATAAACCCTCTATTTGCAAGATAAATAATTCCTAAAATAAAGCTCCAAAAATTTATATTATTAACATCTTGTTTTTGTAATAAAAATAACGACAGTAAAAAACATAGTAAAGTTAAATGCTGATTTGTAACTGTAAAAAGACTGAACTTTAAAATTGGGCTAAATATTAATGTAAGAATTATCAAAAAAATGTTTACTAAATTTTTAATTTGAAATAACTTTATTAAAATTTGCAAACATATATACATAAACAGAATATTAAAAATTACATAAGTTAATTCAAAAGTATATTGAAAATCAATATTTGAGATTTGGAATATTACCGAAAGTAATTGATAAATAATATAATTCACTAAAAGAAATAAAGGACGATTCTGATACTTATAATCTGAATTTAATATAACTGAAAAATCCGAAATTCCTTCAAAATATTCTTTATCGTCTTGACATTTCTCATAAATTAAATCATAACTTGTATTAAATAAATTAATTTTATAATCTACAAAATAACATAAAGGATCAACTGCTGGATAAAACTGGGTGAAAACAAAATAAGAAAGATAAGCAATTGATATAAAAAATAGAATTTGTATATTTCTGTTTCTTATCATTTATAAGCTTCCTAATATAATTTTTTAGACAACCGCTCGTATTCTAATAATAGAAAGAATTAGATGGGTATTGTTATAATTATTTTTAAAATGTTTATTTCAATTAAATTTTTACTTTTCTTTTTTTGGTTCTTCTTGCTCGGAAGAGGGCTTACTATTCTATTTAAAAATAAAGATTTCCAACAATCTGGTGATAACTTAAAAGTATTCCGTTTTCCAGTTTATTTGCTATATCCAATTTTTGGAATGATATTTATGGGAAACATAACTTTCTTAATTAACTATTTCTATGCAATTTCTAATAGATATATAATTTTGCTATCTTTTGTTTTGGTTTTATTAAATATAAAGATAAAGCCAAATATTAAACTTAATTTTAAATTTAGTCTCTTATCTATCTTTACTTTGCTTTATCTACCATTGAGCTCTTATAATATTGGACTAAGTTATGATGCAGGCTTGTATCATCTAAATTATCAAAAATGGATTCAAACTTCAAAATTAGTAATCGGTTTATCTAATCTTCATATTAGATATGGGTATTCATCAATTTTTGACTATATTGCGTCAAATCTTTGGATGAATAATAATTTTATATTTATTCATTTCCTAAATTTAACTTGTCTTTCTACACTTTTTATTTTTCTCCTATATAGCTTTTTAGTTGGTAAGGATAAATTTCTAAAAGGCTCCTCTGTAGGTATATTGATTTTTGGATTACTTGATAACTTTGGCTTCAATGGGGGGAAAAACGGATTTATCGAAATAGAGGGTGTTACTAAATATGACAGTGTTTTTGGTTCAATATTTTATTTAACAGTTATATTATCCTTTTTATTAATTCTGAAAAAAAACATAACTGTTTTTGAATTTCAAATTTTATTTCTTTTAGCGATATTTAATATTCAAATGAGACCAACTGGAATATTAGTACTTATTCCAATTTTTATAACTTTAGTAGTGACTAAAAAAATAAAAATAATTATTTTTGATAAGGTAGTCCTGCTTGGGGGTTCAATACTATCTTTATGGCTATTAAAAAATTTACTCATAAGTGGTTGTATTATTTTCCCTGTTGAATTTTTATGTTTTGATTCACTACCTTGGTATCAAAACAATTATGCATTTAATGAAACAGAAAATATCCGAGAATCTTTAAGGGCCTTCAGTTTGAATATGGATATTACAGATTGGTTTAGATATTGGTCTCAAAAAAATGAATATAACTTTCCTTCACTAATTAATTTCTTAATATCATATTTAATCATTTATGTATATAAGTTACTTTTTTACAAGTCAAAGATGAATTTGAACTTTTTTATAAGCTTAATATTTACGATTACATTAATAGCTTATTGGTTCTACTTAGCACCAGATAACAGATTTGGTATTCCATTCTTTATGGTTGCTATAGGTTTAATTTTTACTAATGTTATCGAAGAAAGAGAAATCAAAAGATTGAATTATATAAATAAATACTTAATTATTTTTCTTTTTAGTTTTTGTGTTTTATTAACACCGAGAATAGATAGTATAATTTTATTCTTAAACGACCCTTTTGAAGATATCAAGATCTCTCAACCTAACACTACAAAGTATATTGCAAGGGACTTTGGCTATGGATTTTTTACTTCAGATAAAAGTGAGCAATGTTGGATAAACATAGACTGCTCACCGGACTACTCTCTGCCAACAAAAAAAACTGAATTTTTCATTTACAATGCTTTTATTCCAATGTCAAAATAAAGCTTATATCAAAGGATCAAATAGGTGTTCATAATATTTTTTCGTTAGGTGTTTATCTGTAAATCTTTCTCCTAAAATTTTTGCATTTTTCTTTACTTTATTAATCTCATTTTCATTTAATTTTAAAATTTCTTTAATTTTCTCTTTTGATTCTGTAATATTTGTTGGATCTATAATAAAACCATTTTCTCTGTCCGAGATTATTTCTGTTGCGTTACTTTGATAACTAGCAATGGTAACTTTACCAAAATATAACGACTCTAAAATTACTACAGGTAAGCCCTCTACATCCCCCTCCTTAGTTACCAGTGAAGGAGCAATAAAAAAATCTGATTCTTCAAATAAAAATTTCTTCTGTGCTTTATTTACATAACCTGTAAAGATAACCTTACTTTTATCTATTCCTATCTCTTCTATGCGTTTTTTATAGCTTTTTTTTAAAGGGCCATCCCCAGCAAGAATTAAAAATAAATTATTATTTTCCTCTATAAGTTCTTTAAAAATATCAAGAAGACTTTCTACTCCTTTTTTTTCAGCAAATCTACCAATAAACAGAAGGTATTTATTTTTATCATGGTCTATTTGGATAAATTTATCTGGTTCAGTGTTTAAATAATCTGTATCATTAATTGGCATTGGTGCAACTAAACCCTTTTCTTTTTTGTAATGTGTAATATTTATTGTATTTTTTAAATTTTCTTCTGTCATTATTGAATCAGAAGTCCAAGCACTCGCTCTTCTAATAACAAAATTTGCAATAAATTTTCCAAATATAGGTATCTTTTTCAATATTATTACATCTTGTGCATGTGTTGTAAAAACAAAGGGAACATTAAACAATATAGAAACAATACATGTGGTAATTGCCTGAGGTGTAAACCAGTGAGCATAAATAATGTCAGGTTTTACTTTTTTTGTTAAAATAATGAGATTTATTAATTGAAATATTACAAAAAATGGAATTAAAAAATATCTTAATTTGTTTTCTTTTAACGCAGGAAGAATGCCCCTTCCTGCAAGCTTTTCATATCTTCTGGGCCAAAAATAATGATATCTAATCTCATCGAACTCCTTAACTTTTTCGATTTTTGTTTTGTCACTATAACTTGGAGCTAAAACATGGAAATTTAAATGATTATATTGGGTCTTAAGGTTTATGATCTGATCCCTAACGAAGGCCGGTACTTTATCTTGTCCAGACTTAGGAAAGGTTGAGGTAATAACAATTATTTTTGTCATTTTTAAAATGAACCTTTATTATCAACATAAATAGTATTAACTAGCTTTCTTGAGATAAACAATAATAATAAAGATACAAACAAAAACTTATGTGAATCAATTAATTCAACTTTTTTAATTATATTTAGTACATCGCCATTAGAGATATCAAGACCAAGATTTGAAAGAATATTTAAAAATCCATCAACTCCAAAAATTGATATAAATATTTTCATAACAATGGCTCCAAAAAAACTAGTAGCAAAAATTATTTGATAACTATCAAATAAAAAAATTGATTTTATAACTCCTGTTAAATATAGAGGTTGTGCAAATCTAGTAACTTTCCCAAAGCTACTTAATTGATCTATCTCAGAAAGAGATGATAATGAAGAAGTTTCAAAAAATAATACGGCTAAAAATGAAAAGATTGAAAAGACTGTTAAGTATCTAATAACCCAAATATGTTTATTTAAATTTTTAATATTTATTAAAACATAAATAGCAATTGGAACAACCGCAAAGAGATAGCGAATTCCAAAAGATGAAGCAACTGTTTCCCATAATAAGACAATTGCAAAAGGCATACCAATGGAAATTAATATTAATGTATTAGTTATAAAATTTTTAGTATCTACAAACGTATCTCTTAATAAATAAATTATGATGAAAGCTAAAACTGGGATAAACCAAATAATTCCAAACTCTTGGGTGTAAAATATTTTGAACAAATTAACCAAATGTTTAGATATCAAGTTATTCATATTGAAAGAATCATTGGCCCATGAAATAAGTGAAAAATCTTGGCCATATGCAATCTGAGGTCTAATTATAAACTGCCCGTAAATACTTAAACTTATTAAATAATACGAAATAAAAGATGTAAAAGTTCCTATTAAAAAATAAGGATTTTTATATAATCTATTTTTTGACTCATTAAGTAAGGATATTTTAGTTATCCAAAATGGAACTAGGAAAATAAAATAATTTGTATATCTTACTAGTAGGGTTATTAAATAAATAAATGGCAAAATAAATGCAAGTAGATTTCTTCTATTTATATTCATGCTTGTGTAAAAAATATAATGTAAATAAATTAGCAAAGTAACCATAAAAAACTCATAGGAGTGAGTCATACTATATCTTTCAAAGGCATAATAGTGGACACCATTACCAAAAATCATTAATACTAGAAGATACTTGTTAAATTTATTAGCTGATTTATCAATTAATTTACTAAAAAGTAAGATGGAAAAAAATATATAGAATACAGGTGAAAGGGAATAAAGAAAAAGCTTGTAAGGCATAATTTCACTATTATCAATGTTCGCTCTTTCTAAAAATATATCCATATATTTACCAATAAACATAAATGGTGATGCGAGAATTCCAGAACCTACATAATTTCTTGGAGCTATCTTGTCGTTATATTCATAAACTTTACCCTCAACATATTCAAGTTGATTATCATAATTAAAATCAAAATCATCAACAATAGTTAATGAGTGAACATAATAAGAGTGATCATCTCCGCAACAATTGATACCATTTACAAATCGATAATCAGAACGTAAAGAAAGTAATAAAATTATAAAAATTAAAACTGTAAGTAAGTTCTTTCCAAACTTATTTATTATTAATTTCATTTTTTAAAGCATATTTTTGGTATAAGCTATCAGATTTTATCTTTTCTCTTACAAAATTTAGATCAGCAGGAACATCCACAGCCCTAGTCTCATAATTTAACTCAATTCCATAAATGGCAGAGCCTAGCTCTACTGATCTTAAAAGTTCGACACCTTCAATTTCTTCAAGCTTTGTTGGTTTGGATTTGTAAAAGTCATTGATTGCATTGATAGAAAAAGCAACTAATCCTACTTGTTTTTTTAAAATTGTCTTCTCTCTAAAAGTATTTGGAATATCAGATCTTGAAAAATATAAAACCCTATTATCTTTTGCCGTTACTATCTTTACCACGTTTTTCTGTTCTTTCTCTTTAAATAAAAGATAGCCTAATAAAATATCATGTTTTTTTGGGTTAAAATTATTTGCAATCTTACTGACATCTTTTGGATTTAACAAGGGCTCATCTCCTTGAATATCTACAACAATGTCATTAGAGCTTAACTTTAATTTCTTAACAGCTTCTCCACATCTCTCAGTTCCATTTTTGTGTTTTTTACTAGTCATAATACATTTAATGTTTAAATCATTTGAAATTCTTTGAATTTCTTTACTATCAGTGCATATATATATATCATCTAAATCAGCTTCTAAAGATCTATAATAAACATGCGCAAACATCGGTAATGAACCAATCATTTCAAGAGGTTTATTTGGCAAGCGAGTGCTTTCTAGCCTACAAGGAATTAATCCTATTTTTTTCATATTTGACAATGATATAATACATTTATAATTTTTACTAAAGTTAAGAAAGATTTTGAAGTTTAACAAACATAATCCAGCACATTATATTACTTATTTTTTATCTTTAATAAGTCTTGTTCTCGCTACATTGCTTTATTTATTTAATAAAAAGAAAAATAATGTAGTTATTTTTACAGGCCACAAGTTAATTGGAAATATAGAAACATTGATAAATTCAGAAAATATAAAATACAATAAATATTATTTAACTTTTTCTTTGAAAGATTATATAAGTCTTTCAAAGAAAAAAAACAATATACTGTTAGCTCTTAATCCCTTTCACTTATTTATATTATTAAAATCAAAACTAATTATTTCAAGTCATGGTTTGGTCTTACATAGATTGTTAAAAAAATATTTCAATTTAAAAACAATCTCGACTGGACACGCAATAAAGAGTAACAACAACTCTGAAATACTGAAAGAACTATATCACTTTGATGAAGTCTGGTTGTTTTCTAACTTTGAAAAAAAAATTTACATAGAAGAATGTAATTATAAGATTCAAAACCTTGAAGTTACCGGGTTTCCTAGAATTGATGGGTTAAGCGATCTTTATTTAAAAAAAGATGAAATAAAAAGAGCGTATGGTTTTAATGACCAAGATAAGCTAATACTTTACGCACCTACAGATGATAGAAAAAATCAAGAATATTTAAATAGTATTTTTTCTTTACAAAACTTAAATTTATACAAATTTTTTGATGAGATATCTGACAAATTAAATCTGAAATTCATACTTAAATATCATATAAATACAAATCTTAATGGTGAAATAATTCAGTATATTAACAAATCAAAAAATTTAAAAAGACTTGAAAACGCAAATAATTATCCTGACATATCTAGTTTGGCTATTTCTGACATTTTAATAACCGACTGGTCGAGCATATTTGTCGATTCCCTAGCTATTTCAATTCCAATTATATTTTTAAATACACCTAGAGCATATATAGAGTCTGGAGTATCAAAAGTGTTCAATAATCAATTAATTGAGAGAAAAAATAATTATGAAGAAATCTCCAAGGATCTCTCTAAGCTAATCGATGATAATTTTTTGTTTAATAAAAATTTAAAAGAATTGAAAAAAATAATATATGAAGATACTTATGAAAATAACAATATAGCAAGGTGTGTTGAAAGAATAGAAAGTATCATATGAAAATAAAGTCTTTTATACAGTATTTTTTAACTTTCGTGTCGATCTTTTTTATTGCCTATCAATTATATAAAAATATTGAAATTCTTGAGACTATAAAATATATTCCAACATACTTTTTTTTAATAATATTTTTTTATGTTTTAAGAATTATTAGTAGAGCTTATACAAATCATTATTTATATAAGAATGTAAATATAGAATTACCTTTCTTTGATTCGCTCACTATTACATTAATTAATGGTCTTGGAAATTATCTTGGTCCACTAAAAGCAGGTTCAGGAATGAAGCTTGCTTACTTAAATAAAAAATTTAATTTAAAGATAATTGATTACATGAGTATAAATACTCAATATTCATCAATTTACTTTGTTGCATCAGCTTCAATAGCTACCGTTATCATGATCTTTAAATCAAATGAGAATCAATACAACCAGAGCATGTATGCAGCCTTACTTGTTTTTCTTATTTCAATTTTCATATTATCCATATCTCTTATTCGGAAAATAAATTTAAATAAATTAGAAAATTCAAAAATTTATTTTATCGAGAAATTAATCAAGATTATAAAATTTGAATCGATAAAAAATAATAGGCTAAATATATTTTTATTTACATCTCTTCATGCTTTGTTTGGTTTCTTTGCTATTTATTTTTGTTTAAGAATAATGAGTGTTGATAATACTTTCTTAGACGCAATTTTCATAGGTTCAATGTCTCAATTGAGTACGGTAATTAACATCACACCAGGTAATATAGGAATTGTAGAAGGAATTTTGTTTGCATTCAAAAGTGTTTATCAATTAAATCTTGAGGAAATTCTTTTATTTAGCGTTATAAGTAGAATTTTTGTTCTTATTGCTATGCTTTTGCTAAATATATTCCTATCAATTAAAGAAAGGATGTTTTAATCTTCTTTTTTTAGAATCCAAATATAGGTAGGTATAAAAAAGAAGAATACTCTAGCAAATAATTTTATAAGTTTATGAATTATACCTTTAGTTCTTATCATGTCCTCTAAATAAAACTTACTCGGTTCATTAATTATTTTTAATGTATAATCAATAATTACAAACTTGCTTACTAACTTTTTTAAGTTTCTTAAAGATAAATGATTTTCATAATAGAAGTCACCCTTCTTTGTGATTTTTAAATAAAGATTTGAAATACTCTTTGGAAAGTATGAAAGAAAAAGAAGCTTATAATGTGGCTCCATAGGCTGAAATTTATTACCAGCTGCAAAGTAACAAACTCCCCCTGGCTTTAACAATCTATATATATTGTCTAGAAGAACTCTTGAGTCAGGAACATGTTCATATACATGTGAACATACAATTACATCATAATTTTTACCACTCTCAAATTCTTCAATCGGAACTGCTTGAAATAGAACATTGTTCTTTTTATTATTTAAATTTGCATACTCAATTGCTTTTTTATCGATGTCAATTCCATCAATTTTTAAAAAATAATCTGCAAAATAATTAGTTATTATTCCCGTGGAACAACCAATTTCTAAAACTATTTTGTCATCTATTTGGCCAAAGTAGTCTTTTAAAACAGCAACTGTCTTTCTTGATTTATTAGCTCTACTTTCTTCACTAAACATCAATGGTTGTAATGAGGAATAGTCTTCTTGGTAGTTAACCATGTTTTAACTTTATCTTAAAACAAAAATAAAATATTTAAATTATTAATCATTTCTCATAATTTAAAAACAAATTAAACAAAGATAGTATTATTTCACTAGTGAAATACAAACACATATGTTTTGATCTTGATGGGGTTCTAATTAACTCATTGCCAATCATGAAACTATCGTGGGAAAAATGCAATTTAGATATACCTTTTTCAGAATATGAACAACTAATTGGAATTCCTTTTTTTGATATTTTAGAAAAACTAAAAATAGATCAAAAAGAATGGGAGAAAATCAAAAATCTCTATGACAAAACATCATCGCAAGAAATAGATAAAATTGAAAAATTTGAAAATGTGGATGAATTATTTTCTTTCCTTGATACAGAAAAAATAACATACTCCCTATTTACTTCAAAAACAAAGCAAAGAACCATTCAAATTAAAAATAAATTATTTGAAGATAATCATTTTTTAGAAATTGTAACACCTGAAGATCTGGATAAAAATTCAGGAAAACCTAAGGGAGTAGGGCTTGAAAAAATAATAAATAAGCTCAAATTGTTAAATGGTGAAGTTTTGTATGTAGGAGATACATACTTTGATTATCTATGTGCTAAAGATGTTAAGGTAGATTTTATTTTTGCAGGATGGGGTTATGGTAATAACCCTGGATATGATGTTGTAGAAGCAAATACAATTTTAGAATTTATAAATAAGATAAAAAATTCTTGATTCTTATTTTTACTTCGAAGGTAAATGTTTTGCTTTGTAATTTAATTTTAAAAATAAAGATTTGGTTTGGTAGTTATTAGAAAATATATAAACAATAATTATAAACAAAATTAATATAATTAAATAACTTGTACCAACAACTAATGATTGTACATTTCCAGGATTTGTGCCCTCACTAAAATAAGGTATAAAAAATCTTGATAATAAATATACTCCTGGAAGAAAAGACAAAAACATAATTTTATTTAAGAATGAATTTTTATATAAAAGTATGCTTTTAAGAATTACAAAGAAAGATTTCTTTAAATACTCTGAGTTGTTCTTAAACAGTCTTGACTCTCTTGTTTCAAATGAGTCTGAGATAATGGAAGATGTAACTTTTAGTTTAAATGGATTTGATTGAAATAATGTTTCAAGAGTATATGTAAATGAATTTGTTGAGAATAGTGCTTCAATTGCTCGGCTTGAATAAACTCTAAAACCCGAGGTTGCGTCATGAATTTTTTTACCAATAATATAGCTAATAAATTTTGAGCCTATTTTTTGTAATATTTTTTTTATCCTTGTGAAATGCTCTAATTTATTAAAATCTCTGGCTCCAATATGTATATCTGATCTCTCTTCTATGGATGTATTAAGCATTTCAGGAATATCTTGATAGGGATATTGATTATCAGCATCAAACACAACTACATAATCAAATGTATTTTCTTTTGCATAAGACATAATGCTGTTGAAGACTTCAGACAAACCATAATTAATTCGACTTTGTATAATTTTCACTTGTCCAACATATTTATCTAATATTTTTGATGTCCTGTCAGTACTCCCATCATTAAAACAAGCTATCTCATAATTGTAATTTTTTGAATCTCTAGTAACTTCCAATAAAGAGTTCAGACAATCCACAATAGAGTCTTCTTCATTAAAGATTGGCACCGCTATAAGTGTTTTAATCATAAATTAATTATATTTAAGTTTGTGTACTGTGAGGTTATATATATATTTATTCATTTTTGCTTATTAGCTTTTTCTTAGCTTATTAAAATGATAAGAAAAATATTCATTTATATTTTTTTTAATATATTCAATAATTATTAAAAATTCGTTTACCTTACTTTTGGTCACTTTATTTTTAAAATTAAAACTATTGCTTCTATTTAAATTATTTATTTTATAAAATTTGTTAGTTGATTTATGTTCGCCTGTTCCGTCAAAACCAATATTTTTAACTAAGGACTTGCTTGGATTTAAACATAATCCACCATTTAAAAATATATGTTGATACCAATATATAGCCCATGTTTTAATTTTCAATTCATCATTCAATATCAACTGATTGTGATTATTTTTATTGAATCCATAAAAATTAAATCTCTTTATTGCTTTTTCCTCCGAATAAGGTAGTTTATTTTCAATATTTTTATCTAAATCTTTCCATCTATCTATCCAAGTCGCCCATCCCCAACAATTCATTTCCTGTGTAAAATAGGTTCCCTTATTATAATTAACAATTGTATCCATCGAATAACCACTAATATGCCAGACATTCTTTTCTTCTTTATATTTGTTTAAAGCTAAATTCATATAATTTAAAAAAGTTTCACTAACTAGAAGGTCCTCTTCAAGCACAATAATTTTTTTATATTTATTTAAGACTTCAGTTACTCCTGAAAGAATATTATTTTTTATACCTAAATTTTTTTCTCTAAGAACTACCTCTACTTCACGAAAATCCCAGTTTTTGTTAGATACATCAACTACTTCCTTATTGAGATTTTCATCCTTTTCATCTTTATTTTTATCAATATATATGATCAAATTACTGACAGATGATTCTTTATTCTTTTCTAATGATTTAATTAAATTATTTAGATGTTTAGGCCTGTTATGTGCAAAAATAACAATAGGTGAATAATTCATTGATATATTATTATTTTAAACATAAATGTCTGATATGACCATATTAAAGATTTTTACACTAAATTACTCATTTTATACTTGGGAAAAATCAGGAACCCTTGAGCGAGAAATTAAAATATATACAGAATTAGAAAAAAAGTATAATTTAAATTTTATTTTTTTAACTTACGGAGATAAAACAGAAAAAGAATATGAAAAATATTTTCAAAATTCAAAAATAATTCCTATATATTCACTTGTTAAATATTCAGAATATAAAATAATTAGAATAATCAGAAGCTTTTTTATACCATTTAAAATAAGAAAAGATTTAAAAAATATATCTTTAATAAAGCACAATCAAATGCTTGGTGCATGGATAGCTATAATTTTAAAATATTTAATTAGAAAACCATTCATTATGAGAACAGGTTATGACATGTACCTGTTTAGCAAAATGAACGATACCGGCTTTTTAAAAAGATGTTTTTATTTTCTTTTAACGCAAATAACATTATTGACTTCTGATATTTATACAGTTGCAAGTATTTGTGACTATAACTTTCTTAAAAAAACATTTATTACTAAAAATAACATTGAAGTAAGACCTAACTGGGTTGAGAAAAGACCTTATAAAATTATTGATGAAAGATATAAAAATAGAATAATATCTATTGGGAGATTAGAGGATCAAAAAAATTTTAAATATATATTAGAAGAATTAAAAGATTTAAATTTTGTAATTGACATTGTTGGAGATGGAGGAGGGGAAAAAGAGTTGCAAAATTTTGCTGACAAAAATAAAATTATGGTTAATTTTCTCGGGACTATGAAAAATGAAGAATTATTAAACTTGCTAGAAAAATATATGTTTTACATATCTGCTTCAAAGTTTGAAGGAAATCCAAAAACTGTTCTTGAAGCACTTTCAGTTGGTTGTGTTGTTTTTGCAAGCAATATTCAAAACCATCAAGAACTAATTAATCATTCCAATGGTTATTTGTTCAATTTGACAAAAAACTCATTAAAAAGTGTAGTTAAAGACCCGAATAAAAATCTAAGTGAATTAAAAACTAAATCAAAAAAAGGTTATGATGACGTTAATAATTACAACTCTCTATCGTCTGCAGTTGAAAATGAATATAAAGACTATTGTCTATTAAGTAAGACTTAAATATTTTTCTAGTAAATAAAGCTTCCATATTCTATTTGCATTAATTCTGCTTTTATTTAAAAGTAATAAGTTTATTTTTTCTATTTTTATAATTTTTGAAAGATTACCATTTTTTAATTCAGTAAATACTTTATCTTTGTTTGAGTAAATCCATTCTTCTAAGTTAAAAACAAATCCCATTTTTTCCCTATTGATAAATTCACTATCAAAATCTTCTGATAAATATTCTTTAAATATTTTTTTGGGTATTCCATAGTCAACATAAGAAGGTTTTGTTGATAAAATATATTCAATCAATCTATGATCAATAAATGGAGATCTTACTTCTAAAGAATTAGCCATTGAAGTTCTGTCAACTTTTAGGGTCATCATTTCAGAAAGATACAACTTATAATCTGAAATAAGCAAGCTTTTATATAAGTCTTTTGAAATATTTTGAAAATAATCACTTGGTTTATAATCTTTAATCCCTAATATTGATAGAAATTTTCTATCCCAGAAAAAAGAATTGTAAGCTTCTGAAATATCGGATGAGTTTCTATGAAATATGTTTCCAGTGCCTAAAAAATTTGGATAAATATTATAAAAATATCTTAAGAAATTAAATTGTTTTTTTCTATTTAAAATTTTATTAACTCTTTTATACCCTCCAACTAATTCATCTCCACCATCCCCAGAAATAGCCGCTTTATATTTTTCTGATATTTTTTTAGAAATCATATATGAAGGAAAATTTGATGGATCCGAATAGGGTTCGTCAAATATTTCTATTGATTCCATTATGTGGTCTATATCTATCTTTTTACCTACCGTCTCGGTTGTATGATTTGTTTTATATTTTTCTTTTACTTGTTCAAACCATTGCTTTTCATCATATTTTGGATCTTCATAAGATATAGAAAATGTATTTACGGACTCACCTGATTCCGTTAAAAGTTTTACAATAGTTGAAGAATCTATACCCCCAGACAAAAAACAAGCTACTGGTACATCTGCTATGTTCCTTAATCGAACAGAATCTGACAATAAATCTTTAAAGTGGCTTTCATCAAACTCTTTATTATCAACAAAATCTTCTATATTCCAATAAACTTCTGAGGATTTTTTTGAGATAATGTTAGAAATATGCAATTCTATTATTTCTGCGGGCTTTACTTTATATATGTTTTCAAAAATTGTATTTGGGGAAGTTACTACTCCAATATTTAAATATTCAGAAACTGAATTTTGATTTATCTTTCTATTATTGGTTAAATTAACTATTGATTTTAGATTTGAACCAAAAACCAAACTTTCATCTTGGAATGAATAAAATAGTGGTTTTTGACCTAGCCTATCTCTTATTAAAAATATAAGATTCTTCTTGTAATCAAAAAAAACGATTGAAAATTGGCCTATTACCCTATTTACAAAATCTTTACCATATTTCGAAAAACCTAAAAGCAATACTTCAGTATCAGAATTATTACTTTTAAATACTAAACCTTCACTTTCCATTTCTGCTCTTAATTCTTTATGATTAAATATCTCACCATTAAATAAAATGGAGGTTGAATTTTCATCTGAAAACATTGGTTGTGAGCCTAAATTAGTTAGGTCAATAATTGATAGTCTATTAAATATTTGCAAATGTTGATAGTCTGTGTTTTTAAAGTTAAATCTAGAATCGGTTAAATTTTTAAATACTGTTTCATCAGGCCCTCTGCACTCTATATATTTATTAGCATCTTTAATGCTATGCTCAGAAACTTCATCTATACCAATTGAACCGAGGAAGCCACACATTATGAATAATATTCTTCCTTTTGATTTTCATTTATAAATAAACAAACATACCTTTTAGGGTTAAATTCAATTAACTTAAATCCATTTTCATACAAAAAATCTGTTACCTTAGCTAATGTAGTTTTACCATCAACACCCCTTTCAGGTCCTGAGTCAACCGTGATAAAAGTTGTATTTTTTATTGTTTCTTTTGCACCAAATAATACTTCTGGTTCATATCCTTCAGCTTCTATTTTGATTAACTTTACTTTCCCAAATTTATAAGAATCTAAAGTTGTTGAGTCAACTTTAATTTCTTCGTTAACACCAGGGTTAATAAATGATGAGTCTGATCCATCTTCGCTAATATAAAATGATAGCTCAGTATTGGAACTCCCTAGTCCGGAATTAAATAACTGAACTCCTTTTTGGTTCTTTAAATTTAATTCAAGACATTTAAAAGCCCCTGGGTCTGGCTCAAAACCTATATAATTTATATTTTTTTGTTTTTTTCTTATTGAATGATAAAACTCTCCAATGTTTGCACCGCAATCAACTATAAGATCATTTTCTAAAATTGAAATAAATTCTAGAAGATAATCTTCTCCTAATTCATTGACTAATTTTTCAAAGCCAAATGTAGGTCTTAAAACTCTCTTATTGGTATAAAATAATTTATTTTCTTTATCTTTATAAATATAAAGATCGTTTTCAAAATAGATTTTTCCCTTATCTGAAAAAAAGAAATTCACTAATGATGAAAAAAACTTGCCGGATGTTTTATTTATAATCAGTGATAAAAATTTTCCTTTTATTAAAATTTTAATTTTTAGTATTTTGTTAAGATTATTTATACTTTGATTTTTTGTTATATAGTCTGGAATATTAATAAATTCGGACATAACAACTATATTAACCTGTTAGATTTGTATTATTTAATAAAATATTAGATATGAGTAAAACTAAAAATTCACTAACAATACAAGTATTAAGTATTTCTTTTTTTTCTTTTACCTATATAGCCTCTCATTCATTTGTAAATTTATTTTATAGAAGTACAACTGGACCCGACTATGAAAAATATAAACAATATTTAGATTTTTTCTTTGGTTATAGAGAATCTTCAGCCCTTGAACAAGGTTTAACTTATTATTACCTTGTTGCAACAATGATCAAAATCAACTTAGATAAAAATATATTTACAGACATTGACCTACTTTATAGCTTTTCTATACAGTCAACAAATTTAATAATTTATACATTTGGGATTTTGGGTTTCTTTTATCTACTAAAATTTTTTAAATTCAATACATATTCAATATTGCTAGTTTTAGGTATTTTAAATTTATTTCCTCCTGCTATTGGTTTGCGCTTAACAATGAAGCCAGAAATTTTAAGTTTTGCTTTACTTCCATGGTGTATATTATTATTTGAAAAATATTTAAAATCTAACAAAAGGGAGTTTCTTATTCAATTTTCTCTTTTGTTTTGCTTATTGATTTCACTAAAAATTTCAATATCTGCAATGATAATTTTATTTTATATTACAAAATACTTTAATGACTTATTGAATATGGAAAATAAAGAAAAGATAATTTTTATTCTTATTATTTTGATTGGCACTTCTTTAATACTTCTTGAAAACTATAACGAGAATGATTCTTTTTTGACAGAAGCAGAGCATGACGCAAAATATAATAACAAAGCTTCTCCTTTGATGGTAATTAAATTAAACCCTGTGACTTTACTTAAAGAGCCTTACGAAGATAGCCATAAAGATTCAATGTTTGGAATTTTTTTATTGGATACCTTTGATGATTATTTTAATTTATATTGGAATCAAGATATAAGTAACTTTAAAAAATATAGGAAGCAATTTCTTCAACCGTCTACTGATAAGAATAAATTAATTACTTTAGATTTTGAAAATAGAATACTTACATATTCAGGGCCATTTAATTTTTACTTAAATTTTTTAAGACAATATTTTGCAATTATATTAACTTTAATTTTCTATGTATATGCATATAAGTCATATAAAAAAAATAAAGAAATGAAGTTATTTATATCCTCACCACTTTTAGGTATCCTGATTTTAATAGTAAATAATGTAATTGGATTTCCAAAAAACAACTTTGACCCATTAAGAGGTGACACATTTAAAACTTTTTATATTGCTATTTTTCTTTGTTTAAGTTTTGTTTTTGTTCTTTCAAATTATTTAAAAAAAGTAAACAGAAAAACAGTTCTTATGTCAATTTTTTACTCCTTAATAATTATATTTATTTTAGGATTTCCTAAAGCTAATAACTCTGACTTAGATTCAAATTTAAGCAAAAACAACAATTATTCAATCTTTTGTGAAGTAAATAGGCCTTTCCTAATTAATAGTCTGTTTGAAACATCTGAAGTAAATTGTAAAACTAAAGAATCCAAAATAAATCATTTAGAAAATATGGAGATAGCTAAACATCCTATTTTCAATATTTCATTTTTTGTTTTTTTTCTCATAATTACATTCAGATATACTTTTAATGAAATTAGTAATTATCTTAAAATTTCTAAATACCCCTGAATGAATATAATAGATATTAATGAAGATCTTAATAACTGGTAGTACAGGACTTGTTGGTTCCTCTTTAAATAGACTTTTTAAGAAAAGCTCTTACGAAGTATTTCCAGCTAGAAGAGAAGATGCAAATCTATTCTCTTATGAAGAGACAAAAAAATTATTAAGCCAAGTTCAGCCCGATATTGTTATCAATGCTGCCGCTAAGGTAGGTGGAATATATGCAAATAATACGCAGCGAACAAATTTTATACTTGAAAATCTAAAGATAAATATGAACCTTCTGGAAGCAAGCGTGGATTTTCCAAATTTAAAGCTTGTTAATCTAGGTAGTAGTTGTATTTATCCTTTAAATGCAAGTAATCCAATAAGTGAAGACTCCTTAATGGAAGGTAAGTTAGAACCTACAAACTCCCCTTATGCTATGGCCAAATTAACTGCAATAGAGATTGGAAGAGCAATAAAATCTGAATATGGAATAAATGTAATCAATTTAATGCCAACAAACCTTTATGGTCCTAATGATAATTTTTCAGAAATGGGAAGCCATGTAATTCCAGGATTAATTTACAGAATGCATAACTCTAAATTAAATAAAGATGATCTTTTCAAGGTATGGGGTTCTGGGACACCAAAAAGAGAATTTCTTCATGTAGACGACCTAGCAAAAGCAATTGATTTTATATTGAAAAATGATATTAAAGATGATTTACTGAACATTGGAAGTGGAGATGAAGTGTCTATATTAGAACTAGTGAATTTAATTAAAGATGAAATAAAATTTGAAGGGGATATAGTATTTGATCAAACTAAACCTGATGGGAATCCAAGAAAGTTATTAGATTCAGCGAAAATTAAATCTTATGGCTGGAGTGATGAAATTAAACTTAAAGAGGGTATACATCAAGTATACGAATGGTTTAAAAAAAATACTTAATTTTTATTGGGATTTTCCCAAGTTGGACTAATTAAATTTTTATCTAATAAAGTCTTCTCTTTTTTTGCTAACTCTAAATCGTTTTTAACCATCATTTCTACAAGCTCTTGGAAGCTAACCTTAGTTTCCCAATTTAATTCTTTCTTTGCTTTTGATGGGTCGCCTAGTAAATAATTTACTTCATTAGGTCTTTTATAATCTTCAGAAGTCTCAATATAATCAGAATAATTTAATCCAGCAGCTTCAAAAGCTAATTTTGAGAACTCTTCAACTGAATGAGACTCTCCTGTTGCTAAAACCCAGTCACCTGGTGAATCATGTTGTAACATCTTCCACATACCATTTACATAATCTCCAGCAAAACCCCAGTCTCTTCTTGCGTCAAGATTTCCGAGTGTAAGTTTATTTTGCATTTCATAATAAATTCTTCCAACAGCTCTTGTTATTTTCCTTGTTACAAAGGTTTCACCTCTATGTGGAGACTCGTGATTAAAGAGTATTCCATTTACGGCAAAAATTCCGTAGGACTCTCTGTAAATTTTTGTAATATTATGAGCAAAAACTTTACCCGCTGCATAAGGACTTAAAGGTTCAAAAGGGCTTTCTTCATTTAGAGAAGTCTCTGATCTTCCACCGTACATTTCAGAGGAAGAAGCTTGATAAAATTTTATTTCTTTGTCAAGATTTCTTATTGCTTCTAATAAAGTTAAAGGCCCTACAACACTTGTATTTGTTGAATAAAGCGGATTTTTAAATGACACAGCTACATGAGATTGAGCTGCTAAGTTATAAACTTCATCAGGCTGTATTGAATTAATTAAATTATTAATAGAAGACGAGTCTAATAAATCTGAATAATACAATTTTAAATTACCTGATTCTGAATGTTCAGAAATTAAACCATCAATTCTTGAAGTATTGAAAGTTGAAGATCTTCTGATAGTACCATGAACTTTATAACCATTTTCTATTAGTAATTTAGACAAATAATATCCGTCTTGCCCAGTTATACCTGTAATAAAAGCTGTTTTCATTATTTTAATTGTAATAAGCTAATGAATGTTTTTTATGAATTATTTTTTAAATACTCTTTTGGAGATAATAAGAAACCAATAAGTAAATAGTACATTAATGGGAATTGCACACTCTCCATTGCTACGTCTAAAAATGCATTAAAAAAGGCGGGAATCATTAAGACTAAAATAAAATTATTTCTATTCTTTTTTTTATAAATAACGAAAATTTTAAAATGAAGGTAAGTAAATAACAAAAGTTGTATCAAGCCACCCCTTGATAAAATTGTAAAAATATAGTTGTGAACATTTTCATTCAATCCATCTTCTCCTAATCTCCCAGGAGCTTCGGGGTCCACCATAACAGGAATGATTTCACTATATCCATAGCCAGTTAGGACTTTGTTTCTATCATTAAGGTCTTCTACTACATCTTGCCATATATCTAGCCTCCAGTCTGTTGTTCCGTCTCTTGAATAGAGCCTCCCTTCATAAACATAGAAAGAAAGAAAAACACTGATAGTTTCCTTATTTTTAACTAGCTTGTTTAAATTACTAGAGATGCTTCCAATCTCTACTTGATTTTGTTCACTCCTTTTTGAAAAATCAAACGCACCAAAAATATTGTATGTTGAGATTACAAAGGTAAGTGAAAATATAGCTATAAATATTGTCGTATTAATGAGGCTATCTGAATAAATCTCTTTTCTATAAATAAGAAATAGTATTATAAAGAAACATAAAGATAAGAAAGAACCCCTACTATTAAATATCATGAGTGGTAAAAAAAGTGAGGTTGAAAAAATAAAATAATAATTTACAAATTTCTTATTTGAAATTACATGATAATTTAATATATTTACAAATAGTATTGAAATTAGCATATTTGAAGCTTTAGCAAGTTCAAATTTATCAGAATTATTTAAAAAGAAATCTACAAAAAACTTTGGATGGTTTTTGAAAAACAAATAAAGAATTAATAAAGAAACAGACATAGCGTAAGAAAAATGCTCAAAATTTTCTTTATTTAAACTATATATAATCCCTAGAAACATAAAACTTATGGTCCAAATATAAGAACTTGATTTAAACAAATAATTTGAGAAAAAAAATCCTTCTTCAAGAATCAAAGAAATTATAAATGATGCAAATATCCCAAATAAAATGTAGATTATTTTTTGGTAACTATCCGAAAACATCTTTCTTTTGTACATAAAATAGAAATAAAGAAGTAAAGAAATAGCAACCATTATTTCTCCTAATCTGAAATCAAGAAAATATAAACCATAAAAAGATCTGCTAAAAATTATTGAAAAAGAAAAGAAGGCTATTAAGAAATATTTAATATATTTATTGTTTACACTATTCATATTCATTAATGATAATATCGACTATAAAAATTAATTTTTATTATAAATATATCTTAGATACTTATAATAAAAATTAATGTTAGATTTATCTACAAATATAACTTTTTTATTCAACAGTGGAAGAAAAAAAAGGGTTGATCAAAATTATCAATTTCCAAAAGAACATTTTTATGGATATTTTAGTTTTAAAAAAAATTTTTTAAATACAAAATTTATTGAATATGGTGAAGATGAGGATAGATTCTCATTAGCGACAAGATTTTTTAGAAAAATTACAAAATTTCCAATTTATACAGAAAAATTAATAAATAAAGAGAATAAAAAAATAATTAATGATTCTGATATTTTAATTTTCTCAAATCAAAATATTTATTATTCTGCTTTTCCCTATCTTTTACTTGGTAAGAAAAAGAAAAAAATTGTTGTTTTTTTTATGGGGTATAAAAATATACTAAGAGAAGGAGAAAGCTTCAATAAAATTCAAAGATTATTTCTCTCCTTAGTTGTAAAAAAAATAGACCGTATCATTTTTCTCAGTAAAAATGAATTAAATTTATTTTCAGAGGAATTTTCAGAATTTTCTAATAAAATTTCATACGCGCCTTTTGTTGTTGATGGGTCATTTTGGTCAAGAAAAGAAAATAAACCAAATAATAACACCGTTCTTTTTGTTGGTAATGATGAAAACAGAGATTATAAAAAAACTATTGAAATAGTAAATTCTATGGAGGATGTAAATTTTATACTTGTTTCAACAAAAATTAATGAAGCAATGCTTAAAAAAAATAATTATCAACTAATAAATAGTAACTGGAAAGTGAATGGATTAAATGACATTGATCTTAAGAATCTAATGGAAAAGGTTGATATTTCAATTATTCCAGTAAATAAAGATGCAACTCAACCTTCAGGCCAAAGTGTAGCTCTACAATGTTTAGCCATGGAAATACCTGTAATTATCTCAAACTTTAAAGGCTTTTGGGATAAAAAAATGTTCAGACACAATAAAAATATTTATATAATTGAAAATAATTCAAAATATTCTTGGGAAGAAAATATTCAATCAGTTTTAGATGATGAAGAAATAAAGAAGAATATAGCAAAAAATGGTAGAGAATTGATTGAAAAAAACTTTAATCTTGAAATATTTTACAAAAATTTACTTGAGGTAATCAACTTAATTAAATAATTTTTTAATTTTTAAAATTAATCGAAAATATTCTTTTTTAATTAGGCTCTTGTTTGGCTTTATATTTCTTTTTCTAAGGATAATTTCTTTATCTTGATTTAATTTTTCAAATAAATTTTCATATTGGGAAAATAAACTTTCATTGTTAAAGGGATAATTTAAAAGTTTTTCAAAGTAAAAATTGTAATTTTCAATTAATTCAAGGATTTTTTCTTCAAGATTTTTAAAATTGTAGATTATTCCATAACCATTGCAATATTCAGTAATACCTCCACTATCAATATAGAGTATCGGTAAGCCTGTCTGGGCTGCTTCAATGTGGTGATTTCCAGATGGTTCATTCATAGATGCAGTAATATATATATGATATTTTTTTAGTTCATCAGATAGAGACTCGCCATACATTGGTTGAATTAAATTTGTATTCTTTAGTTTAATATCTTTTGATAGATTACCAACATAGGTAAAATCAAGAAGTTTACTTAAATGCTTCTTTTCAAGAAGCTCATCTAATTTTTTATAGACATCTATGCCTTTATTTTTGTTACTACTCCAATGATGAGTAACTAATTTAATTTTCTCTTTTCCATCCCATTTTTTTCTATTTTTTGAGTTAAAAATCTTGCTATCTCCACCACCTAAAAAAACTGAAGTCGTTTCTTCACTAATTCCTAAATTTTTATATATATTAAATATCCAAGAACTAACAAATACGGTGTGGTCAGCTATTTTGTTTGCTTCCATGTAAAATTTATTTAATCCTATAGTTGATTTTCTCTCGTCACATTCATTTATTCTTTGGACAACTATTGCATTATTATTTATATATTTAAGATACTTTTTAATTTCTTTATGTGTAAATGACGAGGAATCAGAATCACTTCTTGGATCAGTCAATAAAATTATATCTATGTCGTCGTCTAATAAATCATTTACAACCGTATTTCCTAAATTGCTAAAATACTTTATAAAATTTTTAAAGAATAAATTACCGCCTCCCCAAGGTCCCTCAACAACGTTAGCACCAATACTAATTTTCATGATCAAGCCCTAACATTTCTAAATAATTTTTAAAACCTTCGGGAATTTTATATTTTATAGCTTTTTTATAGGCATATTCAACATCAGGTTTTACATCCAAAAAATTTTCCATAGTAAATATTGATTGAGGAGATAAAATTTCTTTTGCTACTCCAACATCCGTAGAAATTATGGGTGTTCTAGAGAGTCCACATTCAATAATTGCTTGGGGTCCTCCCTCTACTCTTGATGCAACAACATATAAATCTAGACAATTGTATAGTTTGTTTAGTAAATTATTATCAGCCATTTCAAAATATTTATAATTTAATTTATGTTTCTCTAGTTCGTTTATAACATATGATCTCCTTTTGCCGGATAATAAAATAAAGACTTCTTTTTTACTGCTTATTTCTTTGACGATTTTAATAAATCTATCTGGCCCTTTTGATAATTTGGGTGATTTTAAATCTGACCCTTCTGTGTCTCTTTGAAATGATCCAATTACAAATACATCTTGTGTTATTCCTAATTCTTCCCTTATCTTCTTTTTACCATCTAGCTCTTTCCATATACCTGAATCAGCCCAAAATGGAATACTTATAATTTTTTTATCAGTGTATTTTAACAATTGTTTTTTTGTATTCTCAGAAATTACATGATAAAAATCAATAAATTTATCCCTCTCGTTAAATTCTTGAAGATCTTTATCTCTAAATTTTGTTTCGTCAATATGATAAATCGAGCATATTGCAGTTTTTGTCTCAAGATATTTTTTTGGTATTTTTGTCCAAGTCCAGGGTGAGCATATCCAAATAACATCTGAAAATTTTATAAATTTAGTTGATACAGACTTATTATATAAATACCATTCAGATCTTAATCTGTCCAATATCCAATTTTCGTTCGCTTTATTAAGATAAACTTTTTTCAACATAGCTAGTATATATTTAAAAATAAAATTAATTAAAGAAATTTTAAGTAGAAATTATATATGATAAAAAAAATAAATATATTAATTACTGGTATAACTGGTCAAGATGGTCTCTTTCTTACTAACGAGTTGTTAAAAAATAATTATGTAAATATATATGGAACCTCAAGAAAAAAAAATAACAGTTTATTTTTTTCAAAATTAAAATATCTTAATAAAAATATTGATCTTGACAGGGTAACTTTAATAAATTCAAATTTATTTAATGAAAAAGAGGTTCTAGATTTATTAGAAAAAATCAAGCCAGATTATATATATAATATGAGTGGACCAAGTTCTGTTTATGATTCTCTAATTAATTCAGATTTAAAAAAAGAAATTATATTAATATTTGATAATTTAATTAATTCTTGCATCAAACTTGATATCTATCCTAATTTTTTTCAATCAAGCAGTAGTGAGATGTATGGAAAAAATACAGAAACGATACTAAATGAAAATTCAGAATTTTTACCTAACTCACCTTATGGTGAATCGAAGCTTTTGATTCATAATAGAATTGGTGCCATTAGAAAAGAACACAAATGGAAATTAACTTCAGGAATAATGTTTAACCATGAATCAGAATTTAGAGATAGCAATTACTTATTTATGAAAATAATAAATTATGCAATAAACATTGGAAAACAAGATGACAAACTAATATTGGGAAGTCTAGAGCTAAAAAGAGACTGGAGTTATGCAAAAGACATAGCTAAAGCAGCTATCTTAATTAATGAATCTTACTATAACTCAGATTATGTACTTGGTTCAGGGAAATCAGAAAAAATAGAATATATTGCTAATTTAGCATTTCAATATTTTGATCTTGATTTTAAAGATTACATTGAAGTAGATGAAAATATATTAAGAAGTGGAGATCCTTTAGAAAGACTTTCAGACCCAAGTAAAATTAAAGAAGACTTAGGTTGGAAAGCTACAACGAATACTTCTTTAATAATAAAAAAAATAATTACATATAAATTATCTAACAGGAGTTAGATTTTTTCTTACACAATTAGCATAATAATTTTGTTCTTCTGAAAAATTTGTAGAAATATTATTTTTCATATTTAGATAATAAAAATGCTGCTTCATGATTTTTGCTTTGTAGCCATTAATTAATAAATCTTTCATTAATTTATAGTCTTGTGCGTAATAAAAACGTTCATCATAATTATTTAGAATTTTTAATATTTCTGATCTAATTAACAAGGAGCCATGAATAAAGGGGTTTTTATATTTTATAGTTAATTTAGGTGAAACAAAAAATGATAAATTTGGAATTACTCTTTCGGTATTAATAATTTTTGCTCTTGTTGAACATGCATGAAGATTTAAAGAATTCAAAAATTCAATTTGTTTTTCAATTCTTAATTTATGACTAAAATCATCAGCATCCTGTCTAGCTATATAGGCTCCTTTTGCTTCTTTTATTAATAAGTTTAAAGATCGGGTCAATCCTAGATTTTCATGATTTTTATATACCCTTATATTCTTATAATCTTTTTCATAATTCTTACAAATATTATAAGAATTATCACTCGATGCATCATCCATAATTAATATTTCAATTTCTTCATACGACTGCTCAATCAAACTATTAATAGCTCTCTTAATTGTTGATTCTGAGTTATATGTACTTAATAAAACAGATACTAAATCTTTGCTACTATTCATCAATTACTCTCTTAAAATTTTTTATTAATTTTTTATTATTAAGATAACTAGAAATATAGTTGAGATTTTCTTTACCTATTTCCTTTAGTGGTAACTTTTCATTTAAAATTAATAACTTATTTGCAAAATCCTGATAGTTGAATTGTTCAAAAGACATTTTATATTGGTCAGGAAAGAATTCATCAATTCCACCAGTTCTAGGAAATATAGAAGGAACCCCAACTGAAGAGGCCTCGCATAATAAAGTTGGTTGACCTTCAAATAGTTTTGTTGTAGTAACTACAGCTAAAGAACTACTTATTTCCTCAATGGTTTCTTCATTTGATTTAAGACCTGTAAATAAAATATTTTCATTTTCATATTTTGACTTTAAAAATTTTAATTCTGGCCCATCTCCTATTAACTTTAATTTAATGTCTTTTAATTTTACTTTTTTAAAAGCTAAAATTAATTCTTCAATTCCTTTTTCTTTAGAAATTCTTCCAGCATAAAGAATATAATTGGACTTACTGTTACTGCTATTATTTTTAATTTTAAGATAATTTGGGAAAATTTCGACTCTTCTGTTGTCAAACCCTAAATCATTTAAAAATTCTTTATGAAAACTGGTTAAAACAAATATTTTAAAATTTGAATTTAATAATATTTGAAAATACTTCTTACCATAATAATTAGCTAGAAATGATTTAATATATGAGTTAACAAAATACTTATTAAAATATCTTCTTCCTCCAAAATAACCACATGCGTTGCAAACAGTATTTTTTGATGTGTGGTCTTTCGAAAAAAAAGATTTAGTGCAAAAATATCTAAAATTATGTAATTTAACAACACATTTAATATTCTTTGAAGCTATTAAATCAAATATCCCTAAGGAAGCTTTGAACCATGTATTGTGTAAATAAATTAAATCGGGATTAAAGCTCTCAATTTCTTTCGAAACTATTGCTACACTCTTTGAATTACTATTTAACAAAAAAGAAAAAAACTGCCTTAAATAAGTTTTAATGTCATTTTCAAAATAAATAATTTTAACATTAAAGTGCTCTTTAAGAAGATCGACCTCATTTGCAACCGCAACATCCTCTCCACCAGGATTTCTATATTTATTGTGAATTATTAAAACTTTTTTCATTTAATTAATTGAACATTTCTCGTATCATTAATTAATTTTATTTCTATATGCTGATCATAATTTAATCCCTCTTGCGAGTGGGTAGAATTAATTATTGTTATCTCTAGTTCGTTCAAAATACTATAAATTAATTCTTTGGTTTTTGAATCTAAATTGGACATAGACTCATCTAAAATCAATATTTCAACTTTTGATAAAAGTGCTCTAATGAATGAAATCTTTTGCATTTGACCAGAGGAGAGAGATTTATTATTAACATCTGTAGACAAGTCTACGTCTTGAGATTCACCAAAAAGTTTAAATCTTTTTACTAAATCTATTATCTCATTATCTGAAATCTCTTGATCGTTACCATAAGTAAGATTGTTCCTTAAAGAGTCACTCAATATTAATGGTGTGACGCCTATGTAGCCAAAATTATTCGAAAATGATCTAACTTTACCTTCATCAGGATAAAATACCCCTGCACATATTCCTAGTAAAGTACTTTTGCCTGAGCCATTTGATCCGGTAATTATGGTATGTTTGTTCTTTTTTATTACTAAATCAAGATTCTCAAAAATATTACTTTCACTTCCTAAATATTTAAATGTCACATTTTCTATAGTTATAGCATTATTGTTTAAATTCTCGTCAAGAACAAAGTTTTCACTGTTTATTAATAACTTATTTTTCTCTACCATATAGAGTTTTTCAAGATGTGCATGAGAATTAATTACATTTCCAATGTTTCGATTAAATTCACCTATTTGTTGAAAAAGTCTTAGTACTATTCCAACAAACTCTAAGGTTAGAAAAGCAAGACTTCTCATAAAAACAAATAGGCAAGAGAGGATAAGCAATGTGAGAAAAGGTGGAATGAGAGCGTTGATGGTCCCATATTGATAATTTTTAAATTGATAATTCTGAAAGTTTGTTACTTTTTTATCAAAAAGCCTAATCTCATCTTTTGATTTTTTTAATATCTTAATTAAATAAATGTTATCAATTAATTTCTGTATATCATCATGTAATTTTCTATTTTCATGATATGAAAGATCAACATACTTTCTCAACAATGATGCTAGTTTTCTTGTTGGGTAAATCAAAAGCACACCGGCCACAATAAAAAATGAGAAGGTATTTAAATTGTAGATAACTAAATAGAAAAGATAACCAAGAATTTGAATAGCAATGTTAAGAAGAAAAGTTACCGAGGTATAAAAGTAAGCAACATGTCCACTTAATTGACCAACATAGAAAAATGCATCTGCTGTTGAGTAGTTGCCTTTATCAAACACTTCATTAATCAAATATTTTTTTAAGTTTTTGTCAATCTCTAGTTGCATTCCTAATATATTTATTTTTTCAAAATACATACACAAAAACCTTAATAGAACTAGAAGGGGTAGCATAAATAGATTTTCCTTGATTAAATCTATTACAAAAAATGTAGATTTATTTTGAAAAAAGTCAGCAAAAAATAGAATTATAAGTATATCGCTTGCAACAGATATATTTGCAATAATAACTGATAAAAAAATCCTAAATTTTTTATTTTTAGTCTGCGTCAACTTTGAGACTACTAATATATCGTTTACTGCTAATTTTAATTTTTTAAACATATTAAATTTCTTCTACTAATTTTATAGGGTTATTTAGCATAAAATTAAGATAAGATTAATTATACGATGAATTCTTTATTTAAAAATATTAACGTTTCATTAAATACACTCAATGGACCTGTGTATAAATTAAAAGATTTACAAGACTATTTCGATGAAATTCAAGAAAATAGTAACTTTAACGTAAATTTAGTTGGAATAAGTTCAGTAAAAAATTGGGCCTATGATGAAAAATTTAACTTTTCTCACGATTCAAAAAAGTTTTTCAGTATAAAAAGTGTCAATTACGGAGAAGTGGAAAGTGGAATTCTCCACCAATCTGATATTGGGATTCTAGGAGTTTTAGCAACAGAAATTAAAGGTGTGATACATTTTTTAATTCAATTTAAAGAAGAGCCAGGAAATATAAATAAAGCACAGCTTTCACCAACAATTCAGGCAACAAAAAGCAATTACTCAAGAGCTCATGGAGGAAGCTTTCCTCCGTATTGGGAAAAGTTTATTGATATACCAAAAGAAAAATATATAGTCGACTCTCTTCAGCCTGAACAAGGTTTAAGGTATTGGCAAAAATTTAATCAAAATGTTATTGCAGAAATTGAATACGTAGAAGAACAGCAAGGGTTTAAATGGATGACATTGGGACAAATATTATCATTTACAGATTTAGATAACTCAATAAATTCATGTTTAAGGAGTGTCTTATCTTTACTTCCATTCATGGGTGAGGATGAAAGTAAAGAAACAGATAATGAGCTTGAGGATACAATTGCTAACTTAAAAAAAGAACATAAAAACTATGGAAAAATCAAAAATAATATAGAAAAATTTTATTCAGTAGATAGTGACTCTTTTAATTTTTTTTCACAGGATGACAAATTCTCCATCCAAGGTGTTGAGGTGAATATTGAAAATAGAGAAGTAGGAAGCTGGTTTCAACCAGTTATTATTGAGTCAAATAATATTTATTATGTCTTATTAAGATTTTTTAATAAAAATTCAATTTTTTACTGTTGGTCAATATTTCCCGAGCCAGGATACGTTAATGGATTTGCGATTGGTCCAACAGAAATAATTAAAACAAATGACTCTAATGTTGATGAAATTAAATCTAAATTAAGTAAAAAGTATGGAGTTTATGGAAATATAAAAAAAATTAATCATATAAATATGTCTGAAGAAGGTGGTAGATTTTGGCAAGTGTCTGTCCCACATTTTGTTATTGATATAGATATTAAAAATAACGATTCATTTCCTAAAAATAGCCTTGTATTAAATGAGCATGAATCTAGAAAATTACTATTTTCAAAATTCATAAGTATGGAAGGTAGAAGTATATTTCTTTTATCTAAAGGCTTAAAGGATGAATAACATGAACAAAATTTTAATCTTAGGATATTCAAGTATTTGTATACGTAGAGTCATTCCTGCATTAAATAAAATGGAAGAAATTGAATCGATTGAAATAGCAAGTAAGTCAAAGTCTATTGATAACCTTAATAAACTAAAAAATGTATATAACTCCTACGAAGAAGCCTTGGAGAAAAGTGATGCAGCTATTGTTTACATCTCACTTCCCAATTCTTTTCATTATGAATATTGTAAAAAAAGTATATTAAGTGAAAAAAATGTAATTGTAGACAAACCAGGAGTTCTTAATAATTCTGAACTTGAAAATTTAATAGCATTAATTAAAAACAAAAATTTGTTTTTATCGCAAAGTTGTGTTTTCGAATTTCACAAGGCTTGGAAAATATTTAAAGAATATAGTAAAAAATATGAAAATGGAATCTTAAGCTCTACTTTTTTAATTCCAAAACTTGATAAAGACAATTTTAGAATGTCGAAAAACTTAGGAGGAGGTTCTATTAACGATATGGGAATTTATGCTTCCCAGTCTGGAAGGAGTTTTTGGGGTCGAAATGCAAAAGGTTTTTCCATTGTTGATGAAACTATAGATGGCGATAAAGTAAATACTGGATTTACAGGTAAAGCAAATTATGGGGAAGGCAAGGAAGCTATTTTTAAATTTGGATTTAATAAAGAATACCAAAATAATATAACTTTCAAAAATAATGAATTTTCTATAAGTTACGAAAGAGCCTTTAGCCCGACTGCAGATTTAAATACACATCTGATAATTAAGAATTCAGAATCTAGTGATAAAATTGAATCTGGCACTGATGATACATTTACTAACTATTTAAAAGATATTTATGATAAGTATGATAAGAATGAAATTGATATTATTAATAAGGAATTTAAGAATTCGGCGAATGAATTTTTAAATCTTAAAAAGGAGCTTAATTGACAAAAGAATCTATAAATGTTTGGTCTTACTTAGAGGAATATTATCAAGAAGAAGATGAGATTATAGAAATAATAAAAAATGTATTTAGATCAGGCCGATTAATTTTAGGAGAAAATGTTTCTAATTTTGAAAAAGAATTTTCATCCTATGTTGATAGTAAATATGGTGTTGGTGTAGGAAATGGAACAGATGCAATTAAGCTTGCACTTAAGGCAGTTGGAATAAAGGCTGGTGACGAAGTTTTAACTGTTGCTAATACAGCAGTTCCAACTGTTTCAGCAATTGTAGAAACTGGAGCGAGTCCGGTGTTTTGTGACATTGATGAAGAGACATACAATATTTCAATAAAAGAAGTCAAAGGGTTGATATCCAATAAGACAAAGGCTATAGTTTGTGTTCACCTTTATGGGCATCCAGCAGAAATTATAGAATTACAAAATATTTGTAATGAAAATAATATTTACTTAATTGAAGATTGTGCACAATCCCATGGATCTAAAATAGACGAAAAAAAATGTGGAAGCTTTGGAGATATTTCTGCTTTCTCTTTTTATCCAACAAAAATTTTAGGAACCTTTGGAGATGGTGGAATGTGTGTAACTTCAAATGAAGATAATTTTAAAAAGCTAAAAATGCTGAGATTTTACGGTATGGAAGATCAGTATTTTTCATTAATTGATGGCGTAAACTCAAGACTTGATGAGGTTCATGCAGCAATATTAAGACATAAGCTAAAAAAAATTGATGAAGATATAAATAGAAGACGTGAAATTGCAAAAATTTACTCGGAGGCTTTAGCCGATACAGATTTAATTCTGCCTATTGAAAAAGATAACGCTTTCCATTCTTATTATCTTTATGTTGTGCGACACAAAGAAAGGGATAGTATTTTAAAAAAACTGAGTGAATTAGATATTAACTTAAATATTTCTTATCCTTGGCCAATACATACAATGCCTCCATTTGAAAATTGTAAACGCGGAGACTTAACTTCAACCGAGACAGTAGCAAAAGAAATTTTTAGCTTACCTATGTACCCTGGTTTATCAAATGACAAAGTAAATAAAGTTATAAAATCGTTGAAAAATACTCTAAGCTTTAATTAAATATTTAATTTTTATCAATATTCTTCTTAATAAACTCTTAATAAGGATAATTGGTTTTAATTTACTTCTATAACTAATTTCTGGAATCAAAATTTTTATTTCTTTACTAAAAAATGATTTGAACCTAACAACTGATATTTTATGTTCAATTAGCTTTTTATTATTGCTATCAATAGATACGTCAAACAAATCAACTAGTTTTAGAAATGCAAAAAAATTACAATATGATACTCTTGACATTTTTGCTTTAACCGTAAGTGAATCTTCTCCTGCCCACGAGTTTACTAAAGACTTATTTAAATTAATTGTCTTCGAGTTGTCAAACACACAATAATAATTTATATAAAAGTCAAAACCATATTGAATCTTCGTGCATTCAGAATTTAGTAGAGAGCTTATGAATGCCTCTTTCAACTTTGAAGCTTTCATTAAACTTGCTGAATCAGTAGTTGGTATAGACTTCCCATTAAGAATGAAGTCATAAATTTGATCTAAATTAACTTGACCAGCATTTATTTGGTAATAATCTTCAATCTTAACTTCTTTTTTATTAGACACTTTAATAACATTAATATTAGAAATACTACAAGAAGCATCGTTCATTTCCATAAGGTCTATAGATTCTTCAATAAAGGATGGCTCTAACCAGTCATCATCACATAAAAATTTTGAATACTTACCTTTAATGTATTCCGCACCTACAATATAGTTATCAATTGGATGCTTGCTATCATTGTTTCTCACGTATTTTAAATCCCTATTTTCTCTAGAAGGAAAATTTTCACATACTATTTTTGTCTCTTCATTTGGAGAGCTATCAACCACAAATATCTCTATATTCTTATCAAAAGTTTGATCGTATACCGATTGAATAGCTCTTTTAATTAATTTAGGTCTATTTATGGTTGGAATAATTACTGAAACAACAGTCATTATTACTTCATTAAATATTGTAGATTTTCAGAATACTCTGATCCCTTTATTCTGTCTAAATAGTCTGACAAATGATCCATATCTATCCATTCATTTCTAAATGCTATTTCATGAGGGGAGCAAACTAATAAGCCTTGCTCGTCTTGTATCATCTTTACGAAGGAAGAGCATTTATAAAATGAATTAGTTGTTCCCATATCAAACCATGCTGTCCCTCTCCCGATTGTGTTATGAGTTATTGATTTTTTACCATAATTATTAACAACATCTAAAATCTCATATTCGCCTCTTTCAGATTTTTCAGTTTTACTAAAATAATCTTTAAATTGATCATTAAATACATATAGACCTATTACTGCTTTACTTGAGACATACTCCTTAGGTTTCTCAATTAAATTCAAAACATTATTATTTTCATCAACCTCTACTATTCCAAATTCTTCAGGATTTTTTACATTTTGACTAAAAATTGAAACTTGTTTTGTATTGTCAAAAATATTTTCTAAATTAGTAAAAAACTTTTCTCCAAATATAAAGTTGTCTCCTAGAACAGTTAGCGATTTTTGATAATTAGCATTGTCTAGAGCTAAATCAATTGCTTGGGGAATTCCCAACGGAGAGTCTTGTTTGACATAATTGAAAGAAACTCCAAACTCTTCTCCAGTCCCAAGCAATTCAAAAAATACCTCCTCTTCTTCTGCATTACATATAATTGTTATATCTTTTATTCCACTTAAAAGCAGAATTGATAAGGAATAATAAACCATAGGTTTGTCGTAGATCGGTATTAGATGTTTATTAATGTATTTAGTAGTTGGAAGTAGCCTTGTTCCGTAACCCCCACACAATAATATTCCACCATTTACCATTGATTTAATTTTATAGGGTAAAAAAACTATAAGTAAAAGAAAAAAATAAATTATGCATTATTTTAGTAATGCATGATATGTATCATTTAAATTATGAATGTTTTAGTCACTGGATGTTTCGGATTTATTGGATACAACTTCTTAATTTATCTAAATAAAAAATTTCCAAAAGATTTCAACTTAATTGGTATAGATTCTTTAATTACAAAGACTTCAAGAGAAAATCAAATTGAATTCAAAGATACAAATAATTTTACTTTTTATGAGTTAGACATAAATGACATAAACAAAATTAGTGAAAACTCAATTGATTTGATAATTAACTTTGCTGCAGAATCACATGTTGATAATTCAATTACAGATCCTAATAAATTCATTAAAAGCAATGTTATGGGCACAAATGAACTTTTAAAATTTGCTTATAAGAATGAAATAAATGATTTTATTCATATTTCAACAGATGAAGTGTATGGAAGTAATAAGGAGTCTTTCTCTTTAGAGACAGACATACTTGACCCTTCCTCTCCATATTCTGCATCAAAAGCTTCTGCAGAAATGATTTGTAACGCATATATAAAAACTTATGACATGAATATTAAAATATGTAGACCTGCTAACAATTATGGAAATTATCAACAACCAGAGAAATTAATTCCTTATACTATTGCAAATTTACTTTCTGGAAAAAATATTGAACTTTATGGTGATGGAAAAAACATAAGACACTGGTTACATGTTGAGGACACTTGTTTAGCAGTTTTAAATGTTATGAATAATGGAGGAGATAACTCTATTTATAATATTGGTTCAGGACAATATTTTAATAATATTGAAATTGCAAATAAAATTCTCGAAGCATTGAAACTGGAGCAAGATAGAATAGCTTTTGTTGAAGATAGGCCGGGTCATGACTTCAGATACGCAGTAAATTTTGATGAATTAAAAAAAATTGGTTTTACACCAGTAAAAGATCTAGATGATGAAATATCTAAAATTGTTGAATGGTATAAAGAGAACAAGTCATGGTGGGAAGAAGATTATTTGAAAGTTCTTGAAAACCGTTTAAAAAGAACAAAATTAAATTAAATGTTTACATTTATTTATTGTTTTGATGAAAACTATAACATTCCATCAGTAGTTTCAATATTAAGTCTCCTTGAAAAAGTTAATGAAAAAATAAATATCGTTATAGTCCACAATGCTAAAGAAACATTCTATGAGTATGAAAAATTGTTTAAAGGGCATCAAAACCTTAATAACTTTGAAATAAAGACAATTGACACCTCGGAACTTTCATTTCCTAATACAGATAACAAACATATTTCTGAAGCAACTTACTATAGAATGTATCTTGACAAAATAGATTTTGATAATCAATTTACTAAGTGTGTTTATTTAGATTCAGATATAATTTGTATAAATAATCCTATTACGTATTTTGAAAATATATATTCTAAGTTAGAAAACCAAAAAATACCCCTTGCTGCAAGGACGGAGCATATAAAGTTTGACAACAAAGAACAAGATCATGAATTTTTTGAAAGAAATAATCTGTCATCCGTGAACTATTTTAATGCTGGCGTACTCGTATTTAACTTCCAAGATTGGTTATTAAAAGATTACTTTAAACAGCTTAGACAATTGCAGAAAAATTATAGTGGAACTTTAAAATACTGGGATCAAGACCTGTTGAATATATTAATAAATGGTAATTATATCGAAATGAATAACTTTTCAAATTTTCACCTTGGAGCTGATTGGAATTACCCATGGCATGTAACTGATGAGTTAGCTTTATTTATTCATTACCAAGGAAAAGCTAAGCCCTGGGAAATCTCTTGTATTCATGATTCAAGCTCGAAATTCTTTCAAAATACATATAGAAAAATATTTAATAAGAAAATCTATTTAAGAAAAAGTTACTTTACTAGAGACGTAAAAGGATTGAGTAATCTTTTATTTCTTTTAAAAATTAGAAAAACCAAGTTTCCATTTACAGTTTTAAAAGAAAGTATGAAAATTATTATTTCTTATTTTGGATATAAAATATCTAAATTAGTCAAACCTTAAGAATTAGTTTTTTAATCATTGGTAATAATGATTATTTATTTTCTACTAAAACTCCAAGACTTGGCCCGCTATCAAATAAGATAAAATACCTATTGTTTTCTTTATCATGTGCAAAATCTCTAATCCTGTCTGGCATTCTATACCCGTCTAAAGTAACTACTTCATTTAATTCTTTATTTAAAGTCATATCATATAGAACTAATCCTTTCATAGTCCCAATAAAAAATGAGTTTTCAGAAAAAGAATTTCCTATGATTTCAGAGATTCCGTGTTTATAAATCTTAGAAGGATGAAAATAGTAAAGCGGTTCAATATAGCCAAATTCTTCATGGTTTTTTTGATTTACATCAAAATCTATTAAATCATCTGGCAAGCTTTCAACATAATGGTTTCCATAAGTTGAGTAAGGCCATCCATAATTTTTAACACCCTCAGAATCAATCTCGAGTAAATTTATCTCATCTCCACTAATTGGTCCATGTTCTGTAAATATCAATGAGTTTATTTTTTCGACATAAAACAACCCTTGTTGATTTTTATGGCCTTTTGATAATATTTTTTCTTCTCTTGTTCGAATATCAATTTGGAATATTTTTCCAAAATAACTTTCTTCATCCATTGTTTTAAAAAAGTCTCCTCCCCAGCCTGTTGTAAAATAAATACTCTCACCATCTGTTACTATTCTTCCGCCAAAACCCATTATCTCAAAAGAATCAGATTTACTAATACATTCATCGTATGCAAAAAACTCTTCAAAATTTATGAACTCTAATGACATAGGAGCAGAAATTATTTCTATATTTAAGCAATCTTTTGTTTTTTCTTGATAAAAGCTTAAATAGATATTTTCCTTGTAAATTAAAATGTCTCTTATACTTTCTGCAGAGAAATTTTCAGGAGAATAATCTTGATTATTTATGAACACATTTTTGTTTTGTATTATTTCGTTGATGTTGGATTGAATAATATTATATGAATAATTCTTTTCGCTTCTCTCAAAAGAACTTAAATCAATATTTACAATATTGCCTGCATTATTAACAAAAATTAAGTTGTCTTTATAAACATCAATATACCCGCCTGGTTTATAGTTATAGGCATTATAAGCAAACTGCTTGCAACAAAGACTATACAAATCAATTTTGTACTTATCAAACACCAGTCTGTTGGTCCATATAATTTTTTTTGAAAGTTCTATTGCTTCTGCAAAAGAAACATCATTATTTATTTTTTCAATATATGTTATATCAATTAAAGTTTCGTCAATATATTCAGCTTCTTCTCTATTGTCTATTACATTATTTAAGTTTCTTCCAGTGTAAATAAAACTAATTACCATTCCAAAAGTTAATAACCCAATGAGAACTTTTTGATTAATACTAATGTATTCAAAAAGAACATATAGTAGAGGGGCTAATAAAAGATAAGGAAAAATTATACTCCTTGGTAGGTTATGAAATTTTAATAAGGTTAATGAAGCGAGCAAAGGCAAGCCATTTAAAGTCGCATAATAAATATATGTTGTGAAAAGTTTTTTATCTTGTTCTAATCTTTTGAAAGTAAATTCCGTAATTATCAAAAAAATTAAGGATGAACCTATAGAAACAATTACAAACAATGGGGCCTGGGTTTTTAATCCAACTCTTAAAATATCTTCATATAATATATTTTGTGATTCAGTAATTAAATCCGAAAATTTAAAACTAATTGTTAAAAATAAAATATTTACACTAAATAAATGTATTAAAGTTATATAAATATTTTTTTTCATTTCAATAACAATACTAGAGTCAGAGTAATTTATTGATTAATTAAAGATTTGTGTTTTAATTTATAAACGTCATAAGATTTTTTAACAGAAGCTTTAACTCTTCCTTGTTCATCCAAAACCATGAAATTTCAGTTATATCCCCTAAAAATGTTTTTTGAAATTGAACAAGAGCTAATAGCTTTATAGGATATTGATTAACAAATGATAAGAGTTTTTCTTTAAATTCAATATTTTGAATTAAATATACATAAAGAGGGATCAAGGTTAAAAAACCTGCTCTAGTAAAATCTCCGAAGCAACCAGCGAGAATCGCAATAAAAAATACAGCTATAGTTTTTTTACTAACCAGATTTTTTGAAGTGATTATAGGAAGCCATAGCCAAGAAAAAACTGAAAAAATACCAAGCAAAAAATTATTAAATGATGTTAAAAATATAGAATCTAAAATTGAAGAATATAATTCAACCCTCCCTTGAAGAGAGCCCAGTTCCATTAAGTAAATATTAAAAATTGTTAAAGCAGCTAGAAATGAGAAGAAATATATTTTTTTATATTTAATAAGGTTTAAAAAGAAAGAAAAAAGAAAATATAAGATAGATATTTGATAATGTGAAAAAACCATGGTTATTGAAGCAATAAAAATTAAAGGCTTTTTACTTGTAGAAATCAAAATTAAGTAACTTGAAATAAGAAATAAATCTGGTTTTCCAAACCAATGCAATAAAATTAATAATCCTGGGCTTAATACAAAAACTTTTAATATGTAATCTGAATCTATTAAATATTTCCTAGAAAATAACTTCACTGAATAAATTAATAATAGAATCGCTAATAACTGAACAATAAAAAAACAAATATATGTAGAACCAATAATCTGATATAAGACAAATCCTATAAAATATTGTATTGGAGACTGATGGTGGTATTGCCTTTCCGGAGAAAGTTTTAAAAAGGGGTCGTTAATTAATAATGAGAACTCTTCTAAATTAAATATATTTACACCATGGAATAATAAAAATATCAAGAAAAATAAATACCAACTGTTTCGCTCTTTTGAAAATAGATTATTTAAATTGGCGCTAATTTTATTCATAAGATCTGTTTTCTTTCTTCCACCTATTCAAAGATGAAAATATTGAAAATGCAAAATTTAATTCAGTTAATAAACCATCTTGCCAATGTGACTTTCCATGCATTCTTGTAGTATATTTTATTTTTGGTCTGATAACTTTTAAATTATTAAATCTAAAAAAATAAAGAACAAAAATATCAAAGGTGAAATCATCTGGCAAGTTATCTAATTTATTAAATAACTTCTTACTAGTTAAAGAAGGCGTTCCTCCAGCATCAAACATGTTATATCTAGTATATAAAGTTGCAATAAGACCAAAGATTAAAGTTTTTATATAATCTAAAAATGGTCTTCCAGACCTATACGCTTTTAATAGGAAATCTTTGTCTTGACTTTTAGTTTCGTTAAATAAACTAAATACATCTAAAGGATCTAATTTCATATTTCCAGGCATCCATCCAATGAATTCTGAATCGACATATTGTGAACAAAATTTTATACCGCCACCAAAGCCTAGGTTGTTTTCAGACCTAACAACTTTCCAACATTGGTTATCAGATAAATTTTTGTTTTGATAATTTAACATTTCTCCGTTACTGGAGCCATTATCTAATAGAATAAATATTTCCTTATCCGTTTCAAGTTGATTAATGATCTCAATAAATTTTAGAAAATTTTTGTAATCATTGTAGAAAGGTACAACTATTTGAAAATCTTTATTCATTTCTTTATAAATGTTTCCTCCAGTAATTTAAGATATTCTTCTGGCGTTCCGCAGTCATAATATTTTCCTTCTAATTTTAATGCTTTTATTTCTTCTTTTTTTCGTATTGCGTTCGCAACAGCATACCCAATATGTGGATCTTTAATATCTATATATTTAATTAGCTCCTTAGAAAAAGTTAATGCACCCCAAGCAAATTCAAAACCATTGTCAGGTTTTTTGTCAACTATTTGAAGAACTGAATTATTTTCATCAATTAAGACTTCTCCTAACTTACCTCTTTGTTCGTCCCTAATTTTCCAACAAGCGAGTTCACAAATTAAGGGTTCTCTATCTAAAAGCTCAAATGCGCTTTCTCCGATAAAAAAGGTATCTGGCATAGTGAGTATAAAGTGATTGGCATCAGAGCTATCAATTGTATTTATTACTGTTTCTGACATAGTTTCTGATTGCATTTCAATTATCTTTAAATTATCAATATTAAATTCCAATGATTCAATCAAAGGAATTAGATCTTTTCTTGTTGGTAAAAATATAGTCTCACAAATAAGGGATAAGTTTTCTAAGTGATGTTCTAATAATGTTGTATATTCTATATCGATTGGAAGTAAGAATTTAGGAATTCCCCTCATTCTTGAAGATAATCCAGCTGCTGGTAGTATCGCATCCATAAATTCATATTAAAAGAAAAAAAGAAATATGTAACTAACATTAACTCATGCCATATTTATTTAAATGTTTAAAGCATCTTATGTTGTTTCTTATTTTTCACTTATTTACGTGGAAATTGAATCCATTATTGCTCGATATTGAGGCCAGCATTTACTTCGTAATTCAATATATTATTTTTTCAGGAATTATTTTTTATCTAAAGAAAGCAAACTTAGAAATAATTATTTTATCTTTCCCAGTATTAGTAGTCTATATTCTATTAATTTTATTACCGATCGACAGGTCTCTAACTGTTGAGATGTTAACTTACTATATTAATAATGACCCAATAACTGTTAATGATCTTTATAGTTTTGAAAAGCTATCACCAAAATATTTAATAGAAAAAAGATTAAGTGAGCAGCTTGCTTCAGGATTAATCGATATTAAAGATGATAAGATAATTTTGAATGGAAAGAGTAAGTTATTAGGTAATGTATATATTCTACTTTCAAATTTTTACATGAAATAATTAATTTTCATTTGGCAACATCACTTCTACCAGTCTCCCATCACCAGTTGTAATCAATATTGAGTTAACTTTTGTTGGATGTATACCAATTGAAGTTACATAAGATTGGAAACTATCAGGAAGGGGGAACTGTGTTAACAAATTATTTTTATAATCATAAGAAAAGATCTCTTTACTTATATAGTCAGCAAAAATATAAGTACCAAAATAATTACTAGAGGGATTACTAATTACCTCTCCACCAATTATTGCTGCTCTAAAATTTTCTGGTGACTGATGGTTATAATATACCACTGGCTTTATTGATTCTTTTTCAATAAATGAATTTATTTTATAACTAGTAGTTCCATCCCACAGCAATACTTCATTAAATTCTACCTCATTATTAAGTGTGCCCTCGAAATGAGGCCAGCCAAAGAGATAAGGTTCTTTTGTAGTAGAAAAATCATCTAGCGAAACAATGTTTAATTCTTCCTGAAGTTTCAAGCCGACATCAGGGACAAATAAAATTCCTTCGTATTCATAAGTTTTCCATGGATTTCTTAAGCCATAAGCCAATAAGTTTTTCCTAGGTTCATATGTATCTGTTGAACTTATTAGTTTTGGATTGCTTACAAAGGTATCTAGTAAAATAATTTTTCCCCTTAGTGAAGTTGTATCAAAAGGCTCTGAGTTTAATAATGGAACTGTATTATCTTCCATGTCTCCAATACTAATTATAAAATCTTCAAAATAATCGGACCAAATCATGCTTCCGGAATAATGACAACATTGTGAATTAGGTATTGTCAAAAGCAATTCTGATGAATCTAAAATTGGTTTTGAATCTTTTATTTGATACTTTTCAACTACTAAATTATTTATTTTATCTGAATAGCTTACTAAGAAAAAATCATCGGTTGGGTGAAATGCAATGCTAAAAAATCCAGATTCAAAAAAGTCTTCGAACACGCCAACTTTTTCGGAAATATCAAAATATAAAATAGAATCACCATTGGAATATTTATATACTAAACCTTCATTTGTTAAAATATATGATTCATCATTGAAATTAATAATATTTGTTAAACGAGATTCAAATTTTAATAAATTGGTTACTTCTATTCCTGATACACATTTATTAAAATTATCACTGCCACTCCATTCGTAACAATTGTAATCTCCGCCAATCGACTCTCCCTCTATAAATGCAAGCGTGGTGATGGTTGATGTTGGAGCTTCATTCTCTGATTCAACTGAAGTTGTATTAGAATCTAATCTATTAACCAGGAAGAAAGTAAGAATTAAACTTATCAACAAAATTAAAATTATTATAAAAATAGGTTTTTTTGATAAGTTTTTATTAAATGTTTTCAAAAACATTAGTAAAAAAATAAAAATAAATGGGTAAACAAAAATATTTAGCAATAAATAGAGCCTTGAAATATTAAAAAGTCGAAAGAAATATAATATAAAAAATAAGGTTCCAGTATTAACTATAAATAACTTCAAGAAAGTATTAAAAATATTAATCAGGTCATCTAAGTTTAATTTTTTAAAAATGGAATTATAAGTAAATATAGTTACGACAATGCTTATTAATAAAGGGATAAAAAATAAGCTTATTGAATCTATTGGAATTCTTAGTTTCTCAATATCACTTAAAATATTTAATAAACCATTTTCAATTATTTCGGGATTACGTCTTAATAGGATCCTAAAAAAAAGAGTATTCCAAACTAAATTCAGAACAATTAAAAAAGTGTTTGTAAGCAATTTCATTCTTTTGAAAATTCTATACTAAGAATTTAATTATTAAGAATTTAATTTTCATAATAATTTTTATAAAACTTCATAAGTAATTCACTAGTTATTAATCTTGAACCTTTTTGTGAAAAATGAACAGTATCATGAGTTAAAAGATAGTATGTATCTTCAATATTTATAAGCCTAAGACAAGATTCATCCAGGCATAAAATCTCTAATAAGTTTATAAATTCTATTTTATTTTTTGATGCGAATATATCTAACTTTTCATTGATTGAGAAAATATCTTTATCTAAATAATTTTCACTTAATAAATCAAGATTATCATTTTCTTCTTTTTCACCTAATAGCACATTTCTACCAGTCTTTTTGTATTCTGGAAATTGACCAATGACTACTACATTTTCTTGAAGCTGGTTGAGCTCTAATAATTTTTCTAAAAATATATCATAAGAGTTCTCATTTATATGATCATATTTTTCAGGATTTTGAAGATATATATAATCATAAGTAAAAAATATTAGATCATATTTGTAGTCTTTTATATTTTTATTTATTAACTTATAAGAATCTTCGCATTTTTCTTTTCTACCATTAAATTTATAATCATAGCTATCAATAAAAGGAGCGCATCCTGTTACAGCTAATAGTGAAACTGAAGTATTAGCATCATCTTTTAAGTATATAAAATCCGAAACTAAATTATGAGATAAACTATCTCCAAGAAAAAGAACGTTAAATTTTTGTGAATCATAATCTTTTGTACAAAAATTTATATCTATTGTTGAAAGTTCATCAACTATCAAACACTTATCAACAAAACCTCCATCTCTTGGACCCTTTGAACTAAGAATATTATCAGAACTAATATATACTTTTTCTCCATTGGTGTGATTGTTTAAAAGAGTTTGAAAAATAGTATTCTCAAAAGTAATTGTGTCCTCAATAAGAGTCGTGGTTGTTGTGTCCTCAATAAGAGTCGTGGTTGTTGTGTCCTCAATAAGAGTCGTGGTTGTT
>MDTG01048020.1_pt1 | contig 45301 bp, 44 predicted proteins | sample 811421 | NCBI WGS metagenome assembly MDTG01 (sample SAMN05326645, study PRJNA326480) | marine metagenome | isolation source: seawater | place: Pacific Ocean: South East | collected 2011 | reverse complement strand
CGCCGCCGCAAGTCGGGCAGGCGACTTTCTTCCATGTCGGGTGATGGGCCAGTGGATTGCCCGGCCTATCAAAACTGACATCCTCAGGCAGCCTCACCGGCAAATCTTCGCGCGGCACCGGCACGGCGCCGCAAGCGTCGCATAAAATAATCGGAATCGGGCAACCCCAATAGCGCTGCCGCGAAATGCCCCAATCGCGCAGACGGAAATTGACACGCCTTTGGCCACGGCCCTGCGCCTCAAATTGCGCAATGATTTTTTCACGCGCCGCTTGCGGGCTGAGGCCGTCAAGCGGCCCTGAATTGACCATCACCCCGTCGCCCGTATAGGCGTTATCGGTGACGGCAAAATCGGCCTCATTTTTCGGGCGTACAACCGTGGTTACCGGCAAATCATATTTCAACGCAAAATCCAAATCGCGTTGGTCGTGCGCCGGACATGCAAATATGGCTCCCGTGCCATAGCCCATAAGCACAAAATTGGCGATATAGACCGGCAAATGCCAATCGGGGTCGAGCGGGTGTTGCGCGGTCAGTCCGCTATCAAAGCCCAATTTTTCACCTGCCTCTATATCGGCTTCCGAGGTGCCGCGCTGCGCGCATTCGGCACGAAAAGCGGCGAGCTCTGCATTGTCTTCCGCCAGCTTTACAGCCAATGGGTGATCGGGTGAAATGGCGCAAAAACTCGCGCCGTAAAGCGTGTCGGGTCGCGTTGTATAGACATCCAGCGCACTTATCCCGCCGACCGTATGGCTCAACTCAAAGCGACATTCCAGCCCTTCGGAACGACCGATCCAATTGGCCTGCATCAGGCGCACTTTTTCCGGCCATCGCTCGAGCCCGTCCAGCGTGGCCAATAGTTCATCGGCAAAATCTGAAATGCGCAAAAACCATTGTGTCAGCTTTTTCTGATCGACCGGCGCGCCGGAGCGCCAGCCCTTGCCGTCAATCACCTGCTCATTGGCCAAAACGGTTTGGTCGACCGGATCCCAATTGACAATGCTTTCGCGCCGGTCAACCAGACCGGCTTCCAGAAAATCAAGAAACATGGCCTGCTCATGGCCGTAATAGGACGGGTCGCAAGTGGCAAATTCGCGCGCCCAGTCAATCGACAGGCCGAGCTTTTTCAGCTGCGCGCGCATGGCATCAATATTGTCATAAGTCCATTTTGCCGGATGGGTTTTTTTCTCCATAGCGGCATTTTCAGCCGGCATGCCGAAAGCGTCCCACCCCATCGGGTGCAGCACATTAAACCCTTGCGCTTTTTTGAAGCGCGCCACCACATCACCCATGGCATAATTGCGCACATGCCCCATATGGATGCGTCCGGACGGATAGGGAAACATTTCCAAGACATAATATTTAGGCCGCTTGTCATCAGGCGGTGCGGCGGCAAAGCAGGCGGCCTTGTCCCAAGCCTTTTGCCATTGCGCCTCATATTGGGCGGGGTCATAGGGGCGCAAGGTGACGCTCATGGTCGATTATTGAGCGGCGCGCCGAGCCACGGCCAGGTCGCGGGCGCGCGTCAAAATAATGTTTTCCATTTGCCGCGCCGCCCGCGCTGAGGCGGCGGTGGCAACCCATTGGCCGCGCCGATTGGTTTCGCGAAACACGCTGACGCGCAACGCATCGGCGCGCAAATCGCGACCGCTAATGACCAGATTTATTTTCACCCGCTCATTGGTCGCGGCGGGGTCATTATACCATTCGGTAATAATCACGCCGCCCAGCGGATCGGCTGAAGCAAGCGGCATGAAAGATAATGTGTCAAGACTGGCTTGCCATAATAGCGCATTGACCCCAAGACCGCGCGGCGCGGCCGGGGCGCTTGTTTGCGCCGCCGTCGACACCTCGGCACCGTCATCGCGGCGGAAAAGATCGAATATCGAGCCGCTTTCTTCGCTGGCTGTTGTGTCGGTTTGCGGATAATCATCCTCCACGGTCAGCCCGCCACAGGCGGTCAAAAGCGCGGCGAAGGAAAGGGTGATAAGTGGGCGGCGAAAAGCCGAAAAAGAAAAGCGCATGGCAAGTTCCAAAGTCATCAAAACTGCCCCATGACTATTATGGCCTTGCGCAAAAGTAAAGGCCGTTCCGAAAACGCTTTTGCGCCTCGCCCGGCTTCGCAAAAGCGCCAATGGCACCATAGCCGTCAGCCGCGGCAAGGCCGCCAAGCCGACGCCAATATGCGTCATTCATGCCGCCCAGCGCATAGGCGGCCAAGCCAAGCTGGCGGGCCATGCGCAAGAGCGGCAAAGCACGCCATAGAAAAAGCGGGCGCGCTTGCGGGTGGCTTGGCGTGGCAAATACCGGCGAAATAAAAACGCGACCGAAGCCGGACTGCTTGGCAAGCAAAAGGTCGGCCAGATTATGCACGGCGGCGCTATCGCCGGCGCGCGCCGCGCCGCCGCGCAAAGCGGCACGGCGCAACATGAAAGACGGACAATGAAAGGCGGCACCCAATTTATGGGCCAGCCGTCGGTCGCCGGCAATGGCAAAGCTGCGGCCTTGGCGGCGGCACAAAGCGGCCATTTCAGCCGCCAATGCGGCGCGCGCAGGGTGTTCATAATCACGCAAAATAAGCGCCACATGACATGGCTGCCTTGTCAGCGCGGCGCGCCAATCGGGTTGGCGCCGTGCGTCGCTGAGCATATAAATCATCGGTGCGTGCGTCGCGTGCATCATGGGCTTGCGCCTATCTCCCAGCTTTTGGTGCCGTGGCAATCAATTTCAGCTTGGCTGTTTCGTCGCGCTCTGGCAAGACAGAGTTATGAGTGCTGATTTGTCGGAAGCAAAAATACCGCCGCGCCTGGCTGATATACGCGCGCGCATGGAAACCGTTTTGCTTGAAAACGGCCGTGCTTTGGATGCGGCGCAATTGCTCGCCATTTCAAAAACCAAACCGATTGAAGCCATCACCCCTTTGCTGGATGCCGGTCATCGCCAGTTTGGCGAAAACCGCGTACAAGAGGCGCAAGATAAATGGCCGGATTTACGCGCGCATTATGACGCAATCGAATTGCATTTGGTCGGCCCGTTGCAGACCAATAAGGTGAAAGAGGCGGTGGCGCTGTTCGATGTCATTCAAACACTGGATCGCGAAAAGCTGGCGCGCAAGCTGGCCGGCCTGAAAGACGAAAGCGGTTTTCCGCGGCTTTTCATACAGGTCAATACCGGCGATGAACCGCAAAAATCAGGTGTTTCACCGGCTGGGCTAGCCGCTTTTTATGACCTTTGCACGCAAGAGCTGGGCTTGCGCATTGCCGGGCTGATGTGTTTGCCGCCGCAAGACGAGCCGGCAGCGGCACATTTTGTCCTGCTCGGCAAATTGGCGGCGCAAGTGGGGCTGGCTGAATTATCCATGGGCATGTCGGGTGATTTTGAGACGGCGCTGGCATTGGGGGCCACGCATATTCGCGTCGGCACGGCTCTTTTTGGTGCAAGAGACTGATTTCATTACCTTTCATATTTTTTCACAATATTGATATGCGTGTCGGGGGTGATATGGCGCAACAAAAACGTCATGGTCGCGTGATTGACGGCAACACAGCCCAAAGTCGGGCTGAAATTGTTTTTCTGCAAATGCAAAAACAGCGCGCTGCCGCGGTTTTTTTCGGGCGGCGCATCATTAATGCCCAGCTCGACAAACACATCATAAAGTCGGTCGTGACGCCATAAACGCTCATGTCGCGCCGCCACCGGGCGGGTGATCGGGCGGTTATAAAGATGATGGTTTACATCATCGCACCAGCCGCTTTTCTGGGAAATTTTAACCGTCGGGAGGGCGCATTGGGGAGCCGCGATACGGTCCTGGCGATACCAAATACGACGCAAGGCAAAGCGTCCGAGCGGCGTTTTGCCGTCGCCTTCTTTTTTGGTTGCGGTGACGCCGCCTGTGCCAAGCGCGCATCGGCTGCGATGCGGGCCGAAACGCAACAGGCCGTGATGCGCGCGCGCGCCGCCGGGAACGACATAAATATCCTTCATGACCCTAAAATCGGTCAATTTTAAGCCTGCCGCAAGGGCTTGTTTTGGGACGTTTTATTGGGCAGATTGTCAAGAGCGAGTTTGGATAGGGTGCGAATGGCGGTGAAGCAGAAAATTCTGCTGGTAGAAGACGATGATGCTCTGGCCGAGGTTCTGGCCGAGCAATTGGCTTTGCATGATGAGTTTGAGCTGACCCGTGTCGACACGGCGGCGGCGGCGATTGGCGCGGTCAATAGCGGCTTTGATCTGATTTTGCTCGATGTCGGCCTGCCCGATCAAGACGGCCGCGAGACCTGCAAAATCATCCGGAAAAACAAAATCGCCACGCCCATTATTATGCTGACCGGAGCGGCCAGTGAGGCCGATACCATATTGGGGCTCGATGCCGGAGCCAATGATTATGTCACCAAGCCGTTTCGCTTTGGCATTTTATTGGCGCGTATGCGCGCACAATTGCGCAGCCATGAGCAGGCTGAGACGGCTGAACTGCACATTGGCGGTTATGTGTTTCGCCCGGCTTTGAAAATATTGGAGCCGCAAGACGGGGCCGCGAAGATTCGCCTGACCGAAAAAGAAACCAATATTTTGAAATTTTTGCACCGCGCCGGCGGCGCGGCTGTGGCGCGCGACACGCTGCTGCATGAAGTATGGGGTTATAATGCGCAAGTCTCGACCCATACGTTGGAAACCCATATTTATCGGCTACGCCGTAAAATCGAGGCCGACCCTGCGCACGCCAAATTATTGCTGACACTGGAAGGCGGCTATGCCTTGGCGCCATGAAGCTTCAATTTTTGACAAACAGATTTTCGGCGTTGGCGGCAATGGGATAGCCCCTGACATAATCCTCATGCATGCGCATGGCGCGGCCGGTTGAAATTTTCATGGCGGCAAAATCGCTGAGCCCACGCGCCAATTCCCGCCCGTCAGCGGCGAGCATTTGAAAGCGGCGGCGCAGGCGCAAGCGTCCGTCATTTTCGCTCACCCATGTGGCAATATATACATGCTCACCGGCCAGCGCCGCCGCCTTATAATCGATCTCATGACGGGTCACCACAAAGCCGCAATCGCGGGCACGATAGGCGGCAAAATCAAAACCCAGATGTTTTGAATGGGCCCAAGCGGCGCGCGCCATCCAACCTAAATAAACGACATTATTGACATGTTTGAAATCATCAATATCGGCGTCGCGCACCGACACGCTGAGGGTAAATTGCGGCGGCAATAAAAATGCATTTTGTGGTGGGGCGGCATCACTCATAATGCGAGATTAGCAGTCTCTATGGAGGCTTGCCAAGACAGGTGGCGCGGGCTTAGTGTTGCCGCAGCTTAGGGAGATTTGCATGAGTATCACCGCCATAAATATTGCCCGTCTCGGCACGGCGCGCGATGATTTTGAAACTGATGCCGACAAGTGGCCGCCCAATGTTAAGGCGGCGCATGACAAACCGTCGCCGACCTCGGCGCATTTGGGGCTTGAGTTATTGGCCGTTGATAAAGCCGGCGGCACAGTCGAGATGGCATTTAATGCAAGCGATAGATTATGCAATAAATGGGGCGGCATTCAGGGCGGCAATGTTGCCGCCATGCTGGATGACGCCATGGCATTTGCCATTGGCCTCAATCTTGATTGGGGGCAGATTAGCCCGACATTGGAGTTGAAAGTGTCGATGCTGGCACCGGCGCGGCCGGGGCGGCTTTATGCGGTCGGGCAGGTGGTGCGGCGCGGCCGTTCGGTTGGCTTTGTTGAGGGTCAATTATATGATGAAGAGGGGCAATTATTGGCCACCGGCTCGTCAACTGCCAATTTCGTCACTTTAAAAAAGCGCAAAAGCTGAGCGCGATATATTGGGGAGGTGCATATGGCGCATTTAAAAAATGCCGCAGCGGCGCAATTGGCTGAAGTCAGCGATGAATTGGCCTTGGCCGCGGCGGTTATGGGGTTTGAGCCCAATAGTTTGAAAATCATGGCACATCGGCCCGATATATTGCGCGGCTTTCTTGCCTTAAGCGCCGCTGTTTTGGGGCCTGAGGCCAAGCTTGATGCGGGCTTGCGGCAAATGATAGCGCATATTGCCAGCGCTGCTGCCGGGTGCAATTACTGCCAAGCGCATACGGCGCATGGGGCGCATGAGCGCGGCGTGGCTGATGAAAAAATCGCCGCGCTTTGGTCTTACAATAGCGATCCGCAATTCTCCGAGGCCGAGCGTGCCGCCTTGGCGCTGGCTCAGGCCGGTGCCAGCCATCCCAATGGCGCGACCCAGGCTCATTTTGACGCCCTCAAAAGCCACTTCTCGGATGCCGAAATATGCGAAATTGTCGCGGTGATAGCGACATTCGGGTTTCTCAATCGCTGGAATGACACGCTGGCCACGACGCTTGAAGACAGCCCATTGGCTTATGCGGAAAGCCATCTTCTCGGCAATGGATGGAAACCGGAACGCCATAAATAACGTATTGATGTTATGAGTGAAAAAGACAATCGAAACCAAATGCATAAATCGCAATGGCGCTTGCGGCAGGTCACTGATGAATTGAATGCGCGCCCCTTCCCGCGCTTCGCCCTGCCGACGGCCATTTTTCGCCTATGTCTGTCGGGCGAAGCGGCGTTTGACGGCTTGCGCGATATTTTGCGCGACACGCTGAGCGAGATCGATTGGGACGGCGAGGCGCAAAGCCGCCTCATCCGCGCACGCCGCGACGGCGTGCAGTTCAATATTGAGCGCCACACGGAATTTGTCTCATTGACCATTATTGATGAAAAAGCCGAAAACGGCTCGGCGGCGCAGCACTTGCCCGGCGATTGGCTCGATAAAAACCGCGGCGAAGTTGTCGTGGCGGTGGATTGTCAATGCAGCGTGCGCGGCGCAATGCGCGATGGCTGGACCTGCGCCAGCCGTTTGGAAAACGGGCTGGCTGACGGGTTTTTTGATTTTAAAGTTGCCGAAGACGGGCACACGAAAATCGCCCTTGATTTCGCCCCTGATTGTGATGTTCGCGATGTCGGCCGCATTGCCCTGCAAGTGGTAGAGATAGAAACCTATCGCTCTTTTGCCGCCATTGGTCTCAATCGCGCACGCGCTGCACAGGTGCAACTGTCGGATGTCGCCGCACGCGTGCCGAGCAGCATCTCGGCCGCCGGCAGTGCCGATGGAGAACGCTTTGCGTTGCTCAGCCAACTGACCGGCGAGTTGGAAGAAGTGTGGCGGCGCACATCTTTTCGCTTTGCCGCTTGCACCGCCTATTGGGATTTGGTGACGGCTCGGCTGGCTTCTTTGCAAGAAACCGCCTTTGACAGCCGCATCACTATTGGCGGCTTTTTGGAGCGCCGCCTGCAACCGGCCATTGCCACCTATCAATCGACCGAGCGTCGCCGCCATGATTTGGCCGAGCAAATTGCCGCCATGACTGGGCTGTTGCAAACCCGCATTGAATTGGATATGCAGCAACAAAATGCTGATTTGCTGGCTTCGCTCAATCATGCGGCAGAACGGCAATTGCGCTTGCAGCATACGGTGGAGGGCGTCTCGACTGTTGCCATTTCTTATTATCTGGTCAATCTCTTGCGGGCGCCTGCCGATTGGGTGTTGGCTCAGCAGCCGGCGCTCGACCCGCTGGTGGTCAATTTGGCGTTAGTTGCCATAACCGTACCACTGGTTTGGTTGGCGATTAGGCGGCTTTTGCGCGCCACGGTCGGCGGAAAAAACAGGTAATTTTCGGCCGGTTTGCCGGGTTCTGGAGCGGGCGATGAGATTCGAACTCACGACCCCAACCTTGGCAAGGTTGTGCTCTACCCCTGAGCTACGCCCGCTGCGTCAGAACGGAAAGCGTTATGCACCATCGCCAAGGGTTTGACAAGTGGCCATTTGACAAGCCCCGAAGCGGCGCCGATAGTGCTGCCGCTTTGCCAAATTTTCCGTCTGGGGCCACTTGGCAAACCGCCCTGCATTTCCCATTTAAAGGGGAGGAGATAAATATGTCGACAGCTTTTGACCCGCCGCAAAATGGCTTGCCGGAAACTCCCGCCGCCGCATCAAGCGATGATGCCGTCATTGATGTGACAACGGAAAATTTTATGGCCGAGGTCATTGAGGCGTCGCAAGCGCAGCTTGTGCTGCTTGATTTATGGGCGCCTTGGTGCGGGCCGTGCAAACAATTGACGCCGGTTTTGGAAAAACTGGCCGTGCAATCGGGTGGCGCGGTGCGGCTCGCCAAAATGAATATTGACGAGCACCCGGCGGTGGCTCAGCAATTGCAGGTGCAATCCATACCGGCGGTATTTGCCTTTAAGGGCGGCCAGCCGGTTGACGGCTTTATGGGCGCATTACCGGAAAGCGAGGTTAAGAAATTCCTCGACAAACACTTGGATGAGGGTTTAGGGGCGTCGCCGGCGGAGGCTTTGATGGCTACTGCGGCCGAGGCTTTAGCGGCCGACCAGATTGGCGATGCCATAGAATGTTATGGCGCGGCATTGGAGCAAGAGCCCGAAAATGTGCAAGCCATGGCCGGTTTGGCCCAAAGCCATTTGGCGCAAGGCGACACGGCTTTGGCCGCGGCGGCGCTCGCCGCTGCGTCGCCGCATGATAATGACCCGGCCCTGTCCGCCGCGCGCGCCGCTTTGGCACTAGCCGATAAAATGGCCGAAAAAAACGGCAAAGAAGATGCCCCTGATGATGCGGCGCTTTTGGCCGCCCTTGAGGCCGATCCGAACAATCATCAGGCGCGGTTTGATTCGGCCCTGTCCCATCACGCTGCGGGGCGGCGTGCGGCGGCGCTGGACGCCCTATTGGACATTGTCGAGCGCCAGCGCGACTGGCATGAGGATGCGGCGCGCAAGCAATTGGTCGAGCTGTTTGATGCTTATGGGGCGCAAGATGAGCTAGTGATTGCCGCGCGCAAACGGCTATCTTCTCTTTTATTTAGTTGATAGAATGGTGTTATATGTCTTTTGATCCTGAAACCATTAATGAGCTGCCGCAAAGCGTGCCGGTGTTTCCGCTGGAAGGCGTGCTTTTGCTGCCGCGCGGGCAATTGCCGCTGAATATTTTTGAGCCGCGCTATTTGCAAATGTTCGAAGACGCGCTGGCCAAGGGGCGGCTCTTGGGCGTGGTGCAGCCCTATAGCGATGAAAGTGGTGCCGAAGGCTTGCAAAAAGTCGGTTGCCTCGGCCGCATATCGTCTTTCTCCGAGGCCGACGACGGGCGGATAATTGTTTCGCTGACCGGCGTGGCGCGCTTTGCCATTGCCGAAGAATTGAATGTGTTGACCCCCTATCGGCAAATCCGCGCCGATTATGGCCCCTATGAAAGCGATTTAATTGCTGATGTTGGCAGCATTGATGTCAATCGTGAAGGCGTACTCGATGTGTTGAAACGCTATCTCGATGCCAATGGCATGCAGGCCGATTGGACGGCCATCGAAAGCTCGAACAATGAGGCTCTGGTCAATTCTTTGTGCATTATCAGCCCCTATGGGCCGCAGGAAAAGCAAGCCATGTTGGAAGCGGCTTCATTGGCCGAGCGCGCGGAAATTCTCATCGCGCTGACCGAAATGGTGCTGGCGCAGTTGGCGCAATCGAGTGGCGCCAATGATAATGCGGTGCAATAGGAGGAATTATGGGCGATTCGGCAAAACTTGACCCGGCGCTGTTGGAGCTTTTGGTATGTCCGGTCAGTCACGGGCCATTATCATATGACGAAAAGGCCGGTGAGCTGATTTCAAAAGAGGCCGGTCTCGCCTTTCCGGTGCGCGACGGCATTCCGATTATGTTGACCGAAGAAGCGCGCAAGCTTCAGGTTTAATTTTTTTCAAAATCATGGCCGCGCATCAGCCGCGGCAGGGGGTCATGGCTGAGCCCAACATCGGCCTGATGACGCAAGCGTTCGCCAAGGCCGACGCGCTTTGCCGCTTGGCCGAACAATGCCAAGCCGGCCTGCGCCAATGGCCGCGTTAGCGGTTTGGCCTGACCGGAAAAAACCGCCGCCAAAAAATGCGTAGCGGCTGCCATGACGCCGCCATCGGCGCGGCGCAGTTTTTGATAGCTGTCGAGCGCGCCCGGCGCGTCAAAAGCCAGCCCTAGGCGGCGCGCCTCATAAAGCGCTTCGGCCAATTGCGCGCCATCGCGCAAAGCGAGATTGAATCCTTGGCCGGCCAGCGGGTGAATAATATGCGCTGCCTCACCGACAAGGCACAGTTTTTCATCTACATAATGTTCGGCCAGCGCCAGAGTGAGGGGCTGCACGGTGCGCCGTGTTATCGGGCTCGTCCTCCCGAATTGTTGGTCGGTCGCTTTTTGCAATTCATGGGAAAACACAGGCGCATCAATCCCGGCCAGCGCCCTGGCGCGCGCTTGCGGCATGCTCCATATCAGGGCGCGACTATGCTTGTCGGGCAAGGGCAAGAGGGCGAGCGGCCCGTCAGGGGTGAAAATTTGTATCGCTTGATTGCCGTGCGCCGTGTCGCTTTCAAGCGCGCAAACCAGAGCTCCGGCGCGGTAGTCGTGGTGAAACATGCGGGCATTATTGAATTGGCGCCAGCTTGCCGCTTTGCGGGCGCAGTCAATCAACAAGGTCGCCGACACAATATCGCCATCGTCAAATTGCGCCTCGCCGGTGGTTTTGTCAAAAGCGGTTAAGGGCGCGCCATGGCCATTTATCCGCCCGGCGGCCAAAGCACTTTTAACGGCACTTTCAACGGCGCGGTCAAGCGCGGCGCGGGATACAACATGCGCCAAAATGGCGACGGCAGAGTCGTCTGTTTCGGGGAGCGCAAAGTCGAGGCCGAGGTCGGCCGCATAAGCGGCCCTGTCGCCATACACGGCCATATCGCAAATCGGCGCACTCGGGCGGTCAAGCTCTTGCCAGACGCCCAAAGCCTCCAGCATGGTTTTGGCGGCCGGGCTCAAGGCCAAGACGCTCTGCCAATCTTCCGGCTGCGCCGCCGCATGTTGCGCAGGCCCTGGCGCCGCATCGGCAAGCAGTACCGGCAAGCGCGCTTTGGCAAGCGCCAAAGCAGTGACGCGCGCCGTGCTGCCCGTGCCATATATTATAATCGGTCGCTCCTGCGCTGCGCCCATGCGCCGCCTCCTTGCTTGCCCTGCGCCCCCAATGGACGCACATTCAAGAACAGCAACCTGCCGTAAAAGCGGCCAGGCGTCCAGTAGAGAGAGTGGTCGCGCCGGTTTGCTGCCACGCCCGTGCCATATATGCCTAAAATTTCACCAGAACCCCTGTCCGTGCCCAAAAAAATAGCATTTGAATGGTAAATCTAGCGCAGAAGCGCCGTTCTCGCGCGCTTGTCTGCTGCCCAACTCTGGCATGTTTTTTGCATAACATTGGGGATTTACCTAGGGGGTAGTTATGGAAAACAGTGCAATAGGCGGTGACGTCTTTTTTATTCTTATGGGCGCCATTTTGGTGTTCGCCATGCATGCGGGCTTTGCTTTTTTGGAAGTCGGCACGGTGCGCAAAAAAAACCAGGTCAATGCGATGGTCAAAATCCTATCCGATTTCGGCATGTCGACTTTGGCCTATTTCTTTATCGGCTATTCGGTCGCTTATGGCATGGATTTTTTGTCCTCCGCCGCGACGATTAGCGGCGATGGCGGCGATGAAGCCTACGGCCCGCAAGGCCTGTCGCTGATCAAATTTTTCTTTCTGCTCACTTTTGCGGCGGCCATACCGGCAATCATTTCCGGCGGCATTGCCGAGCGCGCCAAATTCGGCACCCAGCTTTTGGCCTCCGGAATTATTGTCGCTTTGGTCTATCCGTTTTTCGAGGGAATGATTTGGAACGGCAATTACGGCTTCCAAGCATGGCTCGAAGCCAGCTTTGGGGCAAGTTTCCATGATTTCGCCGGCTCGGTGGTGGTGCATGGTGTCGGCGGCTGGATTGCCTTTTCCGCGGTTATTCTTTTGGGAGCGCGGCTTGGCCGTTACGGCCCGAAAGGCACAGCTTTCCCGCCCAGCTCCATCCCTTGGTTGGCGCTTGGCAGCTGGCTTTTGTGCATTGGTTGGTTCGGTTTTAACGTAGTCAGCGCGCAATCGCTGGATGGCGTATCCGGCCTGGTTGCGGTCAATTCCCTAATGGCCATGGTCGGGGGTATTTTGGCCGCTTTATTTGTCGGCAAAAACGATCCGGGCTTTGTCCATAATGGTGCTTTGGCCGGTCTGGTGGCGGTTTGCGCCGGTTCTGATGTCATGCATCCGGGCGGCTCCTTGGTCACCGGTGCCATTGCAGGTTTCTTGTTCGTCAAAATGTTCGTCTATTGCCAAGAAAAATTGCGAATTGATGACGTCCTGGGCGTTTGGCCGCTGCACGGCTTGGCCGGTGCATGGGGCGGCATTGCCTGCGGTATTTTCGGTATAGAAGCCTTGGGTGGCCTCGGTGGCGTCAGCCTGATGTCGCAAATCATTGGCACGCTTGCCGGTTGCGGTTTCGCCGCCCTTGCCGGTGCGATTGTTTATGGTGCTTTGAAGCAAAGCATCGGCATTCGGTTGAGTGAGGAAGAAGAGCAACAAGGCGCTGACCTGTCTATCCACAAAATCGCTGCCAATCCGGAAACCGGCATCGGTTAATTTTTCCTCAGCCACACCACGCGTAGCGCCGCTTTAGCCTTTGCTAAAAGCGGCGCGGCTGCGCTAGTCTGGCAGAGGCTGATTCGTGAACGACCCGAGCGGGCCTGTCGGCTGTGCTCGGGTTTTTCGTTTGGAGACCGAAATGCAAGAAAGGGTTTTTGACACCCTGCCAGCTTCGCCTTTTGCGCGCTTGCGCGCCTTATTGGATGATGTGACACCGCGCCTTGCGCCGGTCTCTTTGGCTTTGGGCGAACCGCAACATGTGCCACCCGATTTCGTGCTCGAGGCGTTGAGGCATAATCTCGATGATTATGGCCGCTATCCGCCGATTGGCGGCACGCCGGATTGGCAAGAAGCGGTGCGCTCTTGGCTTGCGCGCCGTTTCGGGGTGGAAAGCGTGTTGGCCGACAACACGCAAATATTACCGCTCAACGGCACGCGCGAAGGGCTGTTTCTGGCCGCGCAAATCGCCCCGCAAAAGGCCGACGGGCTGATGGCCATGCCCGACCCTTTTTATCAAATTTATGCCAGCGCTGCGGTGGCGGCCGGGGCACAGCCGCATTATCTCGCAGCCACCCAAGAAAACGGCTTTGTGCCTGCGCTTGAAGATATAAGCGCGGATGTTTTGACCCGCTTGCGCGCGCTTTATTTGTGCAATCCGGCCAACCCGCAAGGCGTGGTGGCTGATAAAGCCTATCTCGAAAAGGCGCTTGAACTGGCGCAGCATTATGGCTTCATCTTGATGGTTGATGAATGTTATGCCGAAATTTATGACCCTAACGGCGCGCCGCCACCATCGATTTTACAAATCATGCAGGATAAAAATTTCGCCGGTGCGCCGGTACTGGCTTTCCACTCCTTGTCTAAGCGCTCCAATTTGCCGGGGCTGAGAAGCGGCTTTGTTGCCGGTGGCATAAGGGCCATGCGCGCGCTTTCCGGTCTGCGTCAAATCGCCGGCCCGCAATGCCCGCTGCCGGCGCAAGCCGCCGCCTCTTTGGCGTGGGGCGATGATGCGCATGTTGATGAAAACCGCCGCCTCTATGCTGAAAAATTCAGCCTGGCCGAGACGATTTTTGCAGGCGCTTATGATTTTGAGCGTCCCGAGGCCGGGTTTTTCCTTTGGCTCAATGTCGGCCATGGTGAGGCGGCGGCCCTACATTTATGGCGCGAACAGGGTTTGCGGGTTTTGCCCGGCGCATATTTGTCGGCCAATAAAGCCGCCGCGCATACCGCGCCCTATATTCGCGTTGCTCTGGTCGCCAATATGGAGCAGACACTGTCTGCCTTGCAGCGCTTGAAAACCGGACTCGATGAATTTTGCGCCAGCAAAGCGGGGTCAGCAGCATGAGCATGGGCGAGATTATCTCGCGCTTGCGCACTCTCGCAGGATATTTCTGGTTGCGCCTGTCGGCTGCACTCAGCCTGTTATTGGTGTTTTTATTGGCCATTGCCGTGCTCAGCTATGCACCGCAAGACAACAGCCTCAACAGCAGTGGGGGTGAGGCGATTGGCAATTGGCTCGGTCGCCCGGGTGCCGTTGCCGCCGATATGATGCTGCAGCTTTTCGGCCTCGCCGTTTGGCTGATTTTATTGCCGATTGGTGCGCGCGCGGCGCGGCAATTGACAGGCAGCGCCCTGACCTTGCCCAATTGGCGCTTTCTCGCCGCCATTATCGCACCGTTGCTTATGGCGCTGGCGCTCGCTTTGGGCGGGCGACAGGTTGACCCTTTGGCGCCGATTCCAGGCGGCGCGCTGGGTGATTTACTGGCCGATGGGGTTGAAATGGCCTTGGCGGCGTTTTCTCTTTTCATGCCTCGCCAGCTCGAATTGACATTGGCTTTTGGCCTTGGCGGATTGGCTGTCTTGGCGGCCCTTTTCGGCAGCGGGCTGGCGCGCCCGTCGGGGCAAGCGGCGTGGCGCCTTGTGCGCGCTGTGCGGGTTTTGCGTCATAGCCCGCGCGCTTATCTGGCCGGCAAGAATTTCGCCATGGCGCTCCGCCCGACCCATTTGAAAACCGTCTTGCCATTTAATGGGGCGCCATCACATCCGCGTGCCGAGGTTTCGGATGATGCGGCTATCGGCGCGCCAATGGTCAATACGCCAATGAGTGATGCGGATGGGCCAAGTGCCAGCCACGTGCATGTGGCCGATAAAAAGCCGGCCCCGAAAACAGGTCGCCGCGCGGCGCGCGAAGCTCAAGCCAAGCTCGCCTTTGACAAATCATTATATGAATTGCCGCCCTTGCGGCTCTTGACCGAACATAAAAAGCCGCGCCAGACAAGCACGCTCAGCAAAGATGCGCTGGAGGCCAATGCGCGCATGTTGGAGACGGTTTTGGCCGATTTCGGCATTAAGGGCACAATCGGGCAAGTGCGGCCGGGGCCGGTGGTGACACTATATGAGCTGGAGCCGGCGGCCGGTGTGCGCTCCTCGCGCGTGGTCGGACTGGCCGACGATATTGCGCGCTCTATGAGCTCCGTCTCGGCGCGCGTTGCGCCTGTGCCGGGCTCCAATGTCATCGGAATTGAGCTGCCCAATCAGGCCCGCGAACTCGTATCCTTGCGCGAACTTTTATCATCGAGTGATTTTGAAAGCGGCAAGTCGAGACTGACTATGGCCCTGGGCAAAGATATTGGCGGCGCGCCGGTCATGTCCGACCTTGCGAAAATGCCCCATTTGCTGGTTGCCGGAACCACCGGTTCGGGTAAATCAGTGGGTATTAACACCATGATATTGTCCCTGCTCTATCGTCTGACACCGGATCAATGTCGGCTTATTTTGGTCGACCCGAAAATGCTCGAACTATCGGTTTATGACGATATTCCCCATTTATTGGCGCCGGTGGTGACCGAGCCGAAAAAAGCCGTGGTCGCCTTGAAGTGGGTGGTGCAGGAAATGGAAAACCGCTACCGCAAAATGGCCAAAATCGGCGTGCGCAATATTGACGGCTTTAACGAGCGCATGCATGACGCTCAAAGCAGCGGCGAAACCTTGTCGCGCCGCGTGCAAACCGGCTTTGATCCGGAGAGCGGTGAGGCGATTTATGAAGAAGAGATAATCGAAACGGAAATTTTACCTTTTATTGTTGTGGTGATTGATGAAATGGCCGATTTGATGATGGTTGCGGGTAAAGAAATTGAAGCCGCCGTGCAGCGCTTGGCGCAAATGGCGCGCGCCGCCGGCGTGCATCTCGTAACTGCCACCCAGCGTCCTTCGGTCGATGTCATTACCGGCACCATTAAGGCCAATTTCCCGAGCCGCATTTCCTTTCAAGTGACGTCGAAAATCGACAGCCGCACGGTTTTGGGCGAACAGGGGGCAGAGCAATTATTGGGCCAGGGCGACATGCTTTATATGGGCGGCGGCGGGCGTGTGCAGCGTGTGCATGGGCCGTTTGTCTCCGATGAGGAAGTCGAAAAAGTCGTCAGCTTTTTGAAAAAACAAGGCGTGCCCGACTATATTGAACAAGTGACGCAAGAGCCCGAAAAGGCGCCCGATATGGAGGTCTCGAGCGGAGACGACCTCTATGACCAAGCGGTCGCCATTGTCACCCGCGACGGGCGCGCTTCGACCAGTTATGTGCAGAGGCGGCTTTCCATCGGCTATAATCGCGCCGCCCGCTTGATTGAGCAAATGGAAGAACAGGGGGTCGTTTCGCCGCCCAATCATGCCGGCAAGCGCGAAATTTTGGTGGGCAAACACTGATGATAAAAAAAACAATAAACGCGAAAAGCGCGGTTTTATTCGGCTTGCTGGGCTGCCTTTTGACCGCGCCCCTTGCCGCAGCCCCGCTCACTGCGGCAGATGGGGCTTTTGTGACGCGCATCAATCAGGCCTTGAAAACTATGCCGCCCATGAGTGGGCGCTTTCAGCAAAAACTGCCCAATGGCGGCCATGCTGAGGGCAGTTATGCCATTGATTGGCCCGACCGTCTGCGCTTTGCCTATGATGGCGGTGGCGGCATTGTTACGGTAAAGGGCAAATTTGTTGCCGTGCAGGAACAGCCGGGCGGTGAGCCGAATTGGTTTCCCGTCGCGCTGACCCCTTTATCGGTTTTGCGCCGCGCCGTGGCCAGCGGCATTGCGGCAAATATGGTGACCGATTTGACCCTGCGCGACGATAATTATTCTGTCACTTTGGAAGACCCGAGCGGTGAATTGCCGGGAACGGCGCAATTGTTTTTTACCCGCACGGGCGGCGCATTGCAGGGCGATCGGCTCTATGCTTGGCGACTTACCGATGTACAAAATCTTGTGACCACGGTGCGCCTGTCGGAAACCATTACCCATGACGCATTGGAAGCCGGTCATTTTGAGATTGTCGAAATTGAAGAGGATGATTACTAGCCGATGCGTGAGCCTTCAGAAAATGGCGATGGATGGCAGGCCAGCGCCGAGAGCCTTTTGGCGTTGGAAGCCGAGATTCCGCTTTTGTCGGCTTTGCGCGAATTTACCGAACGCGCGGCGCGCGCGCGATGGTTTGCCGAATTGGGCGAGCCGATTGACGGTGAAACTGCGCATTTGGCGCGCCTTTATTTGGACAGCCTCGGCTTCCCCGATGCCGAGCCGCTACCGGTTTTGAGCTGGGATGATGCGCTCGATGCGGCCGAAAGCGGCGATTTGAACAGCGAGGGCTGGGAAGTGGAAGAACAATTGCGCGCCGCCTTGACTGACCGCGTGTTGGGAGGTGTGTCGGAGGACGGGCTTGGCGTCATGCTGGCGCATTTATCGGCCGCATTGGCCGAGCCCTTGGCGGAAATGGCTGATGAAGCACTGATGATGGCCGACGAAACGCCCGATGCGATTCGCGATTTGGCCGTCGGGGCAGCACAACAAGCGGCCTTTGGCGGTGCTTTGGCGCTCGCGGCGGCGGCCCTTGAAATGGCCGAGGCGGATGATCAACAGGCTGGTGAGGAGGCACTGGAGCACCCGCTTTTGCTACGTTACAGGCTTTTCGAATTGGGTCGCTGGCCGTTGGCCCTAAGCGGGCGCAGCCTCAATTTATTCTAAATTTAACGAGCGGGAGAAGCGGAGATGCGAATTGTCTCATGGAACATTAATTCGGTGCGCTTGCGCGAAAAACTGGTGCTCAAGCTGATGAAAAAGCTCGATCCGGACATTATTTGCCTGCAGGAAACCAAATGCCCGAATGATCAATTTCCCGAAAAAGCTTTTGCCAAAGTGGGCCTCTGCCACATCGCCAAAAACGGCATTAAGGGCTATCACGGGGTTGCGACCTTGTCGAAACACGCGATTATTGACAGCGACATCGTCGATTATTGCGGCAAGAGCGATGGCCGCCATATTGCCGTCACCGTAAAAGCCGGTAAAACAGCCGCCCCGGTCACGGTGCATAATTTTTATGTGCCGGCCGGCGGCGACGAGCCCGACCCCGATATCAATGAAAAATTCGCCCATAAGCTGGCCTTTTTGAGCGAGATGCAAAACACCTTCAAAAAGCTGAAAAAGCAGGGAAAAGCGGCTGGTCAAGTACTTTTGGGCGATCTTAATATCGCGCCCGGTGAGCACGATGTGTGGTCGTCCAAACAGCTTAAAAATGTGGTTAGCCATACGGCGGTGGAAATTGCCGAATTGGCAAAAGTGCAGGCGGCGGCGCAATGGGATGACGTGGCGCGCCGCTTTGTGCCGCCTGAGGAAAAACTTTATAGCTGGTGGAGCTATCGGGCGCGTGATTGGGCCGCCTCCGATCGCGGACGCCGCCTCGACCATATTTGGGTGACACCCGATTTATCCCCTGCAGTGTTGGATTATGGCGTGCTGCGTGCGGCGCGCGGATGGGAGCGTCCATCCGACCACGCGCCGCTCTGGATTGATTTAAAGACCTAAATCCCCCACACTGTGTCAGTTGGGTCGACTTGGGAGAAGCGTTATGAATATGCATGCGGTAATGAATGGGAGCATTAAGGCGGTGTGCGCGCAAGCTGCGGCCGAGAGCGAAGCGACGGAAACGGCACGGCAATTATCACCGGAACTGGCGCGCGCTTTGGCGGCGGCGGGCTACTTTGACATGTTTGTGCCGAACGCTTTGGGCGGTCAGCAATTGTCACCTTCCGAGGCGATGGCGCGGTTTCATTTTTTGGCACGCCATGATGCGGCCAGCGCTTGGGTTGCCATGATCGGCGCCACAACCGCTCTGGGTGCGGCTTATATTGACAGCGATATTGGCCGTGACATGTTCGCCGCTAAAGAGCGCATTACCTGCGGCATATTTGCCCCCAATGGGCGCGCCGTGCGCGATGGGGGTGATTATGTCGTTTCCGGTCGCTGGGCCTGGGCTTCGGGATCGGCCAACGCCGATTATATCGGACTTGGCTGCATGACGTTTGCGCATGAAGATGCCGAACCGTCGGGCAAAAATGTGCGCCTGCTCATGGTGCCGCGCGACAAAATCATTTTTCACGATACATGGCACACAATGGGTCTGTGCGGCACATCTTCCGGGGATGTCGAATTGCGAGAGGTGCGGGTGCCGATGGCGCATAGCTATTCGCTGGCGACCGATACGCCTTGGGCTGAGGGCGCTCTCTATAACATGCCGTATTTTGCCCTTCTCGCGGCCGGCGTGGCGGCCGTTGCTTTGGGCAATGCGCGCGCCGCCTTGGATGAGGTGATTGAGCTGGCGACCGCCAAAACGGCACAAGGCCATAGCCGCAGCTTGGCCGAACGCAGCGGTGTTCAGGCGGCCCTGGCACAGGGCGAAGCGGAATGGCGCGCCGCCCAAGCCTTATACGACACGACGCTGGCCGATTGTTGGCAAGCGGCGCAAGACAAGACCATCGCGCCTGAGATAAAGGCTGATTTGCGGCTGGCCTCGACCCATGCAGTGCGGAGCTGCGCCGATGTGGTGCGCCGCGTGCATGACATTGCCGGCGGCACATCGGTCTATAAAGCCAGCACCATTCAACGCCGTTTGCGCGATGCGCAAACCATGACACAACATATGATTACGAATGCCACGACTTATGAAATGACCGGTCGGGTTTTGCTCGGCGGTTATCATCCGGGCATGCAGCTCTAGCGAAACCCGTCAGTTTGTCGCAAGCGCATCTCTTGCGCGTCGCATCCGAGCCGACTAACCTTAAGCAAAGTCTTTTGGGAGGACATTATGCTTGGCAATTACACCTCACCTTGGATGACCGAGGATTTGACGATTTTCAAAGATGCGACGCATAAATTCATGCAAGCCGAATTTGTGCCGCTGGCCGATAAATGGCACGACCAGGGCATGGTCGATCGCGAGGCATGGAATAAAGCAGGCGATGCGGGTCTGCTTTTGACCTCCATACCAGAAGAATATGGCGGCGGTGGCGGTGATTATCGTCATGAAGCAATACTGACCGAAGCGCAAACCCGCCTGGGCATTGGCGGTTGGGGGCAGTCCGTGCATTCGCTGATTTGCTCGCATTATTTTCTCGCCTATGGCACGGAGGAGCAGAAGAAAAAATATCTGCCGAAAATGGCTTCCGGCGAAATGGTATGCGCCATCGCCATGACCGAGCCCGGCACTGGTTCGGATTTGCAATCGGTCAAAACGACAGCGCTTAAAGACGGCAATGAATATGTCGTCAATGGCTCGAAAACCTTCATCACCAATGGCCAGCATTGCGACGTCGTTTTGGTGGTTGCCAAAACCGATCCGAGCCAAGGCGCCAAAGGCATCTCATTAATGGTGGTCGAGACTGAAAGGGACGGTTTTGCGCGCGGCCGCAATCTTGAAAAAATGGGGCAGCATGCCGCCGATACGTCAGAATTGTTTTTCGACAATGTGCGTGTGCCGGCCGACAGTGTTTTGGGCGGCGAAGAGGGACAAGGCTTTTATCAGCTTATGCAGCAATTGCCAGCCGAGCGTTTGGTAATTGCCAATGGCGCGGTGGCAGCGATTGAGCGCGCCATTGAATTGACGCTGGATTATACGCGCGAGCGCGAAACTTTCGGCAATGCGATTTTCGATTATCAAAACACCCAGTTCAAACTGGCCGAGTGCAAGGCCGATTGGATGGCGGCGCGCGCCATGGTCGACCAGTTAACGCAGCAATTGCTGGACGGCACGCTTGATGCGAATACGGCGGCCGCGGCGAAATTTTGGTGTACCGAGCGCGAAAATCAGGTGATTGATACATGCCTGCAATTTTTCGGCGGCTGGGGCTATATGGATGAATATCCGATCAGCCGCATGTATACTGATAGTCGCGTGCAGCGTATTTATGGCGGCTCCAATGAAATCATGCGCATGCTGGTGGCGCGCGCGCTGTAAAAGCACCGAGGTTATTTTCAAAATTTTTTCTTTCGGGTAAGCTTGTCAACTTGGAGGCTAATCTGATGACTCGTTTCAAAACCCGCGCTGTTTTGTGGCGCGCTGCCGCTTTAGTGCTGATAGCAACAGGGCTGTTTTCCCCGACAATATTGATGGCGCAATCTGTTGATCTGGCGATGGATGTGGCCGGGGAGAGCGCTGCGCCCGGCTTTTGGTCGCTCTTGTTTTCCAAAGGCGGTCTTGTGACATGGGTGATTGCCCTGTTATCGGCGGTCGGCTTGCCGATTGCAGCGGTCAAACTTTATGAATTTTACCGCATGGATATTTTCCGCCCTTATGCCTTTGAGGAGGCGTTGAGCGATATGCGGCGCGGCAAAACGGCGGGGCTGGCAGTACGGCTCGACGCATTGGCGCACCCGGCCGCACCGCTTATTGCTTTTGCTTTGAGCCAAAGCGGAGGCGACCACTTGACGGGGTCTGTGTTGCGCGAAGAATTGACGCGCCGCGCGCAATTTTTGGTGCGACATTTATCGCGTCATACTTGGGTGCTGGAATTAATCGCCGCCTCGGCCCCGCTTTTCGGCCTATTGGGCACAGTGCTTGGCATGATTGTCGCTTTCCAAGGTGTCGGCCAGGGGGTTGGCGGCGCCGATACGGCACTTCTCGCAGCCGGCATTTGGGAGGCGCTTTTGACCACTGCTTTCGGGCTTGGTGTCGCCTTGCCGTTTTCCATCCTCGCCGCCGTGTTCAATAATGCGGTCGATGGGGTGCGCGATATGGTGGAAGATGCGCTGACCGAAATATTGGTGCGCGCCGATAGCCGCAATGCGGCGCGCAGTGGGGAATAATCCGTGCAAATGACCCGCCCCCGCCGCCGCGTCGGATTTATGGGACTGACGCCGCTCATTGACATGATTTTTCTGTTGCTCTTATTTTTTTTGCTGGGTTCGGATTTCGTCACTTATGGGCAAAGCCGCCTCGCCCCGCCACGCGGCTCCGGCGGTGACACCAGTGCCGCCCCGCCTGTGCTGATTACCTTGGCCGAAAACGGTTCGCTCAGTTGGAATGGCGCACCGGTCGATAAAGCATTTGTGACCCGCGAAACCGCGCGTCTGGTGGCGCTGAACGAAGAGCAGAGCATGGTGTTAATGCCGGCCGGCGCGGCCAATATTCAGCAAGTCAGCGAGATTATGGATGTGTTGCATCACGCCGGTGCGCGATCCATGACACTGGAGCGCGATGTGTTTGATATTGATTTGGCGGATTTTTGACATGCAGCTGAGAGAAACGCGCCGAAACATTAAATCGATTGATTTGTTGCCGCTCATCAATGTCGTCTTCCTTTTGATCTTGTTCGTATTGATTGCCGGTCGCCCTTCGACCAATCATCCGGCGGGCCTTGAGGTGGCGCGCAGCTCGGTTGAGACGGCGCATCAGGGAGCGGCGCTTTCGGTTTGGCTGAGACAAGATGACAGGTTTTATCTGTCCGAAAGCAAGCCCGTTACGTTGACCGAATTGGCCCAATTGGTCGACGAAAAAGGCTTGGCGGCCCAGGGCCTGCCCTTGGAATTGATTGCCGATCGGCGTGCCCATGCCAAACCGTTAATGGAGTTTCGCCGCGCTATGGCGCGCGCCGGTATCGGCGAAATAAGGCTGAAAACCGAATTTGCCGCGCAATCTGAGGCGGGTGGGGGCTGAGCGTGAGGCGCCCGAATGGATAACAATGCCGAAAAAGGCGGCTGGTTTAGCCGGATGCGGGCGCGTCTTATTGCCGTGCCGAGGCGCGTTTGGCTGGCCCTTTTGGCGGCCTCCGTGGCCGTCCATATCATCGCCGTCGGGTTTGTTTTGGTGTTGCTTTTTGGCGGCGACCTTGGCGGTGGCGATGCCTCGGACAGTTTGGTCATTTCCTCGGGCGAAGCGGCGCCCGAAGATATCGATCTCGACTTGCCGCAGAATATGCCGGTCGAAGCGCCGCGCATGGCCGAGGCCCAACTTGATTTATCAGAACTTTTGGAAGTGCCTCTGGAGGCCGATTTCAATGATTTGATGATGGATAACGCGCAAATGGCGGCGATTGCGCCGGCCATGCCGCTGCCCAGCGCTGCCGTCACCCAGCGCGCTATGTCGGGCGGCGGACTGATTTCCGGCGCGCCACAAAGCTTTGCTGATTATATTCAGCATTTACAAAAAACCGGCATTGATGTGGTGTTCGCCATTGATGCCACCGGCTCCATGGTCTGGGTGCACCGTACGGTGCGCGAGCGGATGACACAATTGGCGGCCTATGTGCGTGGGCTGGTGCCCTTGGCGCGTTTCGGCATTATCGCCTATCGCGATTATAACGATATTGATTTCGTCACCCGCATTTCGCAGCCCAGTTTTGATATTGAGCGTGCGCGTCTTTTCATGGGTGGCATTGATGCTTTGGGCGGCGGTGACCATCCAGAAGCGGTAACGCAAGCCTTGCGGGACAGCGAAAATAGTATCGGCTGGCGCAGTGGCGCGCAGCGAGTTGTCATTATTATCGGCGATGCGCCCCCGCATGCGCGCGAATTGGGCGAGGCGGCAGAGATTGCCGAGCGCTTTAAATCGCGCGGTGGCCGTCTGTCGCTTTTGGACAGTCGTGTTGAGGCCAATCGCGCCCTTTTGGGGCGCGGCAAGCCGACCGGCTCGGGTGTCGATTTGGTCAAGCAGGGTGTCATGCCGGTATTTCGAAGGCTGGCCCGCTTGGGTGGCGGCACGGCAGCCACTTTGGCGGCCGAGCGGCAATTGATGAAAACCCTAGCCCTGCTGATTTTCGACGATCGGTTTCACGATGAGTTGGCTCCGTTTCTGGCCAATTTGGAGTAAGCCATGCCGCGTTACCTCACCTTTTTCGTTTTGCTCTTTGCGCCGGTCACAGCACTGGCTTGCGGCGCGCCGTCGCATCTTTTAACTGCGCCACCGCAACAGATTTTGCGCGGGCTTGAAAAAAATAATGCGCCTTATCTGGCCGCTATGGATGATTACTCGATCGCCATGGAAGCCTGTTATGACGGCCCACAAGGGCCGTTGCAATTGGCGCCGCATGCGAAAGCGGCCCAGACTTTGCACATCAATATGGCGGCCATGCGCCGCTTGGCCGAAGATGCCGTACGCGATAATGAGTTTTCCTATGAGGCGCTCTTATCGTCGCCGCTATGGGGCGATATTGAGGCCATGCGTGTGGCGGCTGCTTATAGCGAAGCTTGGGGTGCTTTGGCCATGGCGGTGCGCCAGATTTCGGCCGAAGACAAAAAACAAGCGCTCGCCGCCGCTACCAAGGCGATGCAGCAATTGACTTTCGAGTTCAAGCATCCGGTTGTGGTGCAGCGCGCCATGTATGGTTTGGCGACGGCACAAATTGAGGGCGGAGGTCTGGCGTCGGCGGTGGCGACATTGACGCGGCTTAAGCAATCTTTGGCGCGCGGCGGTGACGCCGATTTCAAAAAATCGGTCGATGCGTTTTATGCCCGCATTACGGCACCCGGTTATCAGCCGCCTGCCCTTTTATTTGAAAAACCCGAAACCGGCATAGACCCGAATGGCCGTCTTGTTCTGACCGGCAAAGCTGGTGAGGATGCGGTCAAATTGGCGCGCATTGCCGTGGGTGAAGCGCGTCCGGCATCGGAAATTATCGGCATTTTGGAACCGGCATTGCGGGGCACGCGCGACAGCGCTCGAGCCGCTTTGGCATTGATTGCGCGTGACCAGCTTTTGTTAAGGGCAATGGATTATGCGCCTGGGCCGTCATTGCGGGTCATGCGCCGCGCCTTTGCCGATGGGCAATATGGTCAACTGGTTGCCAGCTGGCCCGATTTGAAACCCTATTATCCACTTCTTCCCGAAGGCTTGAAACGGCAGGTTGATTATCAGATGGGCGCAGCGCGGCTTAATTTGGGAGAACTGGCTTTGGCGCTTGACCATTTGCGCGCGGCCCGCAAAACTACTCCGCCAGGCACCGAGGCGGTGCGCCTCGACAAGCTGATTGTATTGGCTCGCCTGTCCCTTGATAAAGTGCCGGATGCGTCGCGCATTGCCCTGGCCAAGCAATATATGCGCCCGGCCTCAAAAACACAAAAACCACGCGCCATTGATGATGCGCCGCCAACGCCGGAAGTGGCGCTTGATGAGATGCTCGATTTGCGCGCCCGTATTGTGTTGGCGCGCCATGCCGCGACGCAAGCCGATTGGGCGGCCGCTGACGGTTTTTTGACCGGCATCGGGCCGACGCAACCGGCCTATCAATTGTTTCTCGGCATGCGCGTGCGGCTTTTGGCCGAAGCGGTGCGCGGACGGATGAAGGAGGGCGAAAGCGCCAAAGGTATAAGCAGTACGGCGCGCGGCGGCCATATTCTTTACCGGCTATGGCGCGACAGCGCGTGCCCGCCGGGCTGTCCCAGGAGCAATTATCTGGCTGTGCATCGCGCCGCTTTCGAGACCGCCCTTATGGGCAAGCTTCCGAGCCCCGCATTCGGCTATGGTTGGGGCGGCTATGTTGAAGCCGGTGGCGACATCAAGCCATTTGTCGAGCGCGCCTTAGCCTATTTGGTTGATCAAGCCGATGCCGAGCGGCTTTTGGTATTATTGGAAAATGACAATGAAGAATTGGCCGCTTTTATTTTAAACCAATGGAAAAGCCATTTGCGCGGGCGCGCCAAAAAGCCGGACTTTGATGGCCGCTACCAATTTTTGGGCAGCCTGGCCGATATGCAGGGACGGCCCCACGCGGTTCTGTTGGAAGCCTTGATTGAGCATGATTTGGCGCTAGGTAAGCTGTCCAACGCGCTGCTCCATGCCGAAGCTTTGGCGGCCGGTTTTCCCCGTCGCCCGTCAGCATGGTTTTGGCGCGCTGCCGCTCTGCAGGCCAATCAGCGCGGACTGGAAGCGGCGCGGGCCTTGTCATCATTGGCGCAGCGCACGCCGTCAGATGATCCCGTCGGCATGGGTGCGCGGCTCGGTCTTGCCGCTCTGTTTGTTGAATTGGACCGCGGCGCGCAAGCATGTGCCATGCGGGAAAAAATATTCTCGCGACCACAAGCCGGCGCGCATTGGCGCGCAGCGGTAGAGGCTTTTCCGCCGTTGAACGATTGGCAAAGAACCATAGATAATTTTTGCCGCTAACTGCCCGCTGCTAATGGCGAAAATGGCGCATGCCGGTGAACAACATGGCGAGACCGGCCTCATCGGCGGCCGCAATGACTTCTTCATCGCGAATTGAGCCGCCCGGCTGAATGATCGCCGTGGCCCCCGCTTCTGCAGCGCTCAACAGACCATCGGCAAAGGGGAAGAAAGCGTCGGAGGCAACCACTGAGCCTTCCGCCAAAGGCGCTGAGGTGCCGCACACTTCGGCCGCATCGGCGCTCTTGCGCGCGGCAATGCGCGAACTGTCCAGTCGGCTCATTTGTCCCGCCCCAATGCCGACCGTGGCTTGCTCTTTCGCATAGACAATGGCGTTGGATTTGACATGCTTGGCGACGCGCCAAGCGAACAGCAAGTCTTGCATTTCGGCGGCGCTTGGCTGTCTTTTAGTGACGCAGCTCACATCGTCCATGCCAATATGGCCATTATCGCGATTTTGAACCAAATAACCGCCCGCCACATTGCGCACAGACATGCCGTCATCATGCGGCGCCGGCAGACCGTCGGCCAGCAACAGGCGCAAGTTCTTCTTGGCGGCAATAATCTCGCACGCCGCTTTATCGGCATCGGGGGCGATAATCACTTCGGTGAAAAGATCGCTGATCGCTTCTGCCGTCGGCGCGTCAAGCTTTTGGTTCATGGCGATAATGCCGCCAAAAGCCGAAACCGGATCGCAGCGCAGCGCTTTGGCAAAAGCATCGGCTGCGGTCTCGCCAAGGGCGACGCCGCATGGATTGGCGTGTTTGATAATGGCGCAAGCAAATGCCTCCCGGTCCATTTCGCTGACCAATTCAAACGCTGCATCCGTGTCGTTAATGTTATTATAGGACAAAGCTTTCCCTTGAATTTGCCGCGCCGTGGCAACGCCTTTGCGCGCCTTGTCACCAGCATAAAAACCGGCTTGCTGGTGCGGGTTTTCGCCATAGCGCAAAGCTTGATTTAGCTTGCCGCCAAAGGCGCGATAGGGCGGCATGGAAATATCAAGCGCACTGGCCATCCAATTGGAGATCGCCGCGTCATAGGCCGCAGTGCGGGCGTAGGCTTTTTGCGCCAGGCGGCGTCGCAGGCTTTGCGTCGTGCCGCCCTCGCCCAATGCCGCCAGCATCTCGTCGTAATCATCATTATCAATCAGCACGGCGACATCTTCATGGTTTTTTGCCGCTGCGCGGATCATGGCCGGCCCGCCAATGTCGATATTTTCAACGCAAGCGGCATAATCGCCGCCGCCGGCAACCGTCGCTTCAAACGGGTAAAGACTGACCACCAGCAAATCAATCGGAACAATGGCATGAGCCTGCATGGCCGCTTGATGGTCTTGATTGTCGCGTATTGCCAGCAACCCGCCGTGCACCATGGGATGCAATGTCTTGACGCGGCCATCCATCATTTCGGGAAAGCCGGTCAGTTCGGAGACATCTTTGACCGCCAGGCCGTGTTCCGCCAAAAGCGTTGCCGTGCCGCCGGTCGATATCAGTTCGACGCCAAGCGCCGCCAATTTTTCGGCAAATGCGACAATGCCGTCCTTATCGGAGACCGATAGGAGGGCGCGGTGAACGGGTTTTACATCAGACATTTGTGTTCCTCTTGCTTCCTAAATCAAGTGCGTTTCCATTTTAGCGCCGGCGCCGCACCGCCTGCCGACCAGCATAGCGCAGCGCCCAGCGTATCAGCGTGTCGCCATGCGCCAGCCTGCCCTGCACCGACAATTGTTGGCAGCGTTGTGGTATGCCGCTTTGTCCCATATAGACGCTTTCTTCTATCTTCAGCGGCGCGGTTGCGGAGCTGGCGAGGCGAAACTGCCAGCCATGACCGCTTGGCGTCAGCAGCAAAACCGCATCACCGCCGCCTTGCAGGCTGGCCTTGACTTGCGGGTGAAGGTGAAAGCGCAAATGAAATCCTGCCCCTTCCAAAGGGCGATGGTTCATATCGGCTAGCAGCATATCCTCGCCGCGAATATCCTCGCCTGCCGCATCGATGAAAAAGCGACGATTATGGCGCACGCCATGTGAGTCGAGAAAAATCGCATGGCTGGTTTCCAGCCAAATGCCGGTTTTGTCTTCAACGCGCCGGCCGGTGACGTCCCAGGTCTCGCCCTTGACGCGCGGACCGAGCCGTTTGGCGGCCAGGCCCTGGCGTAAAAACGGGTCCGCCACATCGGCGTCAAAAGCCAATGTCGAATGCGCCGCCAAACCGCGCGCCGCCAATTGCCAATCCCTGCCATGCACCAAATTGGGGCCGCAATTGACAATCAGCCGGTCGCCGCCATGGCTCATTTCAAAGGCCAAAGGGGCGGCATGAGCGGCAATGGAATGCGCACCGCGCGGCGCATCGCCGACATCGACCAGCACACAGGCGTCTCCAGCATCGAGGCGCTGATAGCCGCTTTTCTGGGCGAAACTGATGGGTTTGGCGGCTTTATCGGCAACCGCATTAAGGGCTGCGGCATCGCCCTCCAGCCCTCCGTGAAACACCGCCAGACGGCCGTCTTTATGGCGCAGCATGGCCAAAAGGGTTTGCATATTTTGCCGCGCTGAGACGATCGAAGTCGGTAATGCCACTTGCCGCGCTTCCAGCACCGCTTCCAAAGCCAAAAGATCGGACAATAAATCGGCCAAAAGCAACGGATTGCGCGACGCGTGACCGCCATCGGGTAGAATTTGGCGGCGTATTTCGCGGTCCAATAAATCTATAGCGCGGCGCAAAATCTGCCCCTGTTGTGGCAAGGCGCAAGCCGCCAGTGCCAGCCCCAAAGCGCCTTGTAAGCGGTCAGCGCCGTCATCGCACTGACCGGCCAATTTTCCCAACCAACGTGTTTGCGCGGAAAAGCTGGCATGAATGCGCGCCAAGGCCTGCCCGTCAAAGCCGCTTTTGACTTGCGAGAGCGCTTGCGCCCAGCGCATCAACCGCCGCCCGACCAAAGCCGGGCGCATTGGCGCGCGCTGATAAAGATAAGGCCCCAGCACCCAATGCAATATGGCTTGCCGCACCGCTTTATGGCCGCCGCCATTGGCCACGGCCAAGACATCGGGCAACCAGACAAATTCATGAAGGCTGTCGCGCCAATCGGCGCTGGGCGGCGTCAGGTCAAACGGCAAATGGCCAGGCCCGCGCAACACCCCGCCGCGCAAGGAATAATCGCCGGCCAGCCAGCTTTCGCCGCGCAATGGATTGCCAGGGCGCAAATCGGCCGGATAATCAAATTGGGTCGGCTCATTGGCGCCGCGCCAGAGGCCGCGCGCCAAAGGCGAACGGTAAAAGGAAAATGTTAGATTTTGCCGCAGCCGCGCAAATGTGGCGGAAAGCGTTTCAAAGCGCGAGGCAAGACGCGCGCGCGCCATTAAGCCCCCGCGCTGCGCAAGGCGGCAATATTTTCGGCATATTTCTGAGGCCCACCCTGAAAGGTCGCCGTGCCGGCCACCAGCATGCTGGCACCGGCAGCAATCACCTTGCCTGCATTCTCGCGATTGACACCGCCATCTACCTCAAGCTCAATATCGCGGCCTGATGCGTCAATCATGGCGCGCAAGGTTTTAATCTTGTCGAGCTGGCTTTCAATAAAGCTTTGGCCGCCAAAGCCCGGATTGACCGACATGACAAGAATAAGGTCAATATCGCCCATCAGACTGTCGAGCACGGATACCGAGGTGGCCGGATTGAGCGACACACCGACTTTGCAACCGGCGGCGCGAATAGCTTGCGCCGTGCGGTGCGGATGCGGCCCGGCCTCGGGGTGAAAAGTGATAATCTCGGCACCGGCCTCAGCAAAGGCGGAGATATAGGGGTCGACCGGCGCAATCATCAAATGCACATCCAAAGGCTTCGAGGCGTGCGGGTGAATGGCTTTCACCACATCAGGGCCAATGGTCAGATTGGGCACAAAATGCCCGTCCATCACATCAACATGCACATAATCGCAACCGGCCTCACAAATGGCGGCGACCTCTTCGCCGAGCCGCGCAAAATCGGCGGAAAGAATGGAAGGAGAAATTTTGACGTCTGTCATTCGTCTTTAACCCGTCTTAAGGTGCCGATTAAGTGTCTCCGCACGCCGTGTCACTTGTTATTTTCTGTAAAGCGTTTTGGCGCAAACGACAAGCATATGCATGGCCAAAGCGCTGCAATTGAAGCGCTTATTCAGAGTTTTTTGCCGCTTCAGGCTCACCCGCGCTTGCGCAGCAGCGCCAAATAGAACCCGTCCATATTTTCATCCGGCGTGAAACGTTTGGGCCGTGTAGATTCATCAAGGGCAAACTCTTGGTGGGCTGTAAGAAATTGCGCAATCTGTGCTTCGCCTTCCTGCGGTTGCAAAGAACACACGCCATAGGCCAAAAAGCCGCCCGGTATCACCCAGTCAGCCGCGTGCGCTAAAAGCGCGGCTTGTAGGTCCACCAGTTTAGCCATGGCATCGGGGCTACGATGGCGCAATAGGTCAGGATGGCGGCGCAGCGTTCCGGTAGCGGTGCATGGGGCGTCCAGCAGGACGGCGTCATAGGGCGCGCGAGGGCCCCAGTCCAGCGCATTGGCGGCGACAAGCTCGGCGGACATATGCGTGCGCTTGAGATTATCAGCAAGGCGCTGCAGCCGCGTCTTGGATATATCGAGTGCGGTTACTTTATGACCGGCAGCCGCCAATTGCATGGTCTTGCCCCCCGGCGCGGCGCATAAATCGAGCACATCTGCCGGCTCGTCCAGCATTGCTGTCAAAGCCGCTGCAAGCTGACCGGCGGCGGCGTTTTGCACCCAGAAATTGCCTTCAGTAAATCCGGCAAGCTTGGTTATATTGGTGCCATCAGTAAGCCGGATATGGGTCGGGCTGACGCTTTCCCCCGCAGATTGCCCGCCATGCTGTGACAGCCAGTTTTCGGCGGCAGCGGGGTTTTTGAAACACAAATCGAGCGGCGGCGTATGGGCAAGACTGGCCGCGATGGCCATGGTTTTGTCGCGCCCATAAAATTCTTGCCAATTGGCGCGCAGCCAATCGGGAATATTGGCCAGCGGGTCGGGCGCCGGCACATTGCCGCTTTCTTGCGCGCGGGACATATTGCGCAGCACCGCATTAATCAGTCCGCGATAGGGTTGTTCGCGCCGTCCCGTTGCGGCCACGGTCTCGTGCAAAGCAGCATGGGCGGGCACGTTCAAATATAAGAGTTGCGCCGCGCCAATGAATAAAAGCGGCTGCGCCAAACTGTTGCGCGGCGGCATTTTTTTTACCAATGGCTTTAAGAGACCTTCAATCTCACCAAAATGTCGGAGCGCCGCCTGCACCATGGCATCGGCCAGATTGCGCTCGCTATCGTTTAAATCGCTCAATTTATCGCGCGCTTCGTCAAGTGTTTTGCCGCGCATAATGGCACCGAGCATGGCGGCGGCGGCGCGCCGTGCGCTGTTTTTACCGCGCCCTTTATTGCGGCTTTTATTGGGGCCGCTGCCGGTTTTGCGCGGCCTATTTGCTTGCGAACTCATGTCGCGGTTACACCATCTTGGCAAGCCGTCTGCAAGCCCCCATATCTGGCATATGGTAAAAACCGATAAAACAGAGGCAGAAAAACGCCGAGCGGCGCAACAAGCCGCTTTGGAAGAAGCGGCGGAACGCCGCGCTGCGCTCACCTCCGGCCCGCGCCCGAAAGAAAAGGGCGGGCAAGAGGGCCCTGAGCCAACGCGCTATGGCGATTGGGAAAAAGCCGGCATTGTCTCTGATTTTTGAGCCTCTGTTTTTTTTAAGCTTCCGATTTTTGAGTTTCTGACTTTTAAGCCTTGAGCATTATGGCGGGCCTCGCTTAGGATTTCAGCCTGTGTTTTCAGAACCTTGGGGGGAGGACTTCATGATTGACATTTCAGGTGAGTGCGCGGCGCGCTTCAATGCGGTTAAGGATGTCATGGCGCAATCGATTGCTGCAGGCAATGATATTGGAGCGTCATTTGCCGTTTCGCTTGACGGCGAGATGGTGGTCGATATATGGGGTGGCACGCTGGATGCGGAAGGCACCCAGGCTTGGCAGCAAGACACCATCGTTAATGTTTATTCAACCACCAAGCCCATGTCGTTTCTATGCGCGCTGGTTCTCGCCAGCCGCGGGCTTTTAGATTTTGATGAAAATGTCGCGCATTACTGGCCCGAATTTGCCGAGAACGGTAAAGACGAGGTTAAAATCTGGCATGTTATGAACCATGCGGCCGGCCTGTCGGGCATGGATGTCATGGTGACGCCCGAGGAGATGTATGATTGGGATAAAATGACCGGCCTGTTGGCGGCGCAAGCGCCGTGGTGGGAGCCAGGCAGCGCGGTCGGCTATCACGCCATTACGCAAGGCTATTTGATCGGCGAAATTGTCCGGCGCATTAGTGGTAAAACATTGGGACAATTTTTTCGCGACGAGATTGCCAAGCCGCTCGAGGCCGATTTCTTCATCGGCGTGCCGGACAGTGAATTTCCGCGTATCGGCAAATTGACGCCCTTTGGTGATGGCGAGGCCGAAGCGATTGCCGACAGCGCGTCGATTGCCGCCCGCACCTTCCGTAGCCCGTTTTCTCCGGCTAACTATAGCTGGACCGATGATTTCCGCCGCGCTGAATTGCCCGCTTTAAACGGCCACGGCAATGCGCGCTCAGTGGTGCGCACCCATACGCCCTTGGCCTGCGGCGGTAGTGCTTTCGGGGTTGATTTAGTATCGCCTGAAATGGCCAAAGCGGTCATGACACCGCGCATCTCGGGCCATGATATGGTGCTGCAAATACCTGTCCAATTCGGCCTCGGTTACGGCATTGTGTCTGATGATGTGCCTTTGGCGCCCAATAAAAACACCTGTTTTTGGGGCGGCTGGGGCGGTTCGCTGGTGGTGGTTGACCAAGATGCCGGCCTTTGTGCGGCGTTTGTGATGAATAAAATGGGCGAGGGCACAACCGGCGATATGCGCGCCATCACCCTTTTGCACACCGTGTTTGCCGCGTTCGCCGATTAGCCCGCAAATCTTCAATTCAACCGCAGGTTGCTGACAGAGCGCCATCAATCGCGTTAACCTATTTTGGCCTATACCTTTGCCAATAGCTCGAAGACCGACACTAGGGTCGAGTCTTCTCTCGAATACAAGACCTTTTGGAAATAGGCGGGATTTCTTCGAGTAATCGCAGGTATTGGCTGGCCCGACACTTTTGTCGGGCTGAAGCCGAAAGTTGAGGGAGTTTGAAAATGCGCTTTTTGAGTGTGATTTGTGTTTTATTTTTATCGCCGCTGATAAGCGCGGCTGCGGCGTCGGACAAACAGGTTTTGCCCGGCCCGTTTCCTTTTGAGCTAGTCGAGGTGATTGACGGCGATACGTTTCGCGCCAGTGTCGATATTTGGCTCGGGCAAAGTGTCACGGTGAAAGTGCGGTTGAAAGGCATCGATACGCCTGAGATGAACGGCAAATGCGCGGCGGAGAAAAAACTGGCGCGGCAAGCCAAAGTCTTTGCCGAAAACTGGCTCAGAAAAAACCAAGCGCAGCTGACAAACGTCCATTACGGCACATATGCCGGGCGCGTGTTGGCCACGGCCCAGATAACAAACGGCGACAGCTTGTCGGCGGCGCTTTTGGCGGAAAACCTCGCCAAGCCTTATCGCGGGCGACGCGCCCAATGGTGCGCTTAGCCAAATTTCCCGATAAGTGCGGCTCTGCCGCCCCGCGCCTTAGGCGCGATTTTGTCTATTGCCGATTAAATCATCCACCACGGCCGGGTCGGCCAAGGTCGAGGTATCCCCCAAATTGGAAAAATCATCTTCGGCAATTTTTCTGAGAATACGCCGCATGATTTTGCCCGAGCGTGTTTTCGGCAGGCCTGGCGCAAACTGAATGAGATCGGGCGAGGCAATCGGACCGATTTCTTTTCTGACCCATTGAACCAGCTCGGCTTTCAAATCCTCATCGCCCGCCAATCCGGCATTCAAAGTGACATAGCAATAAATGCCTTGGCCTTTAATGTCGTGCGGATAACCGACCACGGCGGCTTCGGCCACTTGGCCATGCGCCACCAGCGCGCTTTCCACTTCCGCCGTGCCGAGGCGGTGGCCGGAAATATTCAGCACATCATCGACGCGGCCGGTAATCCAATAATAGCCGTCTTCGTCGCGGCGGCAGCCATCGCCGGTGAAATAGGTGCCGGGATATTGTGAGAAATAAGTTTCGATAAAACGCTTATGGTCGCCATAGACGGTGCGCATTTGCCCGGGCCAGCTATCGGTAATGCACAAATTGCCCGAAGCGGCACCCTCCAGTTTCTTGCCTTCGGCATCGACCAGCATCGGCTTTACACCAAAGAAAGGCCTTGTCGCCGAGCCGGGCTTCAGCGCAGTGGCACCGGGCAGAGGCGTGATTAGAATGCCGCCCGTTTCGGTTTGCCACCATGTGTCGACAATCGGGCTTTTGCCTTCACCGACGACATTATAATACCACAGCCAAGCTTCCGGATTGATCGGCTCACCGACCGAACCGAGAAGCCTCAAACTGTCGCGCTTGGTGGCTTTGACCGGCCCGTTGCCTTCGCGCATCAGTGCGCGCAAGGCGGTCGGCGCGGTGTAGAAAATATTGACCTGGTGCTTGTCGCACACCTGCCAAAAGCGCGAATTGTCTGGATAGTTCGGCACGCCCTCAAACATTAAGGTGGTCGCACCATTGGCTAGCGGCCCATAGACAATATAAGAATGACCCGTCACCCAGCCGACATCGGCGGTGCACCAATAAATATCGCCGTCTTTATAGTCGAACACATATTGATGCGTCATCGAGGCATAGACCATATAGCCGCCTGTCGTGTGCAGCACGCCTTTCGGCTTGCCGGTCGAGCCGGAGGTGTAAAGAATGAAAAGCGGGTCTTCGGCGTTCATTTCTTCGGCCGGGCAATTAGCATCGGCCTCTTCTTTTTCTTGGTGATACCAGACATCGCGCCCGTCCTGCATGGCCACGCCGGAGCTCGTGCGTTCAACAACAATCACGCTGGTGACGTCAGGGCATTGGGCGAGCGCTGCATCGGTATTGGCTTTCAGCGGAATTTTTTTGCCGCCGCGCACGCCCTCATCAGCGGTAATGACGCATTTGCTGTCGCAATCGAGGATGCGCCCGGCCAAAGCGTCGGGTGAAAAGCCCCCAAACACCACGGAATGCACCGCGCCAATGCGCGCGCAAGCCAGCATAGCATATGTGGCTTCGGGTATCATCGGCATGTAAATGGTGACGCGGTCGCCTTTTGTGACCCCTTGCGCTTTCAGCACATTGGCAAATTTGCACACTTCTTCGTGCAACTGGCGATAGGTGATTTTGGCATCTTGGTCGGGCTCATCGCCCTCCCAAATAATCGCCACTTGCTCGCCGCGGCTTTTCAAATGACGGTCAACGCAATTGACGCAGGCGTTTAACGTACCGTCTTCATACCATTTAATCGACACATCATTCTTGCCGTAATGGGTGTTTTTCACTTTTGAAAACGGCTTTATCCAATCAATGCGCTGGCCATGTTCGGCCCAAAACCCGTCGGCATCCTCAAGGCTGCGCGAATACATGTCTTGATATTGCGCGTCATTTATCAGCGCCGCATCGGCAAGCGCTTGTGATACGTGAAAAATCTGTTCATCTGCCATGGCCATCTCCCTTGTTCTTGTGGCTGGAGAGTAGAATAGGAAAGCCGCCTCTTGCAAGCCTGTCAGGGTTGTTTGGTCGATAGGTAAATATGGCCGTCGCGCACGCTCAGGGCCACGCGTCTGAGATTTTGGCCGCGACACGGGCCGTCAAAACACGCGCCGTCAAAATGAAAGCGCGCGCCATGCGTTGAGCAAATCAGCGCATCGCCATCGGCGCTTAAAAAGCGATTGGGAAAGGTCTCCAACGGTAACCCCATATGCGGGCATTGATTGACAAAGCCCGCAATATGCGCGCTGCCATCTGCGGCTTCCATGCACCAGACAATCAGTTCCAGCTTGTCATTTTTATTGCTGCCATAAAGTGTAAAGCCGCGCGCCGCGTCGGGCGGCATATCGGCCAGCGTGCAAATCTCTCGCTCTTCTTGCGGCCACCAAGCGGGCGCGGTTTTATTTATAGGGGTTTTTGGCATTCGGATTGAGGCCGGCCATTTTGCAAACATATGTCCATTCACCGGCCGTCACCGGCTGCACGGAAAGCCTGGAATTATTGACCAGCACCATATTTTCTAATTTCGGGTCGGCTTTTATTTCGGCCAAGGTAACGTGATGGGCGGCGGTCTCAAGGGCGACAATATCGACCATGCCAAAGCGGCCTTTCGGGTCCGTATGGTCGGGATAATGTTCCTTAATCACTTCAACCGAACCCATAATGCGCTTTTCATTAACCGAGTGATAAAAAAATCCCTTATCGCCCAGCTCCATCGCTTTCATATGTTTATTGGCGAGAAAATTCCTGACCCCATCCCAATGCTCGCCCTTGCCCTTGCGGTTAAGCTGGTCTTGCCAACCCCATGTATTAGGTTCCGATTTGAAAAGCCAATAAGCCATCACATGCTCCCTTTATGCATTGGGGTCTGAAAGCCCGCCCATCAAATGATGCCAGCGGCGGATTTCCATCGCTTCAAACAAGCCTGCTTTATTGTAGGGGTCATTATCGACAAAGGCTTGCGCCTCCGCGCGCGTTGCCACATCAAGCAGCAATAAAGTGCCAATCATGGTCTCGCCATCATCGCTCATAAACGGGCCGGCGGTTTTCACGCCGTCTTGCGCCAATACATAGGCGACATGGTCGGCGCGATTTTCAAGTCGCATCGCTTCGCTGTCGGGTTTGTCAAAAGCCATAATCACATACATGTTTCGCTCCTTAGGTTTCGCGGGTAAACGGTCGCGCCAACAGCTCGGCAATCGCTTCATCAACGCCTATTGTGCCGCTGACGATCGCATTGACGGCACGGCAAATCGGCATGTCGAGGCCATGTTTTTCGGCCAATTGGGCCACCGCTGTGGCGCTCATCGCCCCCTCCGAGACGGAATTGCGTGCGCCCAAAACGGTTGCGGCATCCGCCCCTTGCCCAAGCGCGTGGCCGAGGGAAAAATTGCGTGATTGGTTGCTCGAACAGGTCAATATCAAATCGCCCAAGCCCGACAGGCCACCCAAAGTTTCGTTTTGTGCCCCCAATGCATCGCCCAAGCGGCTCATTTCGGTAAAGCCGCGCGCCGTTACCGCGGCGCGGGCGCTTTCGCCCAACTTTTTGCCGGCGACAATGCCGCAGGCAATGGCGAGCACGTTTTTAATGGCGCCGCCAATTTCCGCGCCGATAATGTCATCGCTCAAATAGGGACGAAAATGCGCGGTGCCGATATGTGCGGCCAATTCCTCGCCTTTGGTGTCGTCTTTGATAGCCAGGGTGACGGCGGTCGGCAGGCCGCGCGCCACGTCGGCGGCAAAGCTGGGGCCTGACAAGACGGCGATTTGCGCGCGTGGCCAAATTTCCGCGGCGACATCTGACATGAGCTTCAAACTGCCGCGTTCAATTCCTTTGGCGCATAAAACCAGCATGGCCTTTTGATTGTGCTGCGCCAATTCGGTCAAGACGGCTCGGGCAAATTGGGCCGGCACGACCATGAGAATAATATCCGCGCTCGCCACATCTGCGAGGTTGGTGGTCGCCTGAACGGCCTCGGGCAGGGTGATGCCGGGCAGAAATGGTTTGTTTTCGCCGGTCTGATTAATGGCGCTGACGGTTTCGGCTTCATTGGCCCATAAAGTCACGGCCCCGTGTTTTTGTGCCAACACACAGGCCAGCGCCGTGCCCCAAGCCCCGCCGCCGAGCACCGCCATATCTGGTTGATGTTGCGCTTTTGTCATAACCCCGAACCCCCATCACGCATAGCCGCCCCCCAAGAAAGTTGCAAGCCCTTAGCGTGTGCGCATGGGTGATAGGGGAAAGCGGTTTATCCGTCGCTGTGAAAAGCTTTTGCCAAATCAGTGAATAATTCATTGATTGTTCATTTTTTTCTGGTTAAGTTAGAAGTTATGTCAGAATCAGACACTATACGCGAAAAGATTATCGATGCGGCGCGCGAGCGTTTCAGCCATTATGGCTATCCCAAGACCACCATCGCCGAGCTGGCCGATGATTGCGCAATGTCACCCGGGAATATATACCGGTTTTTCAAGGGCAAGATTGATATTGCGGTGGAAATCGCGCGGCGTGAGGCGCTGTCGGCGGTGGAGGTGATTGAGGCGGTCCTCGATTGTCCGGTGCGCTCGTCGCGCCAACGGCTTGAAGAGGTGGTATTTGCCGATTTGCGCTATACCTTCCATTTGCTGGAAAACCGACCGAAAACCCTGGAATTGGCGCAAATTGTCGTTTCCGATCGGCCGCAATTCCAAATTGAAAGCCTGCGTCGCGAGCGCCGCCTGTTTCAACGCATTTTGCACGAAGGGCAGGCGTCGGGCGAGTTTTTCATTGAAAATGTCGCTTCCACCACCATTGCGCTGCACGCAGCAACCACCAAATATCGTTATGCGCAGCTGTTTACCAACCAAACTCTGGCCGAATTGGAACGAGAATTGGCCCATGTCATGACCGTTATTATGCGGGGTTTAATGCCGGCTGCAGACGGTAAACCTGTGGCCGAGACGATTATTCCCCCTGAAGAAGCCGGGCCTCTGGCCAATGTCTCGTAGGGTTTATTTTCATAGATAAGCCATAAAAACCAAAAAAATATCACAAATTCTTTCAAACGGTAAACTCCCGCTTCAATCCAAATTTATATTGCCTTTTCATACAGCTAGTGAGGACCAGAAGTTTCACAAAAAAATATTGAATAAATTTCAAAAAATTCATTGTTTTTTATTATCGGACGCACTATATAATAGGCATAGCGGAAAGGTAACTATCTTGTATCGGCCCGTTATAGAAGATGAACCCGAAACGCAGCGAGAATAGATCCATGTTAAAACAAATCTTCGCCCTGACCGCAAATGTGAGCGCGCCGGCTGTCGCAACAGCCCTGCTTGCTCTTTATGGCGTGGCTTTGGTCACGCATACGGTTGCAGGAATTACCATCGTCTAAGGGACCCTCCCCCCGAAAGACGATACAGCGTAACCATAACCCTCCCATTATGGTTGCACCCGGCCTCCCTCCAGGCCAAAACAGGCTCCGATGGTCCTCCCCCATCGGAGCCAATTTCTTGCAAAGCTCTATATATCCAGCGGCCACCGCGCCCGCGCTGCCACTGCCATGGGCTGCGCGTCTATCAGACCGGCAGCAAAACGCTCACCACCGGCGCGCGCAATCATCGCCGCATTATCGGTGCATAAGGCGGGTGGCGGCACGAAAAGGTCGAAATTTTCGTCTTCCGCGGCGGCGTTTAAGCGGCTGCGTAAATAGGCATTGGCGGCCACGCCACCGGCTACCACCAAGCGGCCACGTCGATTTTGTAATACCTTGTCTCGACGGAAACCGCGCATAGCCGCGCCGGTTTGTGTGACCAAACAATCGCCGATCGCGGCTTCAAATGAAGCGGCCAAATCGGCCACTTTTTCATCATCCAGCGGCGCCGCTTTTTCCGCCGCTTGCCGCAGCGCGGTTTTCAAACCGGAGAACGAAAAATCGAGGCCCGCCTGCCGGTCGCTCAATAAGGGGCGCGGCAATTTATGTGCGCTGCGATCGCCGTGACGTGCGCGTTGCTCAATCTCCGGTCCGCCCGGATAACCGAGCGACATCAATTTGGCGGCCTTATCAAAGGCCTCGCCGACCGCGTCATCGCGGGTTTGACCCAAAAGGGTGTAATCGGCGAGCCCGTTCACGCTGAGCAATTGGCAATGGCCGCCGGAAACAAGCAGCAGCAAATAGGGAAAATCAATATTCTCCGTAAGCCGCGCCGAAAGCGCATGGCCTTCCAAATGATTGATCCCGATAAACGGTTTGTCTGCCGCCAGCGCCAAGGCCTTGCCGGTGGTCAAGCCGATAAGCACGCCGCCGATCAGCCCTGGCCCTGCCGTGGCGGCAATGGCATGCATATCGCTGAGTTGCAGCTCCGCGTCATTAAAGGCCAAGGCGACAAGTCGGTCGAGGTGGCTCAAATGAGCGCGCGCCGCCAATTCAGGCACCACCCCACCATAGGGCGCATGGGTCTCGATTTGGCTCAATATTTGATTGGCCAATATGCGCCCCGGCCCGACGACATGGCCTTCATCAATCGGCATTTTGACAATGGCTGCGGCGGTTTCGTCGCAGCTGGTCTCCAATCCCAGCACATATATTGTGTTTTCCGCCATGGCTTTCCTTGCTAAGAGTGCAAGCACATATATAAATGAGTGGGAAACGGGCGCAAGGATAAGGCGGCATAATGAGTAAAAATACGTCTTTGACGATTGGCACGCGCGCATCACCTTTGGCGGTGCGCCAAAGCGAATTGGTGGCCCATCATTTGAGCGCCGCGCACGGGTTGGATAATGCTGATATCGGCATCAGCAAAATCATCACAAAAGGCGATCGCGCTCTGGATACGACATTATCCGAACTGGGTGGCAAGGGCCTGTTTACTGAAGAATTGGAAGCCGGGCTTAAAAACGGCACTTTTGATATGGCGGTTCATTCGCTGAAAGACTTGCCTACGCAAAATGTCGAAGGATTGACATTGGGGGCCATTTTACCGCGCGCAAGTGCCGCCGATATTCTGGTTTTGCGCGATGGCGTGTCGGCCAATGGGTTGGCCGATTTACCGCAAGGTGCCCATATCGGCACTGCTTCCTTGCGCCGCCAAGCGCAGCTTCTGCGCGCCCGTCCCGATGCCAAAATCTCGGTTTTACGAGGCAATATCGGCACTCGGCTAAGCAAGCTCAATGCCGCAGACTCGGATTTGCACGCAACTTTGTTGGCTGCGGCCGGTTTGGCGCGTTTGGATATGCCCTTAAAACGTGGCGTCGAATTGACCAAGGCGGAAATGTTGCCGGCGGCCGGGCAGGGCGCTTTGGCAGTACAATGCCGCGCCGATGATGAGGCGCTTTTGGCGCTTTTGGCCCCGCTCAATTGTGCCGCAACACAAGCCTGCGTAACCGCCGAACGGGCTTTTTTGCGAGCGCTGGACGGCTCGTGCCGCACCCCGATAGCCGCATTGGCCCACATCAAAAACGACACTTTATATATGCACGGTCGGCTCTTGGCGGCGGATGGCAGCGATATGGTCGAAACCCGCATCAGCTGTCCCCCCCATGCGTCGGCAGTGGCCGGTCGCGAAGCCGGTGAAAGTTTACGCAAACAAGCGCCGTATTTGGTGACCGGCTGATGCGGCTTTTGCTGACCCGCCCGATGGCTGATGCCGTCGTGTTGGCCGAGCAACTGGCCGGGCAGGGCTATGATGTGCTGCTCTCGCCCATGGTTGATATCGCATTTTTGACACCCGATTCTGCGCCTTTGCCTGCGCCTGTAGCTTATAGCGGTCTCGCCTTCACCAGCGCCAATGGGGTGCGCGCCTTGATGGCGCGCTGTCAAATAGACGCGCTCAATGCCGATCAAATGGCGGCATGGCACAATTTGACGGTCTATGCGGTCGGGCCACAAACCGCCGCCGCAGCGCGCGCTGCCGGGTTTGCGGTCATTCATCAAGCCAGCGGCGATGTCGCTGCCTTGGCGGCGCTTATCGGGTCGCATCATGATGGGGCTTTGCCGGTTTTGCATATTGCCGGACGCCATCGCGCCGGAGATTTGGCTGCCTTGCTGGCCGAAAAGCAGATTACCGCAGAGCGTAGCGTTTTATATCGCGCCGAAGCCGCTACCGCATTTAGCGATGCGGCCGCGGCTGCGTTGTGTGATGTCGAAGTGCCGGTTGACGGCTTGTTGTTGTATTCCGAGCGCTCGGCTCAGATATTTTTATCGCTTTATGCCGCTTTGCCGCCACATGACGCGCCGCCTCCGAAAGCCTTTTGTCTGTCAAAAGCCATTGCCGAGACCATGCGCGCCGCCGGTTTTGCCGCCGTCGCACCGCGCCATGCCGACAGCGCCGCGCTTTTGGCTTTATTGGCCCGTTGATTGCCAAATCATCCGAATAGACGCATAATTTTGCCATGTCGAAAAAAGCCAAGCCGAAGGCGGAAATCATTCCGCCCGATAAGCAAGATGAGGGTGACGCCTCGGCGACATCAAGAGCCGGTGCGCGTTTGCGCATGCCGCCCATGATTGATAATGCCGGCGCGCGCGATATTTGTGCCCGCCTCATAACCCGCCCGCTAGCGGGGATGTTTGCCGCCACCGCGGCCATTGGTAGAGGGCTGATTGGCGGACTTGTTTATCGCTTGACGCTGGTAACGCTGGTCGGCACGGCGCTGGGGGTTACCGGCTATGGCATTTGGCAGGCACGACATATAAGCCTGCCGCAATTTGACGGTTTTTGGTTCAATACGGATGTCGCTTCGGAGCTGGGCGAGAGCGCCACACCGGTCGCATCCATAGACCGTTCTGTTGAGCAAGATTTCACACCGAGCGGCAATCTGGCCGATTTGCAGCGTGATTTAAGGGCTTTGGAAGCGCCATCGCCACCGCCTTCAGCGGACAGAAAAACCGGGCAAGCGGTGACAATGAATGACGCGGCAAATAAAGCGGCTGTCAAACCGTCTGAAACCGACCAAGCGCTGACCGCCTTGCGCAGGCAATACGCGGCGCTGCAGGAAAAATATGCCGCACTTTTGGCGGCGCACGGCGCGCTCGATGATGGTGCACAAGAAAATTTGACGGCGCGCGTTGCCTTAGGCGATTTGCTGTTGCGCCTCGATAATGGCGCGGCTTTTGACGATTTATTGGAAGGCGGTGCTTTGGCAAGGGTTCTGAGGCGCTCCGAATGGTCGCTTTTGGCGCTTTATGCCGATAGCGGCATTCCCACCCGTCCCGCCTTATTGACCCGCTTCGAATTATGGGTCGCCAATACGGCCAACATGCGGCACATAATGGCGGGTCAGGACCAGCAAGCTGCGCGCGGCTTTTACGCCACCATGATTGACTGGTTGCGCCGCCGCGCCGACGGTTTGGTGACGGTGCGTGACGCGCCTTTGGCCACGGCCGAGGGGGATATTGCGATGATCGCCGACGCATTGGGGCGCGGCCGTCATGATGAAGCGGCCTGGCGCATGGGCGCATTACTGCGCCGTATGGAAAGCGACAGCAGTGTCAATCATCCCGATGCGATAAGCTTGCAATTACTTTACGACGATACGCGCGCCGCGGCTGAATTATCACCCATGCTGGCCGCCTTGCGCGATGATTATATGTCGGGGGCACGGCCATGATGCGGTTTTTGCTGGCCCTGGCGATTGTTTCACTGCTGACCAGTCTTGCCGCGCTGATCGCCAATCTGCCGGGCAATGTCTCGATAGCCGTGCCCGGTCATATTATTGATATGCCTTTGACCGTGCTTTTGGGGGCGGTGTTGGTCGCAATATTGGCGGCTATGGCAATATTGGCGGCGGCGCATTGGCTTTGGCAATTGCCGCTGAAATTGCGCCATGCACGGCAGGACAAAAACCGTAAAGAGGGCGAGGCGGCGCTGGCCGGTGGGTTGATGGCTTTGGCACGCGGCGACGCGCATGCGGCCGATAAGGCGACGCGTCTGGCGCGCAAGAAAATGCCGCATCAAAGCTTGCCGCTGCTGATGGCGGCACAAGCCGCCTTATTGGATGGACGGCGCGATGATGCGGCGGCCAATTATCATGCTATGCTGGGCGACGCGACGCCGGCGTATAATAAGACGCAGCACATATCATTGGGGCTGGAGGGGCTATATTATTTGGCGCGCGGCGAAAACGATATTGAGGCGGCCGGCGCATATGCTTTGCGGGTTTTGGAAGTTGACGGCAAAGCGCTGTGGGCGCTGGACGGGTTGATGACGTTGGCGGTGCAAATCGGTGATTGGCCGGCGGCGGAAAAATGGCTGCGCCGATGGGGGCGCGCCGGCAAATCGCGCGGCGAAATCAGACAAAGGCGGGCCATTTTGGCCCTCGCCGAGGCGCAAAGCTTGCTCGGTGAAGACACGCCGGCAGCGCACTTGGCGGCCGTCAAAAAAGCCGAACAGGCGGCCGCGTTGGATACCAAATTACTGCCCGCCACGGCTTTGGCGGCGCGTCTTTTGGCGCGCGGCGGGCATATGCGCCAAGCGCGCAAAATTTTGAAACAGGCCTGGCAGAAGACCCCGCATGCGGTGTTGGCTGAGGCATGGCTCGATTGCCATAGCGACCAACCGGCCGCCGGACGCATGCGCGCAGTTGGACGGTTTATCGGTAAACATAAGGCGCATGAAGAAGCTGCCATTTTGCGCGCCCGCATCGCGCTGGCCGCGCGGCGCTTTCGTCAGGCCGCCAATTTGCTGGCGCCTTTGGTTGAACAGGACACGCCGCCGCGCCGCATTTGCCTTCTCATGGCCGATATTGAAGAGGGGCTGGAGCGCGAAGCGCAGGCCCATGGCTGGCGTGAAAAAGCGCGCCGCGCGGCCGGTGATGCCGGCTGGCTGGGCGGCGGCATGCGGCTCGATGAATGGCAGGCCATTTGCCCGGTCACCGGCCGATTGGGTGGTGTTGCTTGGCAGGCGCCTACGGGGGAGTTGAAAGAACTCTCTGTCTGACTTGGATTCCAGTCTCTGAAGCTAGACAAAACCAGGTTCAAGCTTCCAAAAAATAATTCGCATCAGTCAAATTGCAGACGTTAAAACTTGGCGTTTGACAAATATTGGCGCAGTGTGACAATGAATTAGTCCTTCAACAGCGTGTCCCAAATTGAAGTGCCGATAAACACAAGTGAAAGGAAAAAAGATGAGCTTTGAGACGATTGTGTATGAGAAAAAAAATAATTCTGCTTTGATTACTCTATGTAGGCCCGAACGATTAAACGCCTGGACACCTTTTATGGCCGAGGAGCTTGCACAAGCTATAACGCAAGCAAATGCGGATAATTCCGTTGGCGCGATAGTCATGACCGGCGCTGGGAAGGGGTTTTGCGCTGGAGCTGACATAGAAGAAACATTTCAAACTAGAATTGATGGTAAAGACCCGGGTAACAACACCCAATCCGGCAGGGGAGGAATGCCAAAGAATGTTGACTGGGTGCGGCTAATTAGAGAATCAAAGCCTATGATTGCAGCTGTAAATGGAGCAGCGGTTGGTATTGGTATTACTATGATCCTGCCCTTTGATATTATTATTGCCTCGGAAAAGGCAAAGTTCGGTATGTTTTTTATCCAGATGGGGTTAGTTCCTGAACTGGCTAGCAGTCATTTTCTTGTTCAAAGAATGGGGTTTGGTAAGGCGAGCGAAATGTGTCTATCTGGAAGATTAATCGGAGCTGAGGAAGCAATGGCCTCTAAT
>MDTG01134304.1_pt1 | contig 45345 bp, 46 predicted proteins | sample 811421 | NCBI WGS metagenome assembly MDTG01 (sample SAMN05326645, study PRJNA326480) | marine metagenome | isolation source: seawater | place: Pacific Ocean: South East | collected 2011 | reverse complement strand
TCTTCGTTCCTTCGTCACTACGACGAAGCCCAAATCCTCCTTAAATCACAACCTCAAATCTGTGCCATAAGTGCTGACGGGGGACACCTGAATTCCAGTCGATCATTGCTCGGTCGCCTGATGGTTCTGTTGCCCAGCCGATACTTCTTCAGAAGGTAGCGGTCCCCGGCATCTGCATCGCCTGATGTCTTCCTGTCACTACCGCCGCAATGACTCCAACATGCTGACAGGAGCAAGCTAGATGCCCAGACATCCGCATGAGAATATCGCTCCGAATATCACCATTGCAGAACAGCGGGATATGGAAGTGCCAGGCCCTGTGGTCCTGCTCAACATTTTTACGGTACGCGAGGGTGACCAGGAGAGAATGCTCGAGATTTGGCGGGAGGATGCTGGCTTGATGAGTCGTCAACCGGGCTACATAACGACGCAGCTTCACCAGGCAGTTGGCGCGGCCAACGTGTTGATCAACTACGCGGTATTCGAATCTATCGAATCCTATCGTGAGGCCTGGAACCAGCCGGAATTTCAGGCTCTGCTCGAAAAGTCGCCTGAGGGTGCGATCGCGCGCCCAATCTTGCTCCAAAAGGTCGCGGTTCCGGGAATCTGCGTCGCCTAGCTAACGCTCCAGCTTCGAGGGAAGATAAACAATGGACTACGCGAGATACTATCTTGGGCCACTGTTGCAGGCCACTGCGATTGCAGGCCTGCTAGCGGGCGGAATTTGGGTATGGGTGGGTATCGTCTCGCTTCCTGTGCTTGGCTTGTTCGACTCTCTGATGTCCGATGACCTAAGAGTTCGAAAAATCGAGAGTAAGACCCTCGCTGATGTGCCTGTCTGGCTCAGCGCATTGCTCGGACCGGCCCTGTATATCGCCCTGGCTTTCTGGGCGGCGCGAAATCCGCAGGCGGACGAATGGGAGATCGCTGGAGCAATCCTGTCTGTCGGATGGTTGAGCGTGGTGCCCTTGATACCCGCCCTGCACGAACTCTATCATCAACGTAGCAAGCTACGCCGTTTTGTCGGACGCTATGGTCAGGTTTGCTACACTGATTGTACGAGAGACATTTCACATGTTGTTGGACATCACATCCATGTCGCAAACCCGCAAGACAGTGATACGGCTACGCGCGGCAAAAGCCTCTACGCGTTCACTCCGCGTGCGCTGTACCTTAGTACGCGCACCTCTTTGGAATCGGAATGCGAGAATCTTCGAAGCCAAGGGAAGTACCGCTGGGGACTGGGGCATCGCCTTTGGAAGGCAATTCTGGCGCAATTGGTGTTCCTCTCGTTACTTTACATCATCGGTAGCTGGATGGCCGTGATAGTCGCGTCGGCGGCTATGGTGCTCGCCCGTGTCTGGGGTGAGGCGTTCAACTACTTCCAACACTATGGATTGACGCGGACAGTCGGAGGAAAAATTGGCAAGCGACATGTCTGGAACCACTTGCGCCCACTCTCACGTGTGCTGACCTTCGAGATAACGAACCACGCTGATCATCACGTCAATAGCTACGCAGCCTATCACGAATTGGTCCCCGATCAGCAACGCATCCCGCTTCCGTCCGTGTTCGTTTGCTTCTTCTCGGCACTGATACCGCCTTTGTGGCACCGCCAAATAATCAAGCCGGCCCTGCAGCATTGGGACAACAAGTTTGCAACTCCCGAAGAACGTGAACTCGCATTGCAGCAAAACCGCAGCGCTGGTTGGCCGGAGTGGTAAGAGTGCATGCCGCCTCTGGAATGGCGGTGCGCGGCATTGAAGCGCCGGCTCTGAAGCCGGAAGTCTTGGTTCGGCAGCGTTCAATCCAATATTGCTGCGCATCGCACGATCGCAGCTCGCCTACTGGGAACTCCACAGCAGCTTGCAGTCAGTTACAGGCGGAATACCGGATCACTGGTCAGCCTCTTTCGGCCTTCACTCCAGGTGCTTGAGATATCCTTGATCCCATAGTGCACTTGCAAGACACTATGGAACAAAAATATCATAAAACGAGAAATATGCTTGCATTGCGCTCCTTCGCAGGTTTACACGAAACTGAAAGTCATCGGGCGATGGCCGCAAACGGCTGTGCGCGAAACAAATGCACTAAGGGAGAGATCGTCATGTCTAAAGGTTCACTGTTGCTTGTTGGGGTTTCGCTTGGAGCGCTGTCGTTGCCGGTAGCTGTTAGTGCTCAGGAAGTTGAGAGCAGCGAAAGCGAACCCTCGCAGAATGATGTCCAGCAGACCGCGCCTCGCGGTGATGCTATTATTGTCACCGCACGTAGACGCGACGAGATGCTGCAGGACGTCCCCATTGCAGTTTCGGCCATCTCTCAGGAAACTGCCGCGCAGAGCGGTATCACCGGGATTGAGGCCGTAACCTTCGCCACGCCTAACTTGCAGTTCAATCGCGAGATTTCCCAAGGCGCGACCCCATTCCTGCGCGGTGTAGGTTCTCCGCAAGCCTCAGCCGGTGGTGAATCCCCGGTCGCCGTTTACCTGGACGGTGTTTACATTGGTTCACCCAATGGCAACATGTTCGAGTTCAATGGAATTGAGAGTGTTCAGGTTCTCAAGGGGCCGCAGGGCACCCTGTTCGGAAGAAACGCCACAGGCGGGGTCATTCAGGTGACCACAAGGCGTCCGAGCCACGATCCCGAAATGGAATTGAGGCTTGGATACGGAAACTACGATACAGTTGAAGGCAGCGTCTACGCGTCCACCGGGCTGTCCGATAACCTGGCCATCAACGTTTCGGCCTCCGGGCGGGACCAGAGCGACGGCTTCGGTCGTTCGCTGATTACGGGTAACGAGATCCACAAGGGATGGGACTGGAGTGTCCGATCGCAACTGCTCTGGGAGCCGAGCGATACGACAAGTATCCTGCTCATCGGCGATTATGGCGAGCAGCGTACAGACTTGGGCTCCAACAACACGACGTATCCCGGAACAGTCTCAGTTGCGGGTGCAACCCATCAAGGAAGAAATACGCAGACTGCCGGCGAAGATTTCGCGCAAGTCGAGCAAGGAGGTGTGAGCCTTCGTATCGATCATGAGACGTCCTTTGCTGATCTGGTGAGTATCTCAGCCTACCGCGAAACCAAGCTTGCGTTCGACCTTGACCAGGACATGGGGATAGCGCCGCTCGTGCAGGTCGGCACCGTCGTGTCACCGACCGAGACAATCACGCAGGAGTTTCAGATTGTCTCCAACTCCAGTTCATTCGACTGGATTGTCGGTGCCTTCTATATGCGGACCGAGACCGGTTACGATCCAAGCCGGGTCGGCGGTGTGTTCTTTGCACCACTGAGCACTGTGTCACTCACCGACACTCAGACGCTCAATTCCTATTCGGCGTTCGGTGAAGTAACCTTTGAGGTGCTTCCAAATACGAACCTCACCCTTGGCCTGCGCTACACGGTTGACGATTACGAACTCGATGTGGAGGGGCGCGTCGGGGATGATACATTCCCGCTTCCTGGAAATACATTCACAGACGAGAGCAGCTTCGACAAGCTTACATATCGCGCCATTCTGGATCATGCGATCACTCCGGATATCCTTGCCTATGCGTCATACAGCCGTGGTTTTCGCAGTGGCGGCTATTCGCTAGCCTTTCCCGGAAATGCTGCAAATCCGGCACCGGTTGTGGCGCCTGAGGTGCTGGATTCATATGAAATCGGCTTGAAAACCGAGTTCTTCAATGGCGACCTGACCTTGAACGGAGCGGCCTTCTACTACGATTATCAAGACCTTGCGATTAGCTTCGTTCAGCCTGGCGGTAACCTCGTCCTGAATGCCGCCGGAGCAAGAATTACGGGTTTGGACCTGGACTTTGTTGCGCGTCCTTTTGAAGGCTTCCGGATTAGCGGCGGTATCGGGATTCTGGATACTGAATATACTGACTTCCCGAATGGGCCGTTCCTTGTTCCCAACCCTGCCACATGTACGCCAGTTCCGGCGGAACTGCCGGGCCCCAGGACCGGCGGAAACCTTCCTTGCACAGGCGACCTGACCGGAAACACTACTATCAGGGCACCGGAATTCACGCTCACATTAGCGCCGAGCTATACCTTCGAAACCTCAATCGGCGCTTTCACCTTGGCTGCCAACTACTATCACAATTCAGGCTTCTTCTGGGACGTGAGTAACCGGATGGAGCAGCCGAGCTATGATGTGATCAATGGCTCACTCACCTGGGAAACCCTGGATGAGAACCTGAGTGTCCGCCTTTGGGCCAAGAACCTGAACAATGAATTCTACGGCCTCTACTCGAGCCCTAACATTCTCGGTGACCCGTTCAGCGCTGCTCCTCCACGGACATATGGCGTAACCGCTACCGTCCGTTTTGGCGGCTAGGCAATAAGCTCTGCCCTCTAGAGCCGGTCGACATCACAGGGGCGATGCACGGGCAGAGCTCAGCATGAACGGGGGAAGAGCTTGGAGCAAGATCCGGGCTCTCTCTCGCCGGGCATTGTTGTTGCGACAATGGATCACCTGTTCTTGGGGCTTCGCGGCATCATGCGGAGAGTGAGGAGATTCGCGGAGGCTCGACCGTCGCAATTGTTTGAAAAGATAGGAGACTTCTCATGCCTATGCCCAAATTTGAAGATGTTGCCCCTAGCGCTCCATTTCTCCAGCAGCAAGAGATCGACGTGGAAGGCCCGGTGGTACTCTTGAATACCTTCACGGTTCCCTCAGATAAGGCCGACGAGATGCTGGAGAACTGGCGCGAAGACGCCTCGATCATGAAGCAGCAACCTGGGTTCATCTCTGCCCAGATGCACCGGGCGGTTGGTTCGCCTGATGTCATGGTGAACTATGCGGTTTTCGAATCTATGTCTGCATACCGCAAGGCATTTCAGAATCCTGATTTTCGGGCCACAATTGCCAAAGCGCCTGAAGGGGCAGTCACACGCCCGATACTTTTGCAAAAGCTCGCGGTACCCGGGATCTGCCTGGCTTGACCGAAGCCCTGTTTCGCGGATGGAACGATGCGATTGACGGCATGTCTGCCTGGCCATTGCGCCGACTGGTACTACGAGTCGACAGGACGTCGCGTGTCGAATTAATCCTCGAAGGCGTTTAGAATGATATTTCGATCCCTGTTTCGAAAGCGCCGATATTTCGCTTCGCTGTCGGATGGTGCAGACCCGTTCCAGGTTGAGCCAAATGAAACAATACTCGAGGCCGCGCTCCGCAATGGGCTTGCCTACCCGCACGATTGCACAGTCGGGACCTGCGGTACGTGCCGAAGCAAGCTGATGTCTGGATCCGTGGAGGCAATCACTCCGTTCGGGTATGCGTTGAGCCAGGAAGAGATCAAAGATGGATATATCCTTGCATGCCAGGCCCTTCCGCAATCCGATGTCGAATTGTCTGTGGAGTTGGAGAGGGCAAATGTAAGTGAGGTCGTGGCTGTCATCCAGGAGTGTGAAGACCTTACCCATGATATCAAAAGGGTCGTTTTCAACCTCGATTCGCCGATTGACTATGTTGCAGGCCAGTATTTCAATATTCGGTGGCCTGGATTGCCCGACTGGCGCAGCTACTCTTTTGCAAGAGGCCCGGAGCAGGGTGGAAGCACGAATATCGTCTCGTTTGTTCGCAAGGTTCCCGGCGGTGCCTTTACCGAGCGACTGTTCACGGAGGACTTGCAAGGACTGAGGTTCGAAATCGAAGGGCCGCACGGTTCTTTCTGGTTGCGTGAAGCAGATGGGCCTATCCTGCTGATCGGTGGCGGTAGCGGCCTCGCTCCGCTCATGAGCGTGCTTGAAGATGCTCTGAGCAAGGGAATCGAGCGCGATGCAATACTACTGTTTGGTGCCCGAACCGAAGCCGATCTCTATTGCCTTGCTGAGATTGCCGACTTGTCTCGCAAATGGCGTGTCCAATTCGAGTTTCGGCCATTCTTGTCGGAACAAAGATCGGATGACTTTCCCTTCGGCCCGGTGACGGAAGGGATCAAGCACGCGATCAAGGAACTGGGAGGTATCGAGCATCTGCAAGCTTACCTTTGTGGTCCGCCAGGGATGATCGACGCCGCGCTCGCCTTGCTCGTCGATCAAAGTATTCCTGTGGATCGAATTTTCTACGACAAATTCACTGACGCTAGCCATAGTTCATCTTGAACAATCGGAATTGTGGACTCTTGCGCTGGCCAGCTCAATTGTCGCCCAGAATTAAGTCTGAACCTTTTTCGCCGATCATGATTGTTGGCGCATTGGTTCCTGCCGAGACGATGCGGGGCATGATCGAGGCATCACACACGCGTAGATTTTCAAGCCCTCGGACCCGTAGCTGCGGATCGACTACCGATTCTGAGTCACCGCCCATGCGGCAGGTCCCCACCGGATGGTAGAGAGTTGTTCCGACTGTACGTGCATATTCCAGCATGGATTCGTCTGTCTCCCCGAAATCGCTGTCGGTCGAATCGAGATATTTCGCGATGGCGGGTTGGCGAACAATCTTTTGGCTAAGCCTCATCTGCGCAATCACGTTCTCTCGGTCGGTGTGGGCACTTAAATAATTTGTCTCAATGCGAGGGTCATCCTGCGGGTTTGCAGAATCGATGTGCACGCTACCAAGCGATTCAGGGCGCAGTTGTGCAGACGCACAGGTGATTCCCGGCTCGCGTTCAAGCTTGAAAGTCTTTTCGTCTTTCAAGTCGACGGAAGCCGCAAGGAGGTGAATTTTGACATCGGGTGTCGCAAGTCCAGGGCGCGTCTTGGCGAAAGCGATCCCTGCCGCGACCGGAAAGCTCAGCAGACCCTTACGCATGGTCACGTATTTGGCGACCTCTCCAACCAGCCTAAGCCCATGAGACAATTCATTCAATGTGCGGAACTGCTTCTTGACCCGCCACTGTGCATTGATGAGAAAATGGTCCTGCATGTTTTCGCCGACTGCGGGCAGGTCATGCCGGACCGCTATGCCGAATTCGCTGAGCAGTCGGGAGTTTCCGACACCCGACATTTCTAGTAGCTTTGGAGATTCTATTGATCCTGCCGCAAGGACGACTTCCGCCTTTGCGTGGACGCGGACGATACGGCCAGCCTTGACAAATTCTGCCCCAATCGCGCGCCGGCCATCGAAGAGAATCCTTCTGGCTTCGGCATGCTTTTCGAGCCGAAGGTTTGAGCGTTTTTCAATCGGGTGAAGATAGCCTACCGCTGCCGAACAACGCCTCCCGTCCCTGGTCGTCGATTGAAGCCAGGCAACTCCCTCCTGTACGCGCCCGTTAATGTCGGGATTGAAGGGGATTCCCGCTTCAACACATGCATCGATCAATGCTTGGCTGATCATGTTTCTGTCAGGATAATTGGAAACGCTGAGTGGTCCGCCAACACCGTGAAATTCATCTTCGCCGCGCTCTTGATCCTCCGCCCGCCGAAAGTAGGGCAGCACGTCATCGTAGGACCATCCCGTGCATCCCATTTGTCGCCAGCCGTCATAGTCCTCGACCTGTCCCCGCATATACAAAAGACCATTTATCGACGACGAACCGCCGAGAACCCGCCCCTTGTGGAACTTATGGCTCCGCCCCGCCGTCGTCTCGTCTGGATTGGACTTGTATTTCCAGTTTACCTTCGGGTCGTCCCAGACTTGGGAAAATCCCGATGGGGCATGGATCATGATATTCGACATGAACTGGCGGGGTTCGCGCAAGGCCCTGTCATCACCGCCTGCTTCCAGCAGCAGTACCTTGTTCGCAGGATCAGTGGAGAGACGGTTGGCGAGAACGCATCCCGCGCTTCCGGCGCCAATAATCAGATAATCGGTTTCTATGTCGTACGCCATTACGTCCACTCCAGTTCCAGTACTTTATGGTTCAGGGGCTGCAGGCAGCCGCCTATGTCCGGTTCATTGCCAGGGTATCCATGCCCGTCTGCGTTTCACAGGAATGCTCTAGTTCCGGTGTAACCAAGAAGCTGGAAAAGTACTTCGAAAGTTCCTCGTATCCATTGAGCGGCAAGACGTTGGCAATGTATTGATCGGGACGTACGACAACCACACAACCATTCGTGCGATCTATTCCCCGCAAATCGAAGATGTCCTGGCCATCCGCCAAGCTCGCACAGAAAATCTTTTCGTAGTCGATTAAGCCATAGCGTCCCTTTCTCGGCATGAGAATTGACGGCATGGCTTCGATCGCAATGTCCCTGTGGTAGTCTTGAAAGACAGCTCTCACATCAACAATGCTATCGATATCGGCGTTCTTAGGCGTAAAACGCCGGACCGGTGATCGATCATCTTCGCTGAGGAATTCGCAGAGCTGCTGGATTTGCGAATCCGCGTTCGCAGGATCTTCGTCTGACGCAAATGCGATGAGGCGCCATCGCCCATCTGCCTGAAGCATATTGCCGAGCTGAAGCGGCTTGGCATCCGCAAGGCGCACTACCGGTGCCGAGTGAAACCGCATTCCCACAATCAGCCCTTTTGCTAAGTCCTGATGCTGCGGTTGAGCGGAGATCAATGAGGGCAGGTAACGCGTTGCTGTTCCCGCAGTGAATCTGCCTTGGGCTTCGAAGAATGATTGGAATTCAGCAGGATCGATACCTTCCGATTCCGGATTGTCGGGATCTTTGGGCGGCGCACTGAACATGCGCGCCATTTCTTTATCAAAATCTATCAGCTCTTTTGCAACCGCATGACGTTCGAAAGTGTATCCGTTGAGTATCCTCGGCACCGCCGTTCGTGAGAGGACCGAGGCAAGCTTCCAGCCCAGATTGAAGGCATCCTGCATGGATACATTCATACCCTGACCGGCTTTGGGGCTGTGCGTATGGCAAGCATCGCCGGCGATGAAGACCCGCGGCATGCGTGTCGAGCGCTCCTCATCGGGGACATCGTCGAAGCGTGAACAAAGACGCTGGCCAATTTCGTAGACCGACCACCAGGCGACTTCCTTCACATCCAACTGGTAGGGAGCCATGATTTTTTTTGCCGATGCAATCAGCTTCTCGATCGTGATGTCGCGATCAGCAACTCGCTCGTTCTCACCCAACTCATCCTGCTCGATGTAAAGCCGGGTCAAGTAGCCGCCTTCGCGCGGGATGATGAGAATACTTCCTTCGCTTTGCGAGTGGATCGCGGACTTCAGCCGGATATCAGGAAAATCGGTTATTGCGAGAACATCCATTACGCCCCAAGCCTGGTTGGCAGATTTACCATCGAGGCTAAGTCCGAGCTCTCGTCTAACTGAACTTCGCGCGCCGTCGCAGCCGACAACGAAGCGCGCATTGACCGTTTCCACTACGCCTGAATGGTCTGGATCGATGCGTCTCACGTGGACCTTCACAGGATAGTCTGGCTCGGACGTATTCAAAGGTTCGTCGAGCGGAACATGTGCAGGAGTGATCTCCAGATTGCTCACTTCGCGGGAATAATATGGAGAATTCCGTGCTGGAGCTCGTGCCATGAGTTCAAGATATTGATCGTGGACGCGCGCCTGATTGAGTATGACGTGCGGCATGTAGGAAAGATCGTCCGGCGTATCCTGGATACGGTCGCTTCGCACGATCTCTCCTGTCTTTCCTGATCCAGGTTTCCAAAAAGAAGTCTCGTTAACCCAATAAGCCTCTTGCAGTATCTGTTCGGCGAAGCCGAAGGCGTCGAACATCTCCATTGTCCGACAGGCGATGCCATCTGCCTGACCAAGTGAAAGGCGCTCTGGTTTGCGCTCGATAATACAGGTCCGAATGTGAGGAAACGCTGCCAGTTGTGCTGCTAGTGTCAGACCGGTTGGGCCCGCACCCACAATGAGCACGTCCACCTCTTCTGGAAGTTCATCCCCACTCGACGACGAGGCAGCCGGTTCATGGATCCGGGGGTCGCCAGATTTGAAACCATCCAGATGGAACTGCATGCATTTAACTCCTAGAAAGATCTAACAAGTCCGAGGACAAGTCGAAAAGGGATTGCTGGACCCCCGTCCTGTGAACGTTCTACAGCGAATAGATTGCTGGCGCTCAAAGCGGATTTGGTGCGATATTGTCTGCGGGAAAGTCATACCTTGGTTCGCTGGTATCCCCGGTACCCAGGCAACAAGAACATCATGAGGGCCAAGCCAAAGATGAGGACGCCGAACAGCATAATGCCGAGATCGAAACCGCCGGTGGATTCCGCCAACCATCCGAAGCCAAGCGGAACTGATGAAGCGCCTAGCGAGTACATCGCGAACATTACTGCAAAAATTGTCGCAAAAGCTTCGCGAGGAAAATATCGGCTCACCATGAAACCAAGAAAGTCAACCTCCGCTCCAACAGCAAGGCCGATCCCGACAGCCGCAAGAAGATATGCCGGCGGAGTGCTGGCGAAATACAAAACGAAAAAGCCCGCCGTTGTCACAAACAGGACCGCCATCATGACGTAGGGAGCAAAGATTCTGTCGATGAGCAGACCGATGAAAAATCGCCCGCCAATCAATGACGCGCCGAGAATCGATTGGTAGACCGCCGCATTTGCAACTGTTTCTCCCCGGTCCTGGAGAATTGGGACAAACATCGTGACGCTGGTCACAAGAATCCCACCGGTAAGCAGTGCAAACATTGCCAAGAGCCAGCCATTTCGCTGGTTGAAAGCGAGACGGATTGCTTCCCGTCGCCCTCCTGAACGTTTCGTTCGCATGTCCTGTGCGTGTTGATGCTCGCGAAGGAGGAGCGCCGCAACCGGTATCATGAGGACGATAACAGCGAGGCCAAGGAGGGATATTGTCTGCCGCCAACCGAATTCGGCTGTCATAAATGCAGTCAGCGGTGGAAGAATGGCGGCGCCCACGCCGACGCCTGCCATGGTAGCCCCCAAAGCCAGGCCCCTGTGGCGGTCAAACCAACCGACGACAATACTCGAAAAAATCGGGGGAAGTGTGCCACTTCCAAGCAAGCCGATCGCTGCAAAGAGCAAGTGCATCGCCAAGAGATTGCCTGGCAACAATGACAGTACGAAGAAACAGCCGGCAAGAAGGGCCGACGAGATCAACACCGTCAGCCTGCCTCCCCGGCGGTCGGCGAACATGCCCCAGAGAATTCCCCCTGCGGTCGAAGAAAAGCTGAATGCAGCAAAAAGTGTCGACGCTTCTAATGCGCCCCAGCCAAACTCGGCACTCATCGCCGAGATCAGCACTCCATAGGAGTAAACCACGAGCACGCCGACGCTAAGCAATAACCCCCAAAACGCGGCAAAGACTACTTTCCAGCCCTTCTTCGAGTCCATCTCTTCAACATCAAGTGCGTCACCAGAGGGCGACATCGCAAGCTTGGGCATCGTACTGGGCCTGTCCTTCTATTACGACGGCCGTTGGTCCGTTGTGGATGATGTATCCCTCGATCAGATCCGACTGGCCATGTTTCCATGCCGCGCTGCTTTGACCCCTGCACAAGTGGCGATCACGCATCATGCTCCCGGCAACGTTTCAGCACATCTAACTGCTGGACTGCAACCAAATTCTCGTTCTATGGGAAAAATGCTTCAATCGTTCTGGGGCGCTTGGCTTGGCCATCAACAAGCTGTTTGCCCCCTTGTGAGGCTTTCTCTAGGTATTAGAGATGGGAATTCCGCAGTTTTGCCGATGCAGGGGGTCTGATTGAGTACGGTTGATAAGGCACTCAGCCTCCTGTCCATTTTTACCGCAGAGGAGCCGCAATGGACGGTCGAGGCAGCCGCTGAGAGGCTCGGTGTACCTTCCAGCACCGCCTATCGGTACTTTCGTAGCCTCACCAGCGCAGGTCTCATCTCGGACTTTTCTGCCGGACGTTATGTGATAGGGCCAGCCATTATCGAACTCGACCGGATTGCCCGTCGTACTGATCCGCTTATTGTTGCGGCGCAACGGCCTATGGACGACCTCAAGCTAGCGGCGCCAAAGGACAATGTAATTCTACTTTCACGGTTGTTCCGAACGTGCGTGATGTGCGTAGACCAGAGAACGCGGGGCAACCACCTGATGTCACTGAGTTTTGAACGCGGTCGACCGATGCCGCTTTTTCGCAGTTCTGTTTCCAAGGTTATCCTTGCAAATTTGCCTTCAAGAACTCTCGGCCGCATTTATCAAGATGAGCAATCCGCAATCGCAGAGGCAGGACTAGGGGGAGACCTATCCGAATTTCGTACGGTATTGCGAGAAATTCGGAGGGCCGGATTTTATATTTCTCATGGTGAGGTTGATAAAGGAGTAGTTGGCATTTCCGCTCCGGTGTGTTCGCCCGATGGTGACGTTTTCGCGAGTATCTCGCTGGTCATTCCTGAAGGCACGATGCAGGATGATGAATTGAAACGTTACTCACGACAAGTCATTAAAACGGCTTTCGCGATTTCTGCGGCGCTCATGGATTTCGCAGAGCCGAGCAATCACAACTTTTCCAATGCTTCACCAGTTGATCAATGATCGCATTTCGCGGACGATTAGCCTGATAGCACTACTCCATAGGGCCGACACATTACACAACCGATTATCATCAAGCGATTGCTCTATATCGCTCTGAATTCGGTGGCTGAGAGGATGAAGGGCTGTTCTTGGTTTGATTGCAGCAACATTCGCGCAGAAATTGCAATCTATGCAGTCTATTGATCGAGCGCGTGTAGTCCAAGGGCTGGCCCCTGTAAATCATCATCGCTGGCGTCTTGGCAATCTAGGCGACGAAACCTGCGTTGGGGATGTGCCGTCAGGACAGCTTCGCTGGTTGGCTCTGCGCGGCCCAGTTCCCTAAAGCAGCTGATACTCTATGCCTATGAGCATTAGTCGCGAGCGCAGGGCTTTGCCTTAGCTGACGGCTTCGGTCTCCCTGCGTTTCAGGCTTTCGACAATCCTGCGAGCACGTGTTCCACCAGTATCAATCCCGAGCGAAACGGGCTTTTCGCTCCAGAAATCATCTCCGATATTGTGATAGGCCGCCTCGATCATCGGCTTGTCCTCGACCTCAAAGGCCGCACGGACTAGTTCGCGGAATGTATCTGCGTATTCTTCAGGCTGGGGGTATTGGGAGTTCGTAGACCAGAAGTAATGCGTTTCATCGACATCGGCTGGTGTCAGGCAGTGTACCTGCTCGAAAGTTGCCCCCTTTTCCCGCGTCAGGCCAGGCGGCGTTGCGCCAACCTGCAAATGCATGTTGGCCGGTGCATGCCAGTGCATGTCGAGCCAATGGTCGACCGTTTCGAGTTGAAGAATCTGATCAAGGCCGGCAGGACATTTTACGCTAGGCATCCACCAGTTCGACATAAGCTGGTCGCCATCTTGCTTGACGCTGTGCTCACCGCCAAAAATCACGCCATTACCCGCAAATGTGCCGGTATGGAGAAACTCGATATGGCTCAGATCGAGTAGATTGTCCGTTCCATACTCGTAATTGGCTTTTAGCGGAGTGTAACCGGTAATGTAACTTCCATCGACCGGAGCCGCCGCCGCCGAGAAGTCGGGGATGAGATCCTCGTCTGCCTTTCCAGGATCGCCGAACCACGCCCAAACAATCCCGTATTTCTCCACCGCCGGATAGCAATCGACGGTCGCACCGGCTGGTATGCGATCAGAGTACGGATTGCGCACGCATTTGCCCAGAGTGTTGAACTCAAGTCCATGATATTTGCAGACGATGTTGTCTCCCTTGCGCTCGCCCATCGAAAGCTGGGCGAACCGGTGCGGGCAACGGTCGCGCAGGGCGACAGGATTTCCGTCTCCATCACGCGTAAGCAACACGGCTTTGCCCAAGAGCTTGCGCGACAATAGGTCCGTGGAGATCTCGTGAGGCCAAGCGACCATATACCACGTATTCAAAAGGAAATCTTGCATTTCAGCCTCCTAACAACTCCCGGCGCAGTCTAACACATAGTGGACCTTGGTTTATCGTTTTTCCCCGCACGCCGCTTTCGCGCGATATGCCGAGACCCAATCACCAGCCTGCGGGTCGGCGTTCTTCCAAGACGCCATCATGCCGGCGGCAAAGTACGAATCGCGCGCCTCGATTATCAAAATGTGGGAATAATGCAAATTCAATCATGTCGATGGCCGGCCACATGGACAGTGTGATGTCGAGATATTCCAAATCGTCTGAAGACGGGTACCCGGTCTTCGCTGCGTGGTCCCGCCTATCCCATGCCCGAGCCGACCTAGAGTCGATGCAACCGAGACACGTCAGCTATGGGTATGAGCATGTGCATTCAGGAAGGGCCTGGGCGAGAAGCTCACGCACAAATTCCATAACATCAGTTTCGTCCGCATCCGCTTGAGGTGCCGATGAAATTGCAAGCCCCCGCGCCAGTGACCAAAGAGTTCGAATGACATTTTGGGCCTGCGCTCGCGATAAACCTCTCGTGAGGAGGTGCGGCAGCCACATTCCTTCGATGGCTTGGCGTTGTTCGACAAGTATTTCCACTGCCTTGGCCCCGATCCTCGTTTCCCTCCGAGCGGAAAGATGGATGTCGAGGTAAATAAGAAATTCGGTCGAGCGGTAGAATGCCATTGCGCTGCCTGCGATGACTGCCAGTGGATTGTCACATGAATCGATCCTTGCGGCATCTTCCTCGGCCTTCTTGAGCGCTCTCTCGGAGATCCTCTCCAATACTGCCACAACTAAAGCGTCCTTCGTCTGGAAATGGTGCAGGTGTCCGCCCGGCGAGACACCAGCCGCTTTTGCGACGGCTGCCACCCGCAGTGCTGCGTAACCGTGTCTTGCCAGCAACTTCGTTGCAGCATCCAGAATGCGATCTCGCGTTGCCAGTTTCTTGCGATGGCGAATTCCAGGTCGGGGCTTGGACAAGGCGGTCCCTTGAATGTGGTTGGTCTGTTGAACTGCTTGCCGGGCGCGACAAGAGTGCGATCACTTCGTCGCAATGGCGTAGGCACCGATCAAAGCTCAATCCACCAAAAAATCGGAGTGACTGGCTTTTACAGTATGGTTATACGGTGAAACGGCGATTCGCGACCGATAGATCGAAATTCGTAGCCGCCTGTCTTGAGAGGAGCCCAAAATGACCAGAATTACTCCGCCTGCTGGCCCCCGTGTCGATTTCAAAATCGTCGGCGACTGGGGAAATGCCAACTTTCACGCCATTGCGGGCTGGATAGCTGCGCACCTGCGCTGGCGGTCCGCACAGGATTCTACCTTCTGGATCAAGACCGGAACTGGCTATGGAGACAACATCAAGGCCTTGGTGGAGAAGGAAGTCGATCTCGCAATTACAACGCCGTATGATCTCACACCCGAATGGGCCATGGAGGGCAGTAACTTCTTCGCTGACGAAGCGCCGGCTCGAAATCTGAGTACGCTTGGTTGGCTGCCTCAGAATGATCGCTTGGTTTTTGCGATCCGTTCTGACACCGGCATAAAATCCTTCGAAGAGCTACGCGAGCGTAAACTTCCGCTCAAACTTGCGAGCGGCTTCCGGTCAAAAGACAACCTCATGATGTGGGCGATCGATCGCGTTCTCGAAGAGCATGGCATCGAGGTTGAGGCATGGGGCGGCGAATGGCTGGAGCATGACCATCCGCGCATCTGCGTTCCTCTGGTCACCAATGGCCAAGCCAACGCCGTAATCAATGAAGCAATCGTGGTACCTCAGTGGCGCGAACTTGTGCAAAAAGTCGAAATGAACTTCTTGCCATATGAAGCTGGCGCGCTCGACGCGCTTTCGAGCAAGTATGGCCTGAGGCCTGCAGTCCTGCCGAAGGGCTATCTGGGTGTCACAGAGGACATACCTTGCGTCGATTGGTCAAACTGGGCCATTCTCGTGCGTGACGATATGGATGACGAGTTGGCCTATCAGGTTACCGCCATCATGGTTGAGGAGCGAGCCGAACTCGAAGGCCGCTATAGCCATGTTCCCTCTGAAATTGCGCCGATGACCTATCCCATCACCCCTGACACCATGTGGAAGGGCGTTGGCGCGCCGCTCCATCCTGGTGCCGAGCGTTATTATCGCGAGCACGGCTTTCTGAAGTGATGGCCGTGCTGTGGGCCGATCTTGCCCGGCACTTGCTGAACCCGTTTCCTACAATTTCGGAATGAGCGATGTCCAAGATTAGTGGCAAGGCAGTGGTGATTGAAGCGCGGCCGACCGCGACTGGTGATGCCAGGCGCGGCGGTGGCGTGTTCCCCCTGCTTTTGAACGGTCGGATATGCGACGAAAACTGCGACAAGCGTGTCGCATTCCTGCTTTGCCATCCAGCCGGGAACTTCACGACCCATTACCTACTCCCGCATCTGGAAGAGCATGGCATCGCCGCGATGGGAATGGCGACGCGGTACATCAACAACGAGCTTGAGCTGACAATGGAGTTATGCGCCCAGGATCTGGGCAGGGGGGTCCAGTTCCTTCGGGACAGCGGTTACGAGAAAGTCATCCTCATCGGCAATTCCGGCGGAGGTGCCCTTTCCTGTTTGTACCAAGCGGAGGCCGAAGCGCCTACCATAACAACATTTCCCGACGGCGAGCGACTTGATATCGGTAGACTCGCGCCGGTTGATGGGTTGATTTTGCTTTCGCCTCACCCTGGCCGCGCCCAAGCGTTGACTGAATGGTTGGACCCGGCAATCGTCGATGAAGGTGACCCGCATCTACGCGATCCGGATTTCGACCTGTTTGCCGACCGGCCCCTCCCTTTTGATCGACAATGGATCGCCGAGTTTCGTCAGGCGCAGTTGCAACGCAACCGACGCTTATCCGATCATGCCCTGACGACGCTCAAGGCCCTTCGCGCGCAGCAAGACGGGCCGCGGGACCAGGTGATGACCGTGCATGGAACGGGTGCCGATCCGCGTTTCGTCGATCTCACTCTCGATCCCAACGGTCGCAAGGCCCGCCCGATCGAACTGGTGCGGCGGTTGAACAATTCGCACCTGAGCATGGGGCGGCTATCGACATTGCGCACGTGGCTGAGCCAATGGAGTGTCGATCATAGCCGCGCAGATGGACCGGACTGCTTTACCAGGACAAGCATACCCGCGCTGCTGATCGAACACGGGGATGACGAGATTGTGTTCCCTTCCTACCTGCGCCGGTACAAGGATGCGCGCCAAGATATTGAAGTGGAAACGCTAGAAGGAGCGACCCACTTCATGGTTGGGCAGGATGCTATTAAGGATCGGTTGGCAAGGCGACTGGTCCGATGGGCCCGTGAACTCTACTGAGGCCCAATTGACAGATCCGCGCGTTTACTGACTGATAGCCGACTTTTCATTCGGCGGATGTCCTTGGCGGGTAGAGTGCCCTGAAGCCGCTCCGCGCCAATGCGAAACAGAGCACTGCCGCCACAGCAGCCATCGCAATGAAGATCGCCATACTTTGGCCGATTGACTGTTCGCTTCCCAATAGCTCCTCGTTGACCAAAGCGATGCCGCTCGGGCCGACAAAGGAAGCAAGGGCTCCGGTCAACATCCAGACCGAAGCTGCTTTGCCGCGCATCGATCCGAATATGGAAAGCTGCAGCGAAGCGCTTGTGGCCGCCGCGCTCCCGGCGATCAATGTCATTCCTATCCCGAGCAGAATCAATCCGCCCACTGGATCACTGACGAGATAGGCGCCGCAGATCGGGAAAGCCCCTAGCGGCAACATCACGAGCTGATAATTAAGGTGAACGGTTGTCACGCCCCTGCGAAGCAGGCGATCGCAGATCCAGCCGTGTGCCGGAAGACTTACAAGCGGTCCGACCAGTATGACCGCTCCAAACCAAAACCCGACGTCGGCAGCACTCCAACCATGCACGCGCGTGAAGTATGCAGGCGTCCACGCCATGATGCCGGTGTAGATGCTCTGCGCAAAAATAAAACCAAGATGGTGTCCGCTGAAGTATGCAAGGTTCTGGCGCATATATGCGAGATAGGGAATATACCCCGTGTTCTCGCTCGCATTCCTGGTGCGCGGTGGTTCGGGAAAAGCGAAAATCATGAAGGCGATCAAGATGCCTGGGAGCCCCAGGCTGATGAGGATGATCTGCCAACCTTTCAGCGACACTCCTAAACTTAACTCATAAGACAGGTGCGGCACTATTATGGCAGCAAGAAACCCGCCAACAAGCAATGCAATACCAGCTCCAGCCTTCTGGCCCATGGCATAGAATGCAAAGGGAAGTGTTCGCTTTTCGGGAGGAAAGGAGTCGGAAATGATTGCGTGAGCACTGGGAACCAATGCAGCTTCTCCTGCCCCAACTCCGGCACGGGCCAACAGCATCGAAGGAAAACCGGGAGCCAAACCGCAGGCAGCGGTTGAAATACTCCACACGCTCACACCTGCGCAAATCACCTTTCGCCGCGATATCCGGTCCACGGCCCATCCCATTGGCAAACCCATAAGCGAGAAGGTTATCGCGAACGCCCCACCATAGATGAGGCTTGCCTGGACCTCGCTGATCGCAAGATCATTACGAATTTCGTCCAGAAACAGCGAGATAATGTTTCTGTCGAGAAGTGACAGAATGGTCAGAAATGTGATGAAAAGAACCAGCAACCAAGGCTGGAGTGCAGATGATGCTTCATCGTGCACGGCCACATGCACAGCTTCTGAAACCCGTCGTTTGCCGGGGCGGGTCCAATCGACCGTCAACTTCACACTCCCTGTCAGTGCCACGATCGGCCAACCGACGGAGAGACACCTACAAAGCTTCTATATCGAAGTCTATTCCTCCCGGCGATCTTTTTTGGTAGCATATCTGAAGCAGAACCCGTCCCACAAGCAAAGGATTGCTAAGTGAGAAAGCCGAAAATTGGAATTGTCATCGGCTCGACCCGAAAAGGGCGGCTTGCCGACACGGTGCTGGAATGGATTGAGGGGGTGGCTGGCGAGAGGACGGACCTCGAGTTTGTGCGCGTAGATTTGCGCGATTATCCTCTGCCCCTCTACGATGAACCCATCGCACCGATCTACCAGCCTGCTGAAAATGCTGTGGCGAGCCGTCTGAGCGCTACCATGGAAGCGCTCGATGGTTACATATTCCTTGTGGCCGAATATAATCATGCTCCAACCGGCGCACTTAAGAACGCGATCGATCACCTGTTTCCCGAGCTTGGTCGCAAGCCTGCGTCATTCGTAGGATACGGTGGTGTGGGCGGTGCCCGGGCGGTCGAGCAGCTCCGGCTGATCTTGATAGAGCTTCGCGTTGCCCCGCTAAGAGATGCCGTGCATGTGGGCCTAGCAGAACTCAAGGGCGTCCAAGACGGCAAGGGATTCTCGGACTACGAGTATCTTACGGCCAGTGCTCACGCGATGCTTGAAGAACTTTCATGGTGGACCCATGTTCTATCAGATGCCCGTCGAGGGCCTGGACAGTAATGCATCACCGCTTCGATACGATCTGGGCACGATCGAAACTGGGCTTGTCGTATGCCACCGGATGGCTGAGTGCATGTTCAAGCGGGAGACCGAAACCTCAAAAAGTGACTGTGTTTAGCAGTCCCGTGTGCCCAGTTTCTGGCTGGTATGGCATTTTGATGGCTTGGTGAGCTTGCAATCCTAATTATCATATCGTAATAAAAATGTATGACGTGCGACAAGGTCGCCCACGGAGAGGATCGGATGCTTTACTCTGATGTGTATGTCGATGAACCCTTGGACAAGATCGTCAAGGATTGGGACTTTCTGAACGAGAAGGTCATAAAGAAATTTTATGGTTTCAAGGACGTTGGCGACAATGTGGTCGGTATCCGTTCTATCGAGGCCGAGAAGCCGCCGGAGTTCGGGCAAAAGGCAGTTCCGGTTGCATTGCCCGCGATCCGGAAAAACTTCGAGATCGGGCCCAAGGGACTAATTGAAGTTCCGCGCATTCCCTTTTCTGCGCACATCACACGAGCTGGGACTCCTCATCATACTCAACACGTCTTTGGCTATTGGCATATCAATGACAAGGATGAGATCATCATCCCGCTTCCACCAGCAGGAGGTCGGCCGGGGCGGATACTCATCATTATGGGGCGCCCCAATGACGAAGAAGCGGATCGCTTCGCTTGGTATTGCGAAGAGTGCTTGAGCCTATTGTACATGATCGAGTCCACTGATTTCGATGCATTCTGGGCCGCAGAACTGGCTGCGATCAGAGACTACAATTCCGATCCTGCCCACCAGCTCTGTTCTAATTGTGGGCACAAGAACCCGCTCGGTTATACCGCCATGCAGACGGCTGACCGTCCGGAAGAAAGGGAGGCGCGGCTGATATGGTGAGCACCGGCTTTGTTCCACCAACCGGCACAATTCCGGAGCCGGATATGTCGTTTGTCAGGTTGTTCAGCGATACTGCGCCGGGCTGGCAGTTCCGCGGTCAATACGTGATCTGGACGGGGTCGGGCGAGGGAGATCGCTCAAGGTATACTCTGCTGGAGCGCCACAGAACTAGGGTGGCTCCCATGGCATATGCCGACGGCTCGCCGGTGTTCCATGAAATCAATGCGGGCGTTCCGTTTATCGTGCAGGGATTGATGAGCTACTGGGTCACGTTCGACAGTGATGCTATGTGGCTCGATACGCCGAGCCCTGAAGGTCAATATACCTTTCTCGCAGTCGGAGGCGCGGCCGAAAAGCCAAGCACGGCGACGATCGATTGGACCTGTACGCACTGTGGTCATCCAATCAGTCCGAAGGTGTTCGAGGTTTCTCCCCACTCCTTCAAGCGGTTTCTGATCCAGGCGGAAGAATACTCTGCGGAATTCAACCTGAATCAGGACATGCGAACCTGCACCGATTGCGGGACGATCCATCCTGCGATGTTGGCCCAATCACAAGAGATGGAAAGTCCGACTGGCGAAGCGAACGAGGTCTAGCATGAGCAAGCAGAAAACGGATCGCCTGAAAGCCATAGTGGTGTGTGCGGAGACCGAAATACCAAATGATGGTTCTGTGATCACCCGGTCGGTCGAGGGTCAGCAAATCGCGTTGGCCCGGCATAATCCTGGATCGACAAGAGTCATGGCGTTCGAGAGCCGGTGCCCTCACATGCAGGCGCCGCTGAAATTTGGTCGCGTGGTCGATGGCGAAGTTGTGTGCCCGTGGCATTTTTTTAGATTCGATACCCAAACAGGAGATACAATTGCCTGTCCGAATAGCGAGATGCGCTTGGCTACTTACACAGTCGAGCAACGCGATGGCAATGTGCTAGTTACGCTCGGCAAGGCGCCCTAGGTTAGGACTGTATCCAGTGATCTTGAATTGATGCCTGAAACCAGCCGAAATCGGTATGTTTAGTTGGCTAATGCGCTTGTGAAGCCAGCGTGGCACCCAGATTCTCTGCCATGCGATTCAGGACATTTAGACAAATCTCGAGTTGGGCTTCATCTATGCCTGCTGTTGCTTCGCTGTTGATAAGCGAGGCAACGTGCAGAAGCTTGCCTTCCAGCGCTCTACCTCTCTCTGACAACTGGATGCTGAATTTTCGACGGTCTTCTTTGTCTCTTTTGCGAGTGACTAATCCGTCAGCAGCCATTGAATTCAAGATAGATGCGGTGGTGTTCTCGGCGACATTGGTCATGTCGGAAAGGTATTTTTGGGTCACACCGTCCTTGATCCATAAGACGCGAAGGTAATACCAATAACCAGTCTTGATGCCGTGTTCGGCGAGATACGACGTGAGTAAGCGGTCAAAGCGACGGTGGCAGCGTCGAACCTGGTACCCGGCGCTCAGTTCGGGATCGTCTTTCTCAGGCGTGACCGTCAATCCAATGTCTCCAAGTCTTCGCCGTGTTGAGTAGAGGCGAAAGGCCGGACTAGCCGAAGGTCCTGCACAAGTGCAATCCCAGCGCGAGGGTGCCCGCACCAGACCTGCGCCCGGAATTCAGATCACGAATTGTTCGAACGTCTCCGGTGCGAACATTTCCTCAATTGTCAAACGGCGGTCAGATAGGCCTTGCTCGTTATGATAGCGGGTGAACGTCTCAAGCACCTTGCGGTTCGGTTCGACGCCATAGGGCCACCAATCTTCGCCCATGGTAGCAATAGTGTCTTCCACCATGGCAATTTGCCAGGGCAGCATTGTCTTGAGCGAGGCAGACACGCGCAGCTGTTCATGGGTGAGCTTCTGCGACTCGACAAAGGCCTTGTAGAGGGCCTGTGCTATCCACCGGTTCTTTTCATAAACATCGCGGCGGAGGGCGACGACATGCATGATCGGGAAGATGCCGGTCTTGGCATAGTATGCCTTCTCGACTTCCACAAAATTCGGGAATAGGCGATGCACCTTGTCTGGCTCGCTGTAAAAGGTGGAGGGGGCTCGAGCGGTATGCAAAGCGTCAATTTCTCCATCGGCCAGCATGCGTGTGAGTGTCTGCGTGGGGCCGATAGGTTCAACCTTAAACCTGTCGGGCAAGTTCAGCTTCAATTTCTCCTCGCGACCCGGAGACTCCTCACCACCCGTGACATAGGTGACAGATGAAGGGTCGATTCCGTACTCATCCTGTAGAATACCGCGGATCCAGACTGGTGCTGTCATCTGATACTCGGGAACGCCGATCCGTTTGCCGATCAGGTCCTCGGGCTTCTCGATTCCGCTCTTGGTCGAAACAAAGATGCAGGAATGGCGGAAAAAGCGTGAAGGGAAAACGGGTATCGCGATGAAGGGCGGATTTTCTCGAGCCAGTGTCACGCAGTAGGATGACATCGACATCTCGCATGCATCAAATTCGCGATACTTCGCTTGGCGAAAAAAAGTCTCTTCAACCTCAAGCGCCTGGAAATTGAGATCAATCCCATCCGGCGTGACGGCCCCGGTTTGAAGCGCCTCGGTCCGGTCATAGTTCCAGCATGCGAGTGAAAGGTTCAATCGGGTCATTTCAAATCGTCTCCGTGGAATCTTCAATAATTGCGTCCGGCCGCACATCTGCCTTCGCTTCGCTCGACCGGATCAATGCGGTACAACATGCCATTGTCTCAAGGCCCCATTGGCCATCGTGGGTTGGCGGGTTCGTCCCTTCGATCGCTGCCGCAAACTCTTCGATCACTGTCGCGCGCGGAATCTCCGGCGGCGGCACTTCGAGAACTTCAACCGCTTCATCGCCATATATCTCGATGCAAGTAGGCAGCACTTTGATGTCGGCCCTTTCGCAGCTGACAAGGACAAAACCGAAATGCTCATGATGCGGCGCGGCTATGTCCGTGGATGAGTTCGCCGCACCATAGGTGCGCGCGAGTTTGGCGGTCATTTCGTCCTGATCTGCGAGCTCAGCCAGCTTGCGTCTTGTCTGACCATATTGGCCTGGATCTTTCACATGGCCGAGTTCCGAGATCCATCCGACGAGCTCATCGCTGTCATAATGGGCATATCCGCTGTAGGTCAGGCTCGCGACAGCGCCGCCGGCAAATGTCATCAAGGCGGTATACGCGCCGTTGCTGAGCCGCGAATCGTCCCAGTTGCCGGTTGCAGCCCTGATCGATTCTACGCGTTGACCCACAAGCTTTCGAACCACATCAATCTGGTGTGTTGCCTGACTATAGACAACACCGCCGCCCCTTGCTTCATCGAGTTCTTCTGGGCGACGCGGCCTATACATGAAGTCGGTGAAATTCAGCGCAGTGACCATTCTTACCTGGCCGTAGCGTCCGGTCTTAAGTATCTCCACGGCCTGGATGACTGGCTGGTCGAAGCCATGGCTTGGGCCAACTAGCAGGACCTTGCCCGCTTCTGTTGCGGCTGTGGCCATGCGCTTCCCGTCTGAAATACTGGTTGCCATTGGTTTCTCAACCAGCACATGCTTTCCTGCGGCAAGGGCCGCGACGGCGAATTCGGCGTGAAGTTCGTGCGGTGTCGCGATATAAACCGCATCGATCTCGCGGTCGGACAAAATCCCGTCGAACGTTGAGAACCCTTTCGCATCAAACTCCTCAGCGAAGTGCCCGACCGCATCTTCCCGCAAATCAAAGGCGCCGGCCAACCGGACTTGTGGATGCGCACGGAGGGCAGGCAGCGTGAGCATAAACCCCCTTCCGAGGCCTGCAATTGCGAGGTTTAGTTTGGCTTTGCCCATACTCAGGTCTGTAAATTTCATCCGAGGCTGAATCCAGTCTTGCAATCCCATCTACTTCTATATAGAAGTATTGGCAACCCCAATGGGCGAGAAGTCAGGCCCTTTCGTCAAAGAGCGCCCGATCGTCTGCTGGAATCACTGATTGCCGGAGGAACAAGAAATGCAGCCTCAACAAAATGACCTTCTTTGTAGAGTGGAAAATGATGCTCCTATGGGCCGCCTGATGCGGCAGCACTGGATGCCCGCCTGCATGATAGAGGAAGTGGAGGAAGCTGGCGGCACCCCCCGGCGCATCAGGCTACTTGGGACGAATATGGTCGTGTTCCGTGACAGCAAGGGGCGAGTCGGAGCACTTGACGAGCTCTGTCCGCACCGTCGCGCTTCGCTCGTATTCGGTCGCAATGAAGAAGAATGCGGACTGCGTTGCCTTTATCATGGCTGGAAATTCGACGTCGAAGGCAATGTGATTGACATGTCGTCCGAGCCCGAAGGCTCGCATATGAACAGCAAGATCAAGGCTCGCGCCTATCCTGTCATTGAATCTGCAGGATTTGTTTGGGTCTGGATGGGTGACCCTGAAAACGTTGCCGAGTTTGATCCCCCGCAATGGTCTTCCGCACCTGATCACAAGATTGCGATCGTCAAAATGCATGGTGCGTGCAACTGGGCGCAGATTCTCGAAGGATCGATCGATTCCTCGCACAGCTCCAGCCTTCATTCGAGCAATATGCCGACTGCCGATGTTGACGGCTCCACCGCGCGTGATGGCGCGTGGCTTCGCCCATCGGCTGACAAGTCACCGCGGATCGAAGTCGAGAAGACTTCGTTTGGATTCCGCTACGCCGCTATTCGCAAGCCGATCAAGGACGCCGATAAGCAGGACTATGTTCGAACGACTTTGTTCATTGCGCCCTATACAGTTATTATCCCGTCGAACGATCAGTACCACTTGAGTCAGATGCTTGTTCCCATCGATGATGTGAATACCGCGTTCTACTGGGTCGCCTGGCACCCGGATGAGGACAAGGGCATTTCCACCGATGAATGGCGCAAATTCTGCGGAGCCGAGATTGGCAAGGACGTTGAGCCGGTAACCTTCAAGAAGGCGCGCACCTACGAAAACAACTATCTCCAGGATCGCGCGGCGATGAAGGCGGGCGATTTCACGGGCATTTATGGCATTCCCGCACAGGATATGGCTATGTGGGAATCAATGGGCCCGATCGCTGATCGTAGTGAGGACAATCTTGGTACGAGCGACAAGGCAATCTTCACCTTCCGGACCATGATGTATCGGGCGGCCCAGGCGGTCGACAAGGGTGAGCCGGCAATCGGCGTAGGCGAAAACAGGCTGCCGCATGCGAGCCTCATGTCTTTCCAGGGCATGGTGCCTAAGGGTAACGACTGGAAGGAATACAATATTTCGGAAGAAGAAAAGGCTCAGCGCGCGGATGCGGGCGGGGCCAAGAACGAGGCGCACGAGCCAGCTGAATGACCGCTACATCGCACCTCGTCGCGGGCATGGACCTCGCGGCGCTAAAAAACTTCGTCTCCATGACCCTGGCGGAGGATCTTGGCCAGGGTGGGGATGTTACCAGTGCCGTCACCGTTCCATCGAATGCGCGCCTTCGGGCGGAAATTGCCACACGCCAGGCAATCGTACTTGCAGGTATCGAGCTGGCAGAGGCGTTCTTTCGCGCGACAGACCCCGATGTGAAAATCGAACGCCTCGCCGAAGACGGGGAATTGCTTGAGGCGGGAACGCCCGTTTTGCGTCTCGAAGGGGCGGGACGTCCTATGCTCACGGCTGAGCGTTCCGCTCTCAACAGTCTCCAGCACCTCTGCGGGATCGCAACTCTCACACGAACCTATGCCGACGCGATCAAGGAATCGGGCTGCACCTTGCTCGATACGCGCAAGACAATTCCTGGTTTGCGGGTCGTTGAAAAATACGCGTCCAGAACGGGCGGCGCGCAAAACCACCGCATGCGATTGGATGACGGTATCCTGATCAAGGATAATCACATCGCCATTGTTGGCTCTCTCGAAGAAACGGTGCGCGGCGCGGTCGAGGCCAATACCGGATTGGAAGTGCAGGTGGAGGTGGACCGGATCGACCAGATTGAGCCGGCGCTGGCGGCGGGAGCGCAACGCTTACTATGCGACAATATGACCCCGGCCATGCTGAAGGAGGCAGTGGCATTGGTCGCGGGCAGGGTGCCGATCGAGGCATCAGGCGGCGTAAGATTGGATACGATCCGCGCGATTGCCGAATCCGGAGTCGACTTTGTGTCGGTAGGGCGGATTACACAGAGCGCGCCGGCGGCCGACATAGGTCTCGATTACCGGTCGATTTCATGACGGTCAGACACGTCAAATTTGGCCTATACCCTGTCCCATATCGACCTGAATGTACTGGTTCACAATCCCGCCCGGCATTGCCGGACGATCTGTGGCACCGTTTCTGGATGAACATTCCTCTCCCACCTCCGGGACGGTGCCGCTTTTTTACCTACTCAACAAATTTTCAAATCCTTGGAGAGATTGCCGAATGCCAACCGTAACAGTCACGACCCGGGAAGGTGTCGAACACAAGCTGGAAATCGTCCCGGGCATCAGTTTGATGGAGACCATTCGCGATGCTGGGCTAGACGAGCTGCTTGCCCTTTGTGGAGGGTGCTGCTCGTGTGCAACCTGTCATGTCCATATCGATCCGGCATTTGCGGAACAGCTCCCGAAGATGAACGAGGACGAGGACGATCTACTCGACAGCTCAGATCATCGAGATGCGACCTCGCGCCTGTCCTGCCAAATCCCGATGACGGTAGAACTTAGCGGACTGAATGTCCGCATCGCCGAAGAGGACTAGCAACATGCAAAGCTTCGATGTGGTCATTGTTGGTTCAGGCCATGGGGGTGCGCAGGCAGCCATCGCCCTGCGGCAGAATGGCTTCGAAGGTTCGGTTGCCATCGTCAGCCAAGACACTGTTCCGCCGTATGAGCGTCCACCCCTTTCCAAGGAGTACCTCGCGCGTTCGAAGCCGTTCGAACGCATACTCCTTCGACCGGTGGAGTTCTGGAAGGACAGGTCGATCGAACTTGTCTTGGGAGCGGAAGTCACGGCAATCGATGTCAAGCAAAAGACCGTGCAGCTTTCCGGCGGGGGTCTGGTGGGATTTGGTGACCTCGTCTGGGCCGCGGGAGGTTCGCCTCGTCGGTTGAACTGCGACGGTGCCGATTTGACAGGCGTCCATGCGATGCGTGACAAGGACGATGCCGACAAAGTCATGGCGGAGCTTGACGCGGGCGCGAGACGCGTCGTCTTGATCGGTGCAGGATATATCGGGCTTGAAGCGGCTGCCGTACTTTCCAAGCTAGGCTGCGAGGTCGTCCTTCTCGAGGCTCTTGATCGAGTCCTTTCCCGTGTCGCAGGCGAGGAACTGTCACAATTCCTCGAGGCAGAGCACGGCTCGCAAGGGATCGATTTGAGGCTCAACTGTGAGGTCCACTCCCTTGAAGGTCGGGACGGCCGTGTGTCAGCTGTAAGGCTCGGCGACGGTGAGGTCGTTCAATGTGATCTCGTTATTGTCGGAATCGGCATAGTCCCCGCCATCGGTCCTCTGGTCGACGTGGGTGCAGATGTCTCTGGCGGTGTAGTGGTAGACGAATTCTGTCGGACCAGCCTGCCCTGTATTTATGCAATCGGGGATTGTGCAGTTCAGGCAAGCCCGTTTGCCCAGGGAGAAAGGATCCGTATTGAAAGCGTACAGAACGCCGCTGACATGGGCACCTGTGTTGCGAAGGCGATCTGCGGCAAACCGGAGCCATATTCGGCTACGCCTTGGTTCTGGTCAAACCAGTTTGATCTCAAGCTGCAGACTGTCGGAATCAATAGGGGCTATGATGCAACTGTAATCCGTGGGAACCCGGCAACCCGCAGCTTTTCGATCGTGTACCTGCAGGCAGGAAGAGTGATCGCGCTCGACTGCATCAACGCGGCGAAAGACTATGTCCAGGGCCGAAAGTTGGTCGAAGCTGGATACCTGATCGACCCTCGCCAGCTCGCCGATAGCAGCACCCCACTGAAGGAACTCTTGGCCCGATCGGCCATACCGCCATCGCAGGCGCCGAACTGATGGACAAACGAGAGCAGATCAATATCCACGAATATCTCGCCGAATTTGACCACATTCCGGGCACTCGCGTGATCTCTGTTGATCGAGCGAGCAAAGGATACTGCTTTAAGCGACACCGCCACCCATATCGGACAGTACGAGGATCACGTGACCGGCGAGAAAGAGCCTGTCGATCTCGCGGGAGTTGCCGCTATGAACAACGGCATCGAACTGCAGCACCACGAAGTCATTGCCGCGACCGGCGAAGGGCGTGAGCCCAATAATTCGGTCCATGGCGCGATCGAATGCTGCCCTACCATCGGCCAACTGGCGTAGTGCATCGAAGAGCAGGATAATTGGTATTAATCGTTAAGATTCGGAACTGCAATTTATCTTAAAATAAGCTCGTTATCTTTGAGAACGAGGCAAAGCAATTCTAGGAAGCATTCTATATGTCGTCCATTAATTCTAATTTGTTGGTTCAGAAGGATTATTCTACGTCCGCAAAGGATTTCCTGCAAAGGCGGCCTGCCCTATTTGTCGATAATGAATGGATCAGGTCGTCTAGCGGTGCGGATATCCCAGTTGTCGATCCATCAAGTGGGGACGTTGTCGCATCTATTGCTGAATCGACCTCTCGCGAAGTAGATTTAGCTGTGTCGGCTGCACGTAGAGCCTTCGACGACGGTCGATGGTCGAATCTGCCAGCCGAGCAACGCGAGATAGTTCTTCACCGATTGGCGGATGCGCTTGAGGCGAACTTTGAGGAACTTGCCGAATTGGAGGCAATTGATAGCGGGAAGCCAAAGAGCATGGTGGCTTCTGTGGACATTCCGGCTGCCATTCGCACTTTGCGTTACATGGCTGGCTGGCCCACCAAGCTTGCGGGCGAGCTGCAATTACACCCTGAAGCCCCTCCCTTGGAGTTCCATGCGTTTACGCGTCGCGAACCCGTTGGAGTGGTAGCGCAGATAATCCCTTGGAACTTTCCCTTGCTGATGCTGGTGAACAAGATCGCTCCCGCTCTTGCTGCGGGTTGCACCGTTGTCCTGAAACCTGCTGAACTGACATCGCTGACCGCATTGCGTTTTGCCGATTTGGTCCTTGAAGCGGGATTCCCGGCAGGAGTGATCAATATCGTTACAGGTTCTGGCACCGCGGCTGGCGAGATGCTCACGCGTCATCCTGATGTCGACAAAATCGCTTTCACAGGTTCGACAGCGGTTGGAAAACTCATCAACCGTGCGGCAACAGATTCCTTGAAGAGGGTTACCCTCGAACTCGGCGGGAAAGGGCCTGTAATCCTATTTCCAGACGCTGACATGCAAGCTGCAATCCCAGCTGCAGCCCAGGCAATCTTTTTCAACGCCGGTCAGGTGTGTGTGGCAGGTTCAAGGCTTTTTGCTCATAGCTCAGTTTTCGATCAAGTGATTGAAGGCTTGGCCGGAGCGACACAGTTTTGGACACCGCGCGCAGCGCTCGATCCAGAAGCGATAATGGGGCCGTTGGTGAGTCAGGCACAAAAAGACAAGGTACTGGGTTGTATTTCGGAAGGCCAGAAAGCGGGCGCTACCGTTGCGGTGGGAGGAGATTGTCCGGATGGTCAGGGATTCTATGTAAACCCCACAGTACTGGTGGATGTGAAGCCCGAAATGAGTGTAGTGCGAGATGAAATATTCGGACCCGTTCTGGTGGCACAAAGATTCGATGACTTCGGTGATGTTATTGCAGCAGCAAATGACTCTCATTTCGGGCTTGCTGCTTCGGTGTGGACGAAGGACATCGGCACTATGCACCGGGCTATCGCGGGCATCAAATCAGGTACGGTGTGGGGCAATTGCCACGGCGTTATGGGACCAGGTTTGCCCATGGGTGGCTACAAGCAATCAGGATTCGGTCGAGAAATGGGCCGCGAAGGCGTTGAGGCATACACAGAACTGAAAACTGCCGTAGTCAAGTTGTAATACGACGGTGGAACCTGCGCCTAGCTCTCCCGAGTGACTCAAACTAGGTTTACTCGTCGACCCAAAACTCTTGCGAATAACTGGGCGAGTGCGGCCCGCGGCACTAAACACGTTATTCTATTCTGGCGCCAGCAGAATTCATAGGATCGACGGCAATCCTTCGACTGCTAGTTCGCTAATTCAGCTATGCGAGAGTTCAATAGTGGCCATGCCGATGTTGGCGACACTCGCGATGCTTTCGGACAGGGATCTCGTGCCATCTAAGTCCGAGCATTTAACTGAAACCGTGCTGATCTCTTGGCCGCGCCTCATGCCTGCTCGATCCAGTGCTCTTCGCGGCATGGGGGGGGCACCTTAGCGTCGTGCCCTTTCTATTGTCTCCTGGCGGCCGCCAGAGCCTTAGCCAATGGCAATGTCCCTCCTGCAGGGAGAGCAGATTTGGCAGAAAATTTCTTGCCTAAACGTCGGCGCTGGTCATGCTTTTATGTGAATCGTGCTGAGCCAGAGCTCCGTCAACATATAGCAGAGGGGAGACCTGCTCCAATACGTCGACGTCAATGACCTTGCCGATGAGGATCGTATGGCTGGTATGTTCCAGCCGGTCGCTGATTTCGCATATCAGAGATGCTTGGCAATGATCGATCACAGGCACGCCGTCTAGGTGTTGGTGCCAGTCGATCTTATCAAACCTGCTTTCCCGAAGTGCAGGATCGAAGAAACGCTCGATCACGTCCTTCCGGTCCGTCGCCAGGACGTTCACTCCAAACTTGGATGAACGCGAAAAAAGCGGGTGGAGGTACGCCGTCCTGTTCACGCAAGCCAGAATACTCGGGTGACCTGACCCATTAGGGTGGTCCACCGGTCAAGTTAGAATTCCGGTGGTTATGGTCGCCCTGCTGGGCGGCCTGGAGCGTAGCGTAAGGCAGTCTGGCAGGGCGAGGCAAGATCGTTTGTGGGGCTGGCGGCTGGGATCCGAGCGATGAGTGTGGTTGGACGGTGTTGTAGTGGATCCGCCAGCGTTCGATCAGGATGACTGCTTCCTTGAGCGTATAGAAGATTTCCCCGTTGAGCAGTTCGTCCCTCAGCTTGCCGTTGAAGCTCTCGTTGTAGCCGTTCACCCATGGCGATCCTGGCTCGATGTAGAGCGTCTTCACGCCGATCCGCCCGAGCCAGTCGCGCACTGCATGCGCGGTGAACTCGGCGCCATTATCGCTGCGGATATGATCGGGCGGACCATGACGCTGGAACAGCTCGGTCAGCACCGCCAGGACATCATCGCTCTTGAGCTTGCGCTGGACATGGATCGCCAGGCACTGGCGAGTGTGCTCGTCGATCACGGTAAGCATGCGGAACGCCTTGCCGTCATGCGTGCGGTCCATAACGAAGTCGTAGCTCCACACATGGCCGCTGTATTGCGGACGCAGCCTCACGCATGATCCATCGTTGAACCACAGGAGACAGCGCTTTGGCTGTTTCTGCGGGACCTTGAGCCCTTCACGACACCAGATGCGTTCGACCCGCTTGGCGTTTACTACCCAGCCGTCATTGCGCAGCAGTGCGGTGATCCGGCGATAGCCGTACCGGCCATATTGCTGGGCCAGCCGGATGATCGCGGCCGTGAGTGGCTTCTCGTCGGCTGGAGGCGTGGGTAGCTTGCGCTGGGTCGAGCGGTGCTGGCCAACGACCCGGCAAGCACGGCGCTGGGAGATACCCAATGCCTCCTGCACATGATCGATGGCCAGCCGACGCCGTGAAGGGCTCAGTACTTTCCCTCGACAACCTCCTTCAGGATCAGAGCATCGAGAGTGAGATCGGACACCGCCTTCCTCAATCGCTGGTTCTCTTTCTCGAGATCCTTCAGCCGCCGCGCCTGACTGACTTTCAGCCCGCCATACTCGCGACGCCAGCGGTAGTAGCTCTGCTCCGAGATCCCCAGCGATCGGCTGATCTCGCCAACCTTCTCTCCTTGCGATAGCCGAACCTCGGCTTCTCGCAGCATCCCGATAACCTGTTCTGGCGTGTATCTTTTCCGTGCCATTCAGCAGCTCCTTTCAAGCCGTAAATAGCCGGTTCTCTAACTCTCAAAATGGCCCACTTTTCGGGGGGTAGGTAACAATTGACAGCATACATAACCTACCTACCTAAGTGGCTTCCGGTGAAAGGCTTCCTTTGGCAAAGATTGCGTCAAGAATCCGACCATAATGGAACAGCCTACGAATAGTCTTCGGTATCAATTGTAGCACGCATGACCACAGGATAGCGGTGACCATGAACTGTGCCTTGATTGATGAGTTGGTCAACTTTTTCGAGCACACTGGTATCTATCGAGGCTCCGGAGATTTCCGCGTTGCTACGTAAATGGTCGAGATCCGTCGTACCCGGTATTGCATGAATGTGAGTTCCCTGGGCAAGCACCCAGCCAAGCGCTAACTGGGCCGATGTCAGCCCTTCTCGCATCGCAATTTCATCGAATTTATTGATCAAAAGGAGATTTTTCGACCAGTTTTCTGCATTGAACCGTGGGTGCGAACGACGCAGGTCATTGACTTCTAAGGTAGTTGGGTCACGCAGTTTTCCTCCTAAGGCACCCCGTGCAATTGGCGAGAAAGCAACAAGAGCAACACCTAGCTCCTTTGTCGCGGCAAGGACACCCAACTCTGGATTCCTGGTCCAAAGCGAATACTCGGTTTGTACAGCCGACATGGGATGAATGGCGTGTGCCTCCCTAATGTGCTCGGCATTCCACTCGGACACACCATAGCCGAGAATTTTCCCAGCCTCGATCGCCTGGGACATTGCCCCGATACTATCGGCGATGGGTGTGGAATGATCAAACCGGTGCAAATAGAAGAGATCGATATAGTCGGTTCCTAATCGCTGTAGGCTCTGATCCAGGCTGTCAAGAATTGCGGTGGGAGAGCAATCGATGCCTCTCCGCGGCCCATCGACGATGATCCCGGTCTTCGTCGCGAGTAAGAACTCAGGCCGGCGATGCATAACCGCATCTCGTAGAAGTTCCTCATTGGCGCCTTGGCCGTAAATGTTCGCAGTGTCGAGGTGCTGGTAGCCGAGATCAAGTGCTTCATTGAGCAATCGCACTTTCTGTTTGTCGTCAGGAGGCGTCCCGTAGGCCCATGACAAGTTCATACAGCCCAAACCAATCGGGCTGATTTCCTTGTTGAGAATTGTTCGGTTCATTTTGAGCGCTCGCTCGTTGCTGCGCCTTGGTTGATCAGGCCAAGACATTCTCGAACAGTCATGCGCACCTTGCGACTATCAGCACCAAATCGATCTACGTCATCGAGCATACGACATGTTCACCATTTCAACTGATGTAGATTCGCAACATTTCGAATCCGGTTCAGTTTTGCTTCTACCTCATCGGGCGGGTCGTTCGTCCTCTCAGGCCTGACGTACTTATCGTTGAACCGGGCGCGTAGTCGCGCAATGGTGATCGGATCTTGCTGTCGCCGATTGGCCTTAGGCAGTCGACCGAGCTCAATCCGAACTTCCGCGGTAACGGTGGCGACGCTCTTCTCGCCGGGCTGCTCAACTCCAGCCATCTTGCTGTTCGAGACTGTCCCCCAATTCTCCGATCACCCGGTAGCAATCCAGCACCTGTGCGACCGAGCTGTTGGGTTCGCGTCCTTCCTTTATAGCGGCAATGAACTCGCGATCCTGTAACTCTATTCCATTCATGCAAACCGCAACATTCGAGACATCGATCGGCTCTTCTCTGCCCGATACAAGGTCATCATACCGCGCGATATATGTCGCCGTGTCGCCGATATATCGAAAGAAGGTTCCGAGCGGCCCGTCGTTGTTGAAGCTGAGCGAAAGTGTGAGAATCTGGCCCGCTTCGGTCTTCATCTGGATAGACATATCCATTGCAATTCCAAGATCTGGATGGCGCGGTCCTTGCAAGGCATTAGCAGCCACGACCTTGCTTCCCGTCATATACTGAAAGAGGTCGATTGAGTGCGCACTGTGGTGCCAGAGCAGGTGGTCCGTCCAGCTGCGCGGTTCGCCTTTCGCATTGATGTTCTTACGGCGGAAGAAATAGGTCTCGATATCCATCGCCTGGATACTGAAGTTCCCGGCGTCGATCTGCTGTTTCACATACTGATGACTCGGATTGAAGCGGCGGGTGTGTCCCACCATGCATATCAGCCCGGTCTCTTCCTGCTTCTTGACCACAGCCTGGGCGTCAGCCCAGCTGTCGGACAGCGGGATTTCGACCTGGACATGCTTGCCCGCGTTCATGCAGGCAATGGCTTGTTCCGCATGCATTGGCGTCGGCGTGCACAAAATGACGGCATCGACATCATCGCGAGCAAGCGCGTCTGCAAGCTCGATGCCTGAATGCGGCGCGCCGTATTTCGCCGCCACTTCGGCGGCCTGATCGGCTTCACGCGAAATGACCGAAACAATTCGAGCATCGTCGATGTTCTTGAGGCCTTCAAGATGCTTTTCTCCGAATGCGCCAGCGCCAACAAGAGCTATGCCTGTCATGGTTTGTCGTTCTCCTGTATCTTCTATCAGGCAGCCGCTGCTGCCTCAGACGGCCCGGTCGGTTCAAGTACCAGATGGCCGATCGCTGTGTTGGAACACGGAATGTGATAGTGACGGTGGAGGCACCGGGTGGCAGGGCCCAACGCTCCGCGCATGATCAGCCACATGACCATCTCGATCCCTTCGGATCCGGTCTCACGCAGATATTCAATATGCGGTATCCAGCGCGCCTCGTCGGTATCTCCGACAAGCAAATCCATGAAACGGTTGTCCCACTCGCGGTTCAACAGGCCGGCACGCGGTCCTTGCAACTGGTGACTCATCCCGCCAGTTCCCCAAATCTGGACATTGAGGTCTTCGGGGAAACTTTCCACTGCACGCGCTATCGCCTCTCCCAGGGCCCAGCAGCGATTGCCCGAGGGTACCGGATAAGTCACGACATTGACGGCAAGCGGGATCACTTTGACAGGCCATTGGTCGGGTTGTCCGAACATCATCGAAAGCGGGACGGTTAGTCCATGGTCGACATCCATCTCGTTTATGATGGTCATGTCGAACTCGTCGAGAATGAGACTTTGAGCAATGTGCCAGGCCAGATCGGGATGGCCAATCACGTCCGGCACGGGACGCGGACCCCACCCTTCATCGGCCGGGGCAAAGCGCTCCCCACACCCGATGGCGAATGTTGGAACGAGCTTCATGTCGAATGCGGAAGCGTGATCGTTATAGACCAGGACGACGACATCGGGCTTCTGGTCTTTCTCCCAAGCCTTAGTCCATTCGTAGCCCTTGAAGATCGGGCCGAAATAGTCGTCGTCCGCTTTACCCTGGTCGACTGCAACCCCAAGCAGGGGAACATGGCTCGAAGCGACCCCCGCAGTGATACGCGCCATATTAATTACCCTCCTTGATGGACCGGTTTCCTTCGGCCGGTCTCCCGCCGTTCATCATCATCTCGCGGTATTCCGGAAAGCGCATGTCGGTCATCGTCGAGACAGCCTCGGCGAAGCTGATCCCGTCGGTCGAAAACAGTTTCGACAGGAAGTAGATGTTGCCGCCAAGGTCGAGCAGCCTGTTGTAGTCCCGGTCGAGCAGTGCTTGCTTTGCTTCTTCGGAAATGGGCCATTCGTCGAGATATGTCCGTTCGTCGGCTTTGAACCGCTCACGATTATCAGCCTTCATCAGGCTCATAGCGAACTGGTTGATGTGGTATCCCTTGCGCGCCCGCGCTGCGGTGTAGACCCGTGTGCCGGGGATATCTTCGAACTCTTCGAGATAGGCGTGGATGTCCTTCATGCCTGCCACCTTTCCCACTTGAGCAAGCGCTTCAGGAAACCCGTGCGTCGATTGTCGCGCTGGCAGCTGAGCCCTGCTTTTGGGGCAAACACGATCTCATAGCCGCATTGAATCGCGACCAGACCGATTGTGCTATCTTGGTGCTGCGTATTCAAAATCCTCTCTCCCGCAAGACCCTGTCCAGGCGGGCAAACACTCTGCGAGCGTTGCCCTCGAATATTGCGTGCCGCTCTTCCTCGCTGATTTCGAGCGCGTCTACGTATCGCTTTGTGTCATCGAAATAATGGCCTGTTTGCGGGTCGATTCCGCGCACCGCGCCCACCATCTCACTGCCGAAGAGAATATTCTTGTTGTCGATCACATCGGCCAGCAGATTGATGCCGGGCTGATGATACACACAGGTGTCGAAGAAGACATTGTTCATCAGATGTGCGTCGAGGCTGGGTTGCTTCAGCATGTCTGCGAGGCCGCGATAGCGTCCCCAATGATAGGGGACCGCGCCGCCGCCATGGGGGATGATGAATTTGAGTCCGGGGAACCGGCTGAACAAGTCACCCTGCAATAATTGCATGAATGCAACGGTGTCCGCGGCAAGGTAGTAGCCGCCGGTCGCATGCATGGCAGGATTGCAGCTCCCCGACACGTGAATCATGCCTGGGACTTCGAGTTCCTGCATGACCTCATACAGCGGGAACCAGTATTCGTCGGTCAAGGGCGGGTGCGTAAAATGCCCGCCTCCGGGGTCGGGATTGAGATTGCACGAGACGAATCCCAGTTCCTCGACACACCGCCGCAACTCCGTGATGCTCGCCTCGAGGCCGGAGTTCGGGCTCTGCGGTAGCATGCAACCGCCGACGAATGTCTCCGGGAACAGCTGGGTGACCCGGTAAATGAGGTTGTTGCAGTGAAAAGCCCAGATCGCCGAGACCTCCTGGTCGCCGATGTGGTGCGCCATGGCGCTCGCGCGCGGCGAAAAGATTGTCAGGTCGGCGCCGCGCTCCTTGATCAGGCGAAGCTGGTTATCCTCGATGGTCTGCCGAACCTCGTCGTCAGTGATCTCGGGGTAGGGTGGGGGCGCACTGCCTTGCTTGAAGGCAGCCTTTTGTTCCTCCCGCCATTGGTCATGCCCCTTGGGAAGGACGGTGTAGTGGCCGTGGCAGTCAATTATCAGGCTCATGCTGCTCTATCCTCACCCTGGACCAAGTGGCCCTGTCCGGCATTGCGCTGCCGAACGATCGTTCCATTTGTCATTACCGGATCGAGGCCTAGACCGGCGATCGTCTTGGCGACCTCTTCCATCTCCGCCGCCCGGCGTAATCCATGGGTAGACATCCGCTCGAGATTGTATGCCGAACGCTCGCTCCACTGGTCGTGCTTCTCGCTTGCATCGAGTGACGCCAGCACCTCGTCGGTGACGCCTGCAACGGTTGCAGCAGCCATCATTTCATCGGTGAGGGCTTCGATGCCCTTGACCATGATCGAGCGGATCATCTTGATTGCGCTAGCCCGTCCCACATCGCGTCCAACGACCTTCACGTTGACAAAACGCGCGGCAATGAGGTGCGACCTGCAATCACTGGCGGCAGGTCCCGAAAGCAGGACCGGAACAGCAAGCCGGGCCGGATTTACCGGCGCGAGAATGGCTGCATCGACATAACGGCCGGCAGACAGCTCGATGATCTTGGCCGTTTCCGCCTTTGTTTGCGGAGCGACCGAATTCATGTCGCACCATATTGCATCTTTACGCAGGAACGGAGCGCAAGCTGCCGCCGCCTTGAACGACTGATCTGCGGTTACCAAAGAGAGTACAATATCCGCGTCTCGCAGCGCAGACGCAGGATCCTCGCCGATCCTGACGTTCGCATCCGTCATGTCCGCTTGCTTCTCAGCGACAATGTCGAATGCGCTTGCAGCTCGCTCCCAGCCTGCGGCGTGAGCAAAAGTGGATGCGGCTTCACCGAATCCTATCAGTGCAATCCTCGACTTCATGCTGCAATTTGTGCCGCGATGTGCGTAGCCTCGCCAATGAATAGAGCGGCAGCAACATAAATTTTTACGAAATCTGATTTCCTACCTTGTTCAATATTGAAAGCATCTCCGCCTGAAGAGCGGTAGGTCTCCAGTCGCGCCGTGTCGTGATGCCGATCATTCGTTTAACCGGAGCGGGCGTAGCGGATGCGACGAGCAGGCCGGCTTCGATTTCGACGCGCAGCTGGTCGGGCGAAAGCAGTGTCAGCAGGTCCGTCTCGAGCAGCAACTCCCGGATCGTGAGGACCGACCCGCATTCGATGCCATGTTCCACGCTTTCCCTCGACTGTCCGAGCATGTCGGACCAATAGCGGTGCAGCGGCGTTTCATTACCGGGTAAGATCCACGGGAATTCGCAAAGCTGGGCGTTGGTGAGTTGGCGTTCACCGCTCAACGGGTGAGACTTTCGCATGATGACCTTGGGGCGATCCTCAAAGACTGCAGTCTGGACCAGGTCGTCGAGGCTCTCCTCCTGGCGCAAAGCGCCAAGCAGAAAGTCCACCTCGCCATCACGCAGGGGGCCAGACAGTTCGTTGTAGCTTCCCTCGACTACGACAATCTTCACCCCGGTGCGTTTCTTCTCGAGGGCAAGGATGGACTGCGGGAGCCACCTTGCGCGTGACAAGGGCATGGCCCCGATAACGATCTTGCCGGCGGCCTTGCCCATCCATGCATCGATTTCTGCAAAGCCGCTTCGGATCTCTGCGAGGGCAAGTCCGAGATTGCGCGCTCTGCGCTCCCCCTTTCGGGTCAGCACCAAGTGCCGGCCCCTGCGTTCGACCAACCGTTCTTCGAGCGAAAGCGCGAGATCGGAGACCGCCCGATGCAGCGAGGCAGGGGCAACTCCCGTCCTCTCGGCCGCTGCCGCGTAACTCCCCGATCTTGCGAGTGCGAGAAAGGCACGCATCTGTGTGGCTGTGACCCTGTTCGATCCGATCTTCTCGATTGCTTCCGAGATGCGAGGCGCCAGCAGGAGTGCCGGATCAGTCGGTCGCATTCCATTGGGCTCGCGCTCGAACAGCTGGCAGCCAAGTTTGGCCTCAAGCCTCGATATGGCTTGTGTTAGCGCTGGCTGGGTCAGGTTGACTGCAGTTGCAGCCCGTGTTGCGGAGCCATGCTTCACCGTTGCAGCGAATGCGGCTAGGTGGCGAATATTGGGGATTTGCTCCAGCATCATCAAGGATTAGCAAAAATTTATGATCCAGCAAATCTTCCCATTGGCGGGAAAATGCAGCTCAGCGCATTGATAGCTTGCAATAAGATCGGGGGTTCTGATGCCTGTTGTCGTACAGAATATCGAGCGAACACCAATCGAGGTCGTCGACGGCCTCGCGGCCTGCGGCGTTGCCACTGTCCACGAAGCGCAGGACAGGACCGGCTTGCTCGCGAGCTATATGCGACCGATCTATGCAGGAGCGCGAATTGCCGGGAACGCTGTAACCATCAGCGCTGCACCGGGCGACAACTGGATGGTCCATGTCGCGATTGAGCAGCTGGCCGAAGGTGATGTTCTCCTGCTTGCCCCGACGAGCCCGTGTGAAGACGGATATTTCGGCGATCTGCTTGCAACGAGTGCGCAGGCTCGCGGCTGTCGAGGACTGATTATCGATGCCGGCGTTCGCGACGTCAGAGACCTTTCAGAAATGCAGTTTCCGGTTTGGTCCAAGGCCGTCTTCGCGCAGGGAACAGTCAAGAACACCCTCGGTAGCGTCAATGTCCCGGTCGTCTGTGCCGGCGCTCACATCGAGCCCGGCGATGTCATCGTCGCTGACGATGATGGCGTCTGTGTGGTCAAGCGCCTCGATGCTGCGAAGGTCCTCGAAAAGGCTCGTGCGCGCGAAGCCAACGAAAAGGACAAACGCCAGCGTCTCGCATCCGGTGAGCTCGGTCTCGATATGTACAAGATGCGCGAGCGACTGGAAAAGGAAGGCCTAATATACCTATGAAGTCTGCTCCCGTCATGTGGATGCGGGGCGGAACCTCCAAGGGCGGATATTTTCTGCACACCGACCTGCCTGCCGATATCACGCAGCGCGATACTTTCCTTCTGGCTGTCATGGGCAGTCCGGACCCCCGTCAAATCGATGGCATGGGCGGGGCGGATCCGTTGACTAGCAAAGTTGCACTCGTGCGCAAGAGCGCGCGCGAAGGGATCGATGTCGATTACCTCTTCCTGCAGGTCTTTGTCGACGAGGCGCGTGTCTCCGACCAGCAGAATTGCGGCAATATCCTCGCCGGCGTGGGGCCCTTTGCAATCGAGCGAGGGCTGGTCCGCATTTGTGGAGATGAGACCAGAGTCACCATCTACATGGAAAACACCGGCCAGGTAGCGGTTGCCGCGGTCGCAACACCCGATGGCGAAGTGAGTTATGCCGGCAATGCCTCGATAGATGGCGTTCCGGGCCACCATGCACCCGTGCCGCTTGAGTTTCGCGACACGGCGGGATCCAGTTGCGGATCCCTTCTCCCGACAGGAAACCCGTTTGACATGATCGAGGGCGTAGCCTGCACCCTGATCGACAACGGAATGCCCTGTGTCGTGTTCAAGGCAGAGGACGTGGGCGCAACTGGCTATGAGAGCCGTGAAGAGCTCGAGAGCGAGGCATTCGCTCCTATTCGCGAGAAAATCGAATTGATCCGACTTGCAGCAGGACGGCTGATGAACCTCGGTGATGTCGCAGAGAAGACTGTACCCAAAATGACGCTCGTGGCGGGACCGAAGAACGGCGGCTCGGTGACAACAAGGGTGTTCATACCCCACCGCGCGCACGCTTCTATCGGGGTGTTGGGCGCGGTCACTGCAGCGACGGCCTGCCTGGTCGAAGGATCACCGGCTAACGAGGTCGCGGTTATTCCCGACGGACGCAGGAAGACCTTGAGCATTGAGCATCCGACCGGTGAAATGAGCTGCGTTCTCGAAACAGGCGAGCAAGGCGAGGTCACCTCTGCCGCCTTGCTGAGAACAGCACGAAAATTGATGGATGGGACTGTCTATGTCTGACCGGATCACCAGCTGGCATTCGAGTCCGTCCAGGCCCAGTTTCACACCGCCGCCCGGCGCAGTGGATGCTCATTGTCACGTTTTCGGGCCGATGGATCGGTTTCCATTCAGCTCGAAGGCAAAATATCTCCCCGAGGATGCAGGGCCGGAGGCGCTCTTCGCGCTGCGCGACCATCTTGGTTTTTCGAGGAATGTGATTGTTCAGGCGAGTTGTCACGGCACTGATAATTCAGCGACCCTCGATGCGATCGCGCGTTCACAAGGAAAGGCTCGTGGAGTGGCAGTGGTGGATCCTGCCATTTCGGAGTCAGAGCTGGCAGCACTCCATGATGGCGGCATCCGCGGCATTCGCTTCAACTTTCTCAAGCGACTTGTCGATAATGCACCTAAGGACAAGTTTCTCGAGGTGGCTGCTCGCCTTCCAGCCGGTTGGCATGTCGTGATCTATTTCGAAGCCGACATACTTGATGAGATGCGTGACTTCATCGATGCGATCCCGATTCCTGTCGTGATCGATCACATGGGACGGCCAGACGTATCTCAGGGCCCCGACGGGCCAGACCTGCGCGCGTTTCGTACGCTGCTCGATAGCCGGGAAGACATTTGGTTCAAGCCCACGTGTCCGGACAGGCTCGATGCCATCAAGGAAGGTGGCGGAGGCGATCCCTGGGACGCGTTTGCAAACGCTGTTGCGCCGTTGGTTGCAGACTACCCTCAGCGATGCATCTGGGGGACCGATTGGCCACACCCCAACATGGCCGACGAGATTCCCGATGATGGGCATCTCGTAGATATGATTCCGAGGATTGCGACAACTGTGCAGCTTCAGCAGAGCCTGCTCGTTGATAACCCAACCAGACTATACTGGCCTGAGCTATGTGAATGACCAAGTCGCGCAAAAGCCTCGCCAAAAGAGAAGCCGTGCTGCGTGTTGCCGCCGAAATGTTCGTATCACAAGGCTACAAATTGACATCCATCGAGGCCATCGCTCGAGAAGCAACCGTCTCAAAGGTAACCGCTTACAGGTATTTTGGGTCGAAGGAATGCCTCTTTCGCGAATCTATCCGGCTCAAGATCGACGCCCTTGAGTGTCCAGGCCTCCCTCGGTTGGCGGACCAGAATGCCAAGGACAGCTTGCTGCAGTTTTGCCATGCACTCGATGCATGCATCACGGCCGACGCCTTTGTTCGGCTCGACAGATGTATTGCTGCCGACCTGGTCGAAAGCCCAAGACTTGGACCGTACTTTCTCGATCAATTTTGGGGACGGGCGCTCGGATTGCTGAGCGAGATATTGGAGAAGCTGCACGAATCAAGGAAGCTTGACGTGCCAGACACAGCCCTTGCTTCGGAACAACTTACATCAATGATTCGTGGGCTTGGCGAACTCGAAAGGCGATTTGGTCAGACCGGTTGCGAGCGATCAGCGCAAAGGCGCCGTGATGCGGCCGTGGATACCTTCCTCGCTGCATATGCCCAAGATCGCCGCTCACTGGATCAGCAGGCAAGCGCGACTTGAATGTGCTGATTGAGAACCTCAAGGCTCATCGAAGGCGCGCCAGTAGATTTCCAACCAGAACGGATGGCTAAAGGGCTGGCTGTCGTGAGCGCGTTTTTCTGATTGGAATACCCTTTCGCCTTGCAACCACCTTTGTTCAAGGGTTGGGTCACGGAGCGCACGGCTGAGGCTGGAATTCCACTCGTAAGGAGCACATTCCAATCCACCATGGAACAGAGCACCTTTGAGCGTCATACTATAGAGCTGCCCTAGATTTCTCCAAACGGGAAGTGTGGGTATCTCGGTATCGTTGCAATCGATGAACGCTTGCTTGCATGCTTGGTCGTCAAGTGAATTGGCAGTCCGGCAATTCAACGGGCGAGCACTATGAATGCTGCAGCGGTTCCCATCGAGAACAGCGCATGGAACCGGGATGGAGTGCAACTGATCAAAGTTCAGACTGGAAGAAAAGTCACCGATCTTTTTAATTCGGGCCCGCTCCGGTTCGCCGATCTTGGGCGAAACCACCCTGCTGGCGAAGAAAATCTCCGGCGCATATGCATCTGTGAAAATATTACAGCAGTGCGCACAGCCCTCCCTGCAGGCCAACCCTTCAACAGGAAGCGATCGGGCGGAAAGCTCGAAACTCTCATATGTGAAGTGCATGAGCGGCAGCACAGATCCGCGTTTGATGCTGACCCTCAACTTCTCGCGCATGACCCTCATAAGTGAAATCAACGAGTCCGGCGTGGGTGAGGTTGATCCAATGCCCGACGAAACATTCTGAAGGTCAGATTTCAAATATCGACGAAAATTAATGCTGCCCATGGTTGACTGACTGCTGGCAGTCCGATTGACCATCGTCAACCAGACAGTCGCAGCGACATCCAATCGCGTTCTTGTTGACAGCGCAGATTTGCTGATTGCCTAGCACGCCGAGTAACTGGGTCGGACTGCCTGCACGGTGACTGCCTCAGGTCACCGGAGACAATCGCCTTCCCGGCAAGCTCGGCTTAGAGAAATGCCTCATGTGCGAATGATTTCCCTTATCCAATCCTCGATCTCGGCTTCGACCCAGACGGTACATTTCGGACCTATTGAGCGCGAGCGTGGGAAGTTTCCATCTTTCATTCTCCGATAGATCGCCGAGCGTTTCAGCCCTACTCGTTCCATCACCTCAGGCAGGCGGATAAGTCGAACGTGAATCGCCCGGTTGATATCGAGCGACTCGGTCGCGTTAGCAGCATTGATATTGCAGTTTGACATTCTGATTTCCTGGTCACTGCGTGGACCTCCCCAGGACGTCTCCGGCGCTTAGCTCGCTAAGGTGGGTGTAGGAAAGTGCTCTACGACAGCAATATAGATATTAGCCCGAACAAACGTTTCATGAGACGATCCTTTTTCGCGCTATTTATCGTGTCGATGGCTCGAGCAGGAAAAAGGGGGGGCTGTTTCCAAGGGGTAGCGCTACTAAAACTCCGAACTCAGATTTTCCCTCGACTTGGCCAGCCGAGCATCTCCATCGGAGTGCATACTGACCCGAACAACATCTTGCCCCACGCTTGCAATAATTCGCGCCTGCGATCCATGTATGCTGCACGATTATAGGCTGCCTCGGACCCAGAGACCGAATTCGGGATATGGGCTAGGATCATGTCAATAACATGCCTATCTCCCGGCGACCCGTTGCGCTCAGCCCATTCGTTCATGATCGTTGAAAAAGATGCGCGCCATCCATGCGGAACATGGCGCCCCTGGAAGCCAGAGCGATTGTAAAAGTACGAGAGAGTGTTTTCGCTCATGGGGCGCCGAGCACTCCGGCTCGATGGGAACACCAAGGCACCGCGTCCTGTCAACACCCATGCAGCGCGCAGAACTTCAACCGCCTCATGTGACAATGGCACGAGGTGTTCAAACTCAACATCTAGCTTGAGTTCTTTTTCCAGCTTCATGCGATGTGCTGGCACACGCCAAATTGCCTCAGGACATTCGCGCTCGGATTGCCAATCGACGTTTTCGATTTCATTCCATGGCAAGGCTCGCACCATTCCTGGGCGTTGTGCTGTTAGTGCCAAGTAGCGGGAAGCCAGTTTGGTAAGAGGAGACGCGGGATCACTCTCGGTCTTCTGCAACATGTCCTGAAGCTCTGTGAGCGATAGTAGAGCAGGCCGCTTCTTTGCGCGAGGAACAGGCTTGAGTGCTTTCGTAACAACCGCAGCAGGATCGCGCGAGGATGCGCCTTCCGCGATCGCGTGCACAAACACTCCGGACATTCGCTGGCGAACCCGGTGAGCTGTCTCGATTGCGCCACGCTCTTCAATCTTGCGAAGGACGGCCAAGACCATCGGCTCATCGATATCGTGAACGGGCAGTTTCCCAATCCAAGGGAAGACTTCATTCTCCAGGCTTCTGATCACATCTTGTGCATGGACAGACGTCCAACGATCCTTCTGGAGGTCGTACCAAGTTCGCGCCAGCACCTCGAAGGTGTTCGATGCTGCTACGGCCCGTTCGACTTTTGCCTTTGCCGCTTCGATCCCCGGATCGCGCCCATCTGCAAGAAGGCGACGCGCATCAGCCTTCCGGTCGCGGGCCTCCTTCAGGCCAATCTCGGGATACCGACCCAGAATTAGTCTCCGTTCCTTCCCGGCAAACCGATATTTGAATCGCCAACTGCGCAATCCAGCTCTCGAGACGAACAGATAGAGTCCTTCAGAATCAGCGAGCTTGTAGTCTTTCGCTCCTGGCTTCGCCTGTCTTACCGCCACGTCGGTCAGCATAAATGCCCCCAATCCTTGTTCTTCGTGCCCCCAGCCGTGCCCCCAGATTGGGTCGGATGTAGGCGGATATATGAAAACAAATAGGGAACAAATATGGGCGCAAAATGGCGGAAATTCAAGAAAAATAAGATGTTAATGAGGGTCTATGGATTGTGAAATGGCGGAGACGGAGGGATTCGAACCCTCGATACCCGTTACCAGGTATGGCTCCTTAGCAGGGAGCTGGTTTCAGCCAC